>Ga0187827_10000728_pt1 | contig 50699 bp, 39 predicted proteins | sample ETNtaG_39_FD_167969 | JGI IMG/M metagenome (GOLD analysis project Ga0187827, IMG submission 167969) | Marine microbial and viral communities from oxygen minimum zone, Eastern Pacific Ocean - ETNP2014_SV_150_PacBio MetaG (Illumina Assembly) | ecosystem: Environmental > Aquatic > Marine > Hypoxic...
ACTCCATGTCCTTCCACGTGAGGTCGGAGTCCAACTTAACACGCTGTCCGAATTTCGGGGACCACCTCTGGTCGGGCGGAACGGACAGATCGATGACGATCCATCGGGGGAATATGCCACGACACATGGAGGCCACCTCCTCCATCAGGTCGCCGAGATCGACGGTGGAATGGTTGCTCTGTTCCTGCCGGTAAAACTGCATGAGTTGCCGCACGAGGTGAGCGGCGCGGTCGGCGTCGTAGGCGGCATCCTCGAGAAAAGGGCGTAACGTGTCAGGGGCATCAGCGGCCGCCAGGTCCAGATTGCCGACGATGCCCTGCAGCATCAGGTTGAAGTGGTGGGCTACGCCGGCGGTGAGCTGGCCCATGGCCTCCATCTTCTGCGACTGCCGCAGCTGCTCCTCCAGGCGCGATCGTTCGCCCTCGGCCTGATGCCGATAGATGGCGATCTCGACCGTGGTGTACAGCTCCCGTTCCTCGAAGGGTTTGAGCAGGTAACCGGAGGGCCGGGCGGCCTTGGCACGGGCCAGGGTCTGTTCGTCGGAGTAGGCCGTCAGGTAGACGACGGGAATGCCCAGTTCGGTGCCGATCGTCTCGGCGGCATCGATACCGTCGAGTTCGCCCTTGAGCTGGATGTCCATCAGTACCAGATCAGGACGCAGACGTCTGGCGGTTTCGATCGCATCTTCGGCTGAGGAGACGATGTTGGGCACGCGGTAGCCCATGTCCTCCAGCTTCGCCTGGATGTCGAGGGCGACGATACCTTCGTCCTCGACGGCGAGTATGCGATGGGGTGGCATTGTGGCCGAAAGGTACCGAGCCGCCACTCGGCCCGCCAGCAGGCGAACCGTCTTGACATGGGTCCCGACGGCGACCAGATTCCTCGCCGCCCTGTGGACACCTACCTGTCGTCGTACCGACCCCGTTGATCCATGTGACTCGATATAGTCTGCTGTCCCTCATCGTCGGTTGCCTGGCCTCCGGCTGTGCACCGCTGCAGCCTCCCCGTTCCGCGGATGGGGCAGAGGGTGTCACGGTATCGGCAGCCGATCCCGTCGGTCCGCCACCAGCCCTCGTGCTCTACCGTGAGCGGCGCGCCCAGACCGAAGACGACCCCGCATCCTACTACCGGCCGTGGATCGCCGTGCTGCCCTTCGACGACGAATCCGGTTTCCGCGACGGCGTCTGGGACCTGCACAACGAGCCGGCGCGGTTGCTGTCCGAGGAGATGGAGCGGTCCACGGCATGGCGCGTGGTCTCCTATGCCGCAGTCGCCGCCGTGGTCGGCAAGGCGCCGGAGCGATGGCGAGACGAACGCCTCAAGGAGATTGCCCAGATCCTGGACGCCGACATGCTGCTGACGGGCGAACTGCTCGACTACAACATGGAACGGCTGACGGTGGGGGATCCTCTCCTCGGGGGCTACAAGTCCTACAAGGGTCTGGCGGAGATGGAGGTGCAGCTCACACGTGCAGCCGGTCTCGGACGGATCGGCAACGCCCACGCCCAGCAGGAGACCATCGATCGTGGACTCGGTCTCGACCTGTTGGGCAAACCACGGGAACAGGACTACGAGTTCGCCAACCTGGCACAGACGGAATACGGCTCTGAGGAGTTTCGCGAGACGGCCATCGGCCAGGCGACACTGACCGCCATGGATCAGCTCATCCAGCAGCTGTCTCAGCTGGTGCGCCCCCAGGGGATTCAGGTGACCTCTGGCGCGGCCCAGATCCTGTCGGTTTTCGGCACTGAGTTGTTCATCAATGTGGGCAGTGAGAACGGTGTGCAGAAGGGATATCGCTTCGCCGTCTATCCCAGTCACGAACACGCGGCGGGACTGGATCCGGATCGTCGCATCGCCGTCGTCGAGGTCGATGACATCATCGGTGCGCGGGTATCGAAGGTGGTCGCCCTCTCCGGTGGCAACGCCATAGGCGTGGGCGATCGGCTGGAACTCATCGGCATCGAACCGGAGTAGGAGAGCGGATGCAAGGTTTGGTGAAATTCGATCGCGGCAGCGGCTTCGTGGAATTGCGCGACGTCGACGAGGCGGCCCCGGGGCCGGAGCAGGTGAAGGTGGAGGTCAGGGCCGCCGGTATCTGCGGTTCCGATCTGCACATCTACCATGACACGATCAACTACAACATCAGAACCCCCGTGGTCATGGGGCATGAGTTCAGCGGTGTCGTCGTCGATACCGGAGAGGATGTGAGTTCCGATGTGAAAATCGGCGACCGGGTGACAGGTGAGCCGAGCATCTACATCTGCGGTCAGTGTGACTACTGCCTCAGCGGTCACTACAACATGTGTCCCACGCGCCAGGTGATGGGGTATTACCACGACGGCTGCTTCGCTCCCTACGTCAATGCCACCTTCGTGCACAAGCTGCCCGATGCGGTGAGCTTCGAAGCCGGTGCCGTCACCGAGTTGCTCGCCTGCTGCGTGCATTCGGTCATCGAACAGTGCGGCGTCACCGCGGGAGACCGGGTGGCCGTCATCGGGCCCGGCCCGGTGGGATTGTTCTCGGCACTGGTGGCCATGGCGGAAGGGGGGACGGTCATTCTCTGCGGTACGTCACAAGACAAAGAGCGACTGGCCTTCGCCGAGCGTGAGCTGGGCGTCGCCCATACGGTCGACGTGCAGGCAGTCGATGCGGTGCAACGGCTCCAGGAGCTGACCGGCGGTTACGGTCCGGACGTCGTCGTCGAGTGTGCCGGCGCGCCGTCGGCGATTGATCTGGCTCTGGAGGGGGTGCGCAAGCGGGGCAGGGTTTCGCTGATGGGCCTGCCCGGGAAACGAGTCGAGGTCGACCTCGAGAAAATCGCCTACAAGGAGCTGGTCGTCAGCGGTGGGATCGGTCAGCGGCGCACCGCCTGGGAGCGCTCTCTCAAGCTGATGGCGACGGGTGTGATCGACAACGAAAAGCTGATCTCCCACCAGCTGAACCTGGGGGAATGGAGCCGCGGTTTCGAGATGATGGAGAAGCAGGAGGGGATCAAGCTGTTGTTGCGGCCAGGCGACTGAACGGCCGGCACAAGACGTTACAGAAATGCCCCGGGGCGAGGAGCGTCCCGGGGCGTTTTTCTGTCTGACTGTTGGGTGGTCTCAGTCCTTGACGACCTCGAAGTCGGCATCAACCACGTCGTCGGCGGCATCCCCGGGACCTGTGCCCGGCTGACTGTCCGCTTGCGGCTCCCCAGCCTGCTGGCTAGCAGCTTGCTGCTCGGCGTCCTTGTACATGACCTCGGCGAGTTTGTGGGAGGCTTCCTGCAGCTTGGCCACGGCCGCTTCGATGGCCGCCGCATCCTCGCCCTCGAGAGCCTTCTTCGTCTCCTCCAGGGCCGCTTCCACCGGCTGGCGCTCTTGTTCCGACAGCTTGTCGCCGTGTTCGGACAGCGACTTCTCGGTCGCGTAGACCAGCTGGTCGGCTTCGTTGCGCTTGTCGACACTCTCGCGACGCGCCTTGTCGGTCTCGGCGTTGGCCTCGGCGTCCTGCTGCATCTGCTCGATCTCGTCCGGCGACAGACCGCTGGATGCCTCGATGCGGATCGACTGCTCCTTGTTGGTGCCCTTGTCCTTGGCCGACACGTTGAGGATGCCGTTGGCGTCGATGTCGAAGGAGACCTCGATCTGCGGCATACCCCGAGGCGCCGTGGGAATGCCATCGAGATGAAACCGACCCAGCGTGCGGTTGTCGTTGGCAAACTCGCGGTCGCCCTGCAACACGTGTACTTCCACACTCGGCTGGTTGTCGGCCGCAGTGCTGAAGATCTGGCTCTTCTTTGTCGGAATCGTCGTGTTGCGCTCGATCAGCTTCGTCATCACCCCACCCATCGTCTCGATTCCCAGAGACAGAGGCGTCACGTCCAGCAGCAGCACGTCGTCGACGTCGCCGGCCAGCACGCCGGCCTGGATGGCCGCGCCCAGGGCCACCACCTCGTCGGGATTGACCCCGCGATGAGGCTCTCTGCCGAACACCGACTGCACCGCCTCCTGCACCTTCGGCATACGCGTCGAGCCGCCCACGAGAATCACCTCGTCGATCTCGGACGCACTCAAACCCGCATCTTTCAGCGCCTGCTGACAGGGACCCTTGGTGCGCTCCACCAGATCCTCCACCAACTGCTCGAACTTCGACCGGCTCAAATCCATCTGCACGTGCTTGGGACCGGTCTGGTCCGCCGTGATGAAGGGCAGGTTGATCTCCGTGCTCCCCGAGCCCGACAGCTCACACTTGGCCTTCTCCGCCGCTTCTTTCAACCGCTGCAGGGCCATGGCGTCCTGGCGCAGGTCGATGCCTTCGGCGCCTTCAAATTCCTGAGCGATCCAGTCGATGACACGCTGGTCGAGATCGTCACCCCCAAGATGGGTGTCACCGTTCGTCGACTTCACCTCGAAGACACCGTCACCCAGCTCCAGGATGCTGATATCGAAGGTGCCACCGCCGAGATCGTAGACGGCGATCTTCTCCGTCGAATTCTTCTTGTCCAGACCGTAGGCCAGGGCCGCCGCTGTCGGCTCGTTGACGATACGCAACACCTCCAGACCGGCGATCTGACCGGCGTCCTTCGTCGCCTGACGCTGCGAGTCGTTGAAATACGCCGGCACCGTGATCACCGCCTGCGTCACCTCTTCCCCCAGATAATCCTCCGCCGTCTGCTTCATCTTCTGCAGCACCATGGCCGAGATCTCCGGCGGCGTCAGCTCCTTGCCGTCGATCTCGGCCACCGCCAGATCGCGACCCCCCGTCTGCACCGTGTACGGCACCTCCGTCATCTCCTGGGCCACCTCGTCGAAACGACGGCCCATGAATCGCTTGATGCTGAACACCGTATTCGTCGGATTCGTCACCGCCTGACGCTTCGCCGTCTGACCCACCAACCGCTCACCGTCCTTGGCGAAGCCCACCATCGAAGGCGTCGTACGACCCCCCTCCGAGTTGCTGATCACCTCTGGCTCGCCGCCCTCCATCACCGCCACGCACGAATTCGTCGTACCCAGATCGATGCCGATTACCTTGCCCATGTCATCTGTCACTCCTGAATCAGTTGTAAGAGTCGTCAGATGGGTAGCAAGGGGCGTACCACAAAGACTGACACATCTCCTAACCGTATATATCTCAGTATGTTAGGATGAAAAAAAGGCAGTCTTTCAGGTGCGACGACAGCCAACCTGCACTAGTGACGTCTGCCATAATGGCACTTTTCTGCCGTATCGCCACTCCCCCTGGCATCGGAGACCGACGGGAGGTTTCGATTGACAGGGTTCCGTCGCTCCGGTAGATTGTCTGGCCGACTTCCGTATCCACCTGGTGCACAAGGAGTTGTGTCGGGCTATGGCGTTCGAACTGGTGTCACCCTACGAACCTAGAGGCGACCAGCCCCAGGCCATCCAGGAGTTGTTGGACGGCATCGGGAGAGGGGATGAGTGTCAGACCCTGCTGGGGGTCACGGGAAGCGGCAAGACCTTCACCATTGCCAACGTGATCGCTCAGCTGGACAGACCAGCCCTGGTCATGTCCCACAACAAGACACTGGCGGCTCAGCTCTATGGCGAGCTCAAGGGCTATTTTCCAAACAACGCCGTCGAGTACTTCGTCAGTTACTACGACTACTACCAGCCCGAAGCCTACCGTCCGTCCACCGACACGTATATAGAAAAAGAGATCGATATCAACGAGGAGATCGATCGCCTGCGACTCAAGGCGATGGCCTCCCTCCTCGAACGCCGCGACACGATCATCGTCGCCACGGTGTCCTGCATCTACGGCATCGGTTCACCGAAGCTGTTCCAGAACCAGCGGCTCACCGTCAAGGTGGGGGAGCGCATCGAGCGCGACGACATATTGCGCAGCCTCATCGACATCTTCTACTCGCGCAACGACCTCGAACTGAAACGTGGCTGCTTCCGGGTCCGCGGCGATGTCGTCGAGGTCGTGCCCGCCGCCGAGGATCTGGCGGTCCGTATCGAACTGTTCGGCGACGAAGTCGAAGCCATCACCATTCTCGATTCCGTCTCCGGCAAGCAGGTGGATGAGCGGGACGGGGTCACGTTCTACCCGGCCAAGGCGTACGTCACCGACGACGACAAGCTGGGGCGAGCCTGCGAGGGGATTCTGCTGGAGCTGGAAGGGCGCCTGCTCGAGCTGCAGGAGCTCGACAAACTGGTCGAGGCCCACCGGTTGGAAACGCGGACCAAATACGATGTGGAGATGATCAAGGAGATCGGCTACTGCTCCGGAATCGAGAACTACTCGCGCTACATGGACAACCGCGAGCCAGGGGCGCCGCCCTGGGTGCTGATGGACTATTTCGCCGACGACTACCTGCTGTTCGTCGACGAGTCTCACATGACCGTTCCCCAGGTGCGGGGAATGTGGCGGGGTGACCGCTCGCGCAAGGACATGCTCGTCGAACACGGTTTTCGCCTGCCCTCGGCGTACGACAACCGGCCGCTCTACTTCGAGGAATACGAGGAGCACATGGGCCAGACCGTGTTCCTGTCGGCCACGCCCGCAGCCTACGAACTGGAAAGATCCGGGGGTGTCGTCGTCGAGCAGGTGATCCGGCCCACGGGACTCGTCGATCCCGTCATCGAGGTGCGCCCCCTCGGCAACCAGGTCGATGACCTGATGGACGAGATCAAAGTGCGGGCCGAGAAACATGAGCGAGTCCTCGTCACCGTGCTCACCAAGCGGATGGCGGAAAAGCTCACCGACTACCTGGCCCAACTCGGCTTCCGCGTCCGCTACCTGCACTCCGAGATCGACACTCTCGACCGCGTCGCCATTCTGCGTGATCTACGGTTGGGGGAGTTCGACGTACTCGTTGGAATCAACCTGCTGCGCGAGGGGCTCGACCTGCCGGAGGTGTCTCTGGTGGCCATCCTGGATGCCGACAAGGAGGGCTTTCTGCGCTCGGAGCAGGCTCTGATTCAGACGGTAGGCAGGGCGGCCCGCAACGCGGCCGGCCTCGTCCTGTTCTATGCCGACAAGATGACGAATTCGATGCGACGGACCATCGATGAGACCGATCGTCGCCGGAGTATCCAGATCGCGCACAATGAAGAACACGGCATTACGCCCCAGACGATCCTGCGCAGTCGTGAGGATATCATCCAGGCCACGTCGGTGCTGGAGAGCGTCAGGCAAGTCGACAAGGTGGCGGAGAAACCTGCGGTGGAGTACAACGCCGCGTCCGCCGAGGCCATGCAGGACATGATCGCGGAGATGGAGAAGCAGATGAACGAGGCCGCCGCGGCGCTGGAGTTCGAGAAGGCGGCCAATCTACGTGACGAGATCGGACGTCTGCGGGCGCAGAACGACAAGAAGGCGGGCTGACGCAAGTCGCAGCCCGCCTTCCGTCCTTCAGAGGTGGTGCTGTCCGGTTATTCGGCCACGACCTGAGCCCGGCGCATCACCATGCGCACGCGGGCCAGCAGTTCCTCGAGATCGAAGGGTTTCTCGATGTAGTCGTCGGCGCCGTACTCGATTCCCTTCACTTTCTGTGGCGTGGCGTTCAGCGCCGTCAGCATGATGATGGGGATCACCGACGTGATCGGATTGCCCTTCAGGGTCTGGCAGACCTGATAGCCATCAACCTTCGGCAGGCGCAGGTCCAGCAGGATCAGGTCCGGTTTCTCGGTGAAGGACTTGGCGAGGGCCTCCTCGCCATCGATGGCCTCTACCACGGCAAACCCGTGTTCACCGAGGAACTCGTTCAGGGTGCCCCGAACGTCCTCCTCGTCATCCACCACAAGAACCTTCGTCGGCCGGTTCGGGTCTCTCGCAGGCGGCATGCCGCCCGCCATCTGCGCGATCCCCATGCCTGCCCCGTCGGTTCGCGCCGAGGCCAACTGATCGGCGATCTGCGACAGGGACAGCCCCTTCAGACGCAGTTCCCGTAGCCGTTCGCGAATCTTCAGAATCTCCTCCCGGTCAAACAGGTCCTTGTTGCCCCGTTTGTCGGTGACGCGGATGATTCCAAAGTTCTTGTACTTGCGGATGGATTCGACGGACTTGCCCAGCGTTTCAGCAACCTGTCGGATGTCGATCAATTGCTCGCTCTCGGGCATCATTCACTCTCACTCTCCAGAAGGCACCAAAGGACAATGGGTTCAGCGCCTACAGTATCTTGTGTGTTTACTGATATGGATTATACCAAATGGTAGCTTTTAACGTCAAGTCATTGCTTGTTGATATTATCGGCAGCTTCCAGTGGTTGTGCAGTTTTTCACCGCAGAAGCACGGCATCGATGATTGACCCCCGATCCCTCTGGCGTTACATTGGGGCCGCTCAGGAGCGACAGGGGAGAATGCCCTGTTGCCAGAGGGCACCCCTCAGTCGCCCGTCTCTATTCTACGTAAGTCATTGCCAGCAAGGTGGTTATGTCGCAGGCAAACGGTAAGATCATCGTCGATGTCCAGGACGTGACGATGGTCTACAACGCCAAGAACCGTGACACGTCGACGCACGTGCACGCGTTGCGCGGTTTGACGGTTCAGGTTTTCGAGAATGAATTCTTCGCCATCATGGGCCCGTCCGGCTCTGGCAAGAGCACTCTCTTCAATCAGATAGGTGCTCTGCAGACGCCCACGTCGGGCAAGGTCCTGATCGAAGGGATCAATCTGGCGAGCCTGTCACCGGCGAAGATGGCCGCAGTCCGTTGCTTCGAACTGGGGTACATCTTCCAGACATACAACCTGCTGCCGGTGATGAGCGCCATGATGAATGTGGCGCTGCCGACGATCTTCGCCGGCATGTCAACCGCCGAAGGTGAGAAGCGGGCCCTGGAGTGTCTTGACATCGTCGGCCTCAAGGAGCGTGCCCACCACCTGCCTTCGGAGCTGTCCGGTGGCCAGCAGCAACGTGTGGCCATCGCCCGGGCTTTCGTGAACTCTCCCCGGATCATCCTCGCTGACGAACCGACGGGCAACCTCGACAGCAATACCGGCCAGTCGATCATCGATTTCATGAAGAAGCTGCAGAACGAGATGGGTTCGACGATCATCACCGTAACCCATGACGACAAGATGCTCTCGGCCTGCGATCGTATGGCCTGGATACGTGATGGCGCCCTGGAACGGGTCGCCAACCGCGAGGATATCGATATTCGCATGGGGTCGATCAAAGAGCACTGACAGCGTCCCGGACAGCACAAACGGCCGGTATCCTCGAGAGGGGTACCGGCCGTTTCTGTTGGTTCACAACGTCGGGATCAGTTGGAGCTGCGTCTCTGCTTGAGGCCCTGCTGCAGGAAGACCTCCCGGTTCGGGAAGCCCCCCGCCAGCGTAAAACCACCATCCACGGCGACGAGCTGACCCGTCATGTACGGGATGTGAGTGAAGGACCAGGCGGCAACGGCGATGTCTTCGGGATCGGCAATCCTCGGCAAGGCCTGAGCACCCCCCTCTGCCATCAAGGCGTAGGTGTCGGCGACGGTGAATTCTCGACCTGTGTCCTCGTCCATCACTCCCGAAGGGCGGGAGGTGAGGGGTGTGTCGACAACGCCGGGCCGCAGGCCATTGACGGTGATGTTGTGCGGCCCCCCTTCGAAGGCAGCCCCGATGATGGCATGGTTGAGTCCGGCCTTGCTGACACCATAGGGGATGCGCGTCGTCTCGGGTGCGACATCCGAAATGGAGGTAATGAACAGCAGGCTGCGGTGAGCGGGATGGCCGCCCTGCTGGGCCTCGGTCGTGGCGGCGTCGATCATGTGTTTGAGCGCGCGCTGACCGAAGCGATAGGCACCCATGAGGTTGAGATCGAGAACGCGGTCCATCTCTTTGTCGAGATGTTCAGGAGGGGTCTCGTGGAAACGGTAGCGGATGAGTTCGCCGTCATCGCCACGGATGTAGTTGGCTACACCAGAATTGCTGACAGCTACGTCCAGGCGACCGAAGTGGTCGACGGCTGCATCGACCAGCCGGAACGGCTCGTCACGCTGGGACAGGTCGGCGCCGATAGCAAAGGCGTCGACACCGTGATCGGCGCGGATCTGTCCGGCGATCTCCTCGGCCCGTTCCCTTCCCGAATTGTAGTTGACGACCACATCCCAGCCGTGGGAGGCAAAGTGGCCGACGATGGCGGCACCGATGCCGCTGGACGAGCCGCTGACCAGACAGACCGGACGGGACAAGGTTCAGCCGCGCAGGGAGTGAACGGCAGCGATGATGCGCTCCACGTCCGGAATGGTGGGCAACTCGAGAGCGGGACTGAAAGGGATGGGGACATCGGCGCCGGCGATACGCAACACAGGACCGTCGAGCCAGTCGAAGGCCCGCTCCTGGATGAGCGAGGCCAGTTCGCCCGTGACACCGTAGCGAGCGGCGCCTTCATCGATGATGACAGCATATCCCGTCTTCTTGACTGACTCGACCAGCGTATCGGCGTCGAGTGGATACAGGGACCTCACGTCGACGACTTCCGCCTCGACGCCTTCTTCGGCGAGGGACTCGGCCGCCTGCAGGGACAGTTTGACCATGCTTGAGGTGGCCACCAGGGTGATGTCCTGGCCGGTGCGCTTGATGTCGGCCTGGCCGAGGGGGACGACGAATTCTGTCTCGGGCACGGGTCCCACATCGTTGTACATCATCTTGTTCTCGAAGACCAGCACCGGGTTGTCATCGCGAATGGCGCTTTTCAGCAATCCCTTGGCGTCGCTGGGGCAGGAAGGAATGACCACTTTCAGACCGGGGATGTGGGCGAACAGCGCATGGAGGCTCTGCGAGTGCTGTGCCGCCGACGAGCGACCGGCCCCCATCGACAGTCGCACGGTGAGGCTCACCTTGCACTGTCCTCCCGTCATGTAGCGGATCTTGGCTGCCTGATTGACGAGCTGGTCCATCGTCAGCAAGGCGAAATCACCGAACATCAGTTCGGCGATGGGTCGCATGCCGGTCATGGCGGCACCGACGCTGAGGCCGACGTAGCCCTCCTCGGTGATCGGCGTGTCGAGTACCCGCTCGCTGCCGAATTCCTCCCACAACCCTTCGCTGCACTTGAAGATGCCCCCGGACCTGCCCACATCCTCACCGAGGAGGATGACGGATTCGTCATTGCGCATCTCTTCAGCCATGGCCTCGCAGATGGCATCACGGTAGGAGATCTCGCGGGTGGGTGGAGCAACGGAGGAGGTCACGAGTAGAGATCCTCGAAGGCCTGATCAGGGGCCGGGTACGGAGCCTCGCGCGCGGATTCGACGGCGGCCACGACCTCCTTCTCGACCTGCTGTTGGATCTCGAGTAGCTGGTCTTCGGTGGCGATCCCGGCCTTCGCCATCTCCTGTCCGAGCAACTGAATCGGGTCCTTGTTGTCCATCCACCAGGCCAGTTCTTCCTTCGTGCGGTAGGTGGCGGCATCGCCCACATGGTGGCCGCGGAAGCGGTAGGTCATGGCCTCGATGAAGGTGGGACCGTCGCCTTTGCGCGCCTTGTTCACGGCCCGTGTCACGACTTCATGGACTGCCAGTGCATCGGATCCGTCTACACGTTCTCCGTCCATCCCGAAACCCTTGGCCCGGTCCACGATCTCTTTGACGCCGGTAACCGCCTCGAAGGGCGTATGCTCGCCGTACTGGTTGTTCTCACAGAGGTAGATCACCGGCAGATCCCAGATGACGGCCATGTTGGCCGCCTCCATCAGCAGACCCTGGTTGGCGGCGCCGTCACCGAAGAAGCAAACGGCCACCTGGTCACTCCGGCGCAGTTTGGCGGAAAGGGCGGCCCCGGTGGCGATGCCGAAGCTGCCGCCGACGATGCCATTGGCGCCCAGGTTGCCCACCGACATGTCGGCGATGTGCATGGAGCCCCCCTTGCCACGGCAGTACCCGGACTCCTTGCCCATGATCTCCGCCATCATGCCATCGAGATGGGCACCCTTGGCCACACAGTGTCCATGGCCGCGGTGCGTGGAGGTGATATAGTCGTCGTCGCGCAGCACGGCACAGGCTCCGACGGCGACGCCCTCTTCGCCTATATAGAGATGGGCCAGGCCGGGCATGAGGCCGCGGGTATAGACGTCCCATACGTGCTCCTCGAACTTCCGGATTTCCACCATCTTCCGATACATGAACCAGACGGTGTCCGGCGCCGGAAGGAGAGGACGCCGCGAGCGTGCTTTCCTCGAACTCTTCGGCGCCGGCTTGTCCCGTCCACGGGGCGGTGTGCGTGCCGGCTTGCTCTGCTGAGCTTTTCGTTTGGGGGTCTTGGCCATGGTTGGGCGACAGAAGATAGGGCGGGCAAGCAGATCACTCAATACGACAGGGGGCGGCGACCGGGCCGTTCAGCCGGTCACCGCCCCCTGGAATCCAGCACTATTCCTGCTGCGGGCGCCGGGCGCCGGGCGCCCGGAAACAGTCTACTTCTTGTCGCGGAAGTACGCGGCGTTGATCTCGATGTACTTGTTCCACTCCTCGGGGAGGTCCTCCTCCGCGAAGATTGCTTCTACCGGGCATTCCGGCTCGCAGGCACCACAGTCGATGCACTCGTCGGGGTCGATGTACAGCAGTTTCTCCCCCTCGCCGTCCGCCGGATGGATACAATCGACGGGGCATACCTCGACGCAAGCTTTGTCTTTCACGTCGACGCAGGGCTCCGCGATGATATAGGTCATGTCTTACTCTCCCAAAGTGTGCAAGCCACGGCAACCTCGCCGCATTCCGATTTCCAAAATCCTATATAGAAAGGTCCGCCAGAACTGTCAACATCAGAAAGATGGATCGTCGCGGGTGCCTCAGGTTATCTGACTCAGACGTCCAGGTTCGACAGCAGAGCCTGAGTGTCAAAGTCACCCTCCGCCCGCACGCGGATGGAGAGGCGCTGCAACTCATCTCCTTCGCGTTGGATCTGCGTCGAGGCGCCGGCGTAGAGCTGGTCGAGGACCGCATCGAGGTCACCACGAATCTCGTCGAGCGCATCGTCGTCGTTGGCGGCGCAGAGGCGATCGTTGATGACGACCACCGCTTCGGCGCCGACGAAACGTGCCTTCGCCGTGGCGTCGGCGCCCCGTTCGAGACGGTCGCACGCCCGGAGAGTGGCTACAAGAGCCGATTTCAGGCGATCCGTGTTGGGCCCTGAGGCGGCAGCCTTCTGCCGGTACAGCAGGCCGTACCGGCCGTCGGTGTTGTCGAAGCTGTAGTTGGCTTCGTGGCCGACCAGGACCGTCTTGGGCCCCTGCGGCACGTGCTGGTAGTCGGCGACGTCGATCAGGGTCTCGTCCGGTGTCTCCGGAATCCATTGACTGAAGATGCGAAAGGCGTCCTCAGGACTGAGGACGGTATCCTCGGCCAGATAGAACTTGATGTTGATCTTCTGCAGGTCGATGGCCATCTGGCCCTTTCCAGAGCTTACGCTGTTGCCGAGGCCTCGGCCTCGGCGGCGTCGGAGATACGCGTGTAGCAGGTGAAAGCGCCCTCGATGAAGAGTTGGCATTCCTCGATGGCGCGGTGGGCGTCGTCGACCTTGGGATCGGCCAAGGCGTCCTCGTGCATGCGGAACAGGTAGCGGGCGAACTTGTCCTTGGCGAAGCGATCCAGGAACAACTCCGTGTCGACGAAGCGAGTCTTGAACTCGGCGATCACCGTATCCGGATCCTCGACGACGTCGAGGAACTGTGAGCGCACCAGGGCGCGGGCGCCCGCGACCATAGCTTTGTATGCCGTGGCATAGGCACCGTGGAAATCCCCGTCGTCGAGCAGGACCTGGGCCTCAAAAACCTCGCGCTCCGCCGCTGTGAGTTCGAACTGCGCCAGAGGTACGACTTCGCCGGCGCATTCCCCCTTGCCCATGTCAGCAGTGGTGAACTCGCGCGTGTCCCCCCAGTCCCGGTAGAAGGAGGGATCCTCCTCGTAGGGGGGAACCTGCGCCAGATCGTCGAGCATGGACCTGATGTCGCGTTTGCCGACACGGGAGATGAAATCCTGGAAGCTCTCTTCGCCCTGGCGCTCGGTTATGAAGCGCTCGGTGAGCCGATCCACGACGAGGGGGATGTTCTTGGAAGGTACGGCGGCCATCCCCAGGCCAAAGGACTCGCCGTTGCCCTGCCACTTACCGCCGAGCATGACCTGGAAGTGGGGGACGGTGACACCGTTGATCTTGCGGCTGATACCGTAGAAGCCGATGTCTGCCATGTGGTGCTGACCGCAGGAATTGAAGCAACCGCTGACCTTGATCCGCAAGCCCTGTACCGCCTTGTCCAGGCTGTGGAACCGCTCACTGAGGCGTCGCCGCAGTTCGACGGCCAGACCACGGGAAGAGGCGATTCCCAGTTTGCACGTGTCCGTACCGGGGCAGGCGGCGACATCGACGATCGTGTTGGCGGCAGCTCCGCCCAGGCCGATGGCGGCCAGGTCGGCGTAGAGCGCCGGCAGGTCGGCTTCGCTGACCCAGCGCAGTACGATATTCTGCTCCACGGTCATGCGGATCGTATCCCTGATGTACTTGCGCGACAGCGAAGCCAGTCCCCGCATCTGCTGTGACGTCAGGTCACCCAGCGGCAGATAGACGGTCACCACCACATGTTCGGCCTGGCGCTGCTGGTAGACGTTGGTTTCGTACCAGTCGTCAAAGCCGGCTGGCAGTTCGGACCCGTTGAGCGACTGGCCCGGCTTCAACGGCTCCTCGTCGTCGACCCCGAGGCCGTCGAGGTAGGAGGACCAGCGGTCATCGTGCGGCAGGATGGCCCGCTCCTCCTGGACGAGACGTCTGAATTCGTCGATGCCAATCCTGGCGATGAGGAACTTCAGGCGGGCACGGGCACGATTCGTCTTCTCTCCGAGGCGGGCGAAAACACGGCCGATCGCCTGGCTGACGGGGAGCAACTCCTCCTCACTGACAAACTCGTCGAACAGCTTTGCCTGGTGCGGAACGGCGCCGAGGCCGCCACCTACATAGAGTTCGAAGCCCCGCCGGGTCTCGCCATCGATGGTGCGCGTGACACCGATGGCACCGATGTCGTGCATGTTGACGAGCCCGCAGGCTTCGTGGCGGCATCCCGAGAAGGCGATCTTCACCTTGCGGCCGAAGTCCTGTGCGTCGGGGTGCCCGAGAAGGAAGCGGCTCAAGGCCCGGCTGTACGGCGTGACATCGAAGGACTCGGTGTTGCACACCCCGGCGAGGGGGCAGGCGGTGACGTTGCGCACCGAGTTGCCGCAGGCCTCGCGGGTCGTGATACCGACGGCGGCGAGGCGCCGCATCAGGTCGACGGCATCGTCGATGTGGACATAGTGGAGCTGCAGGTCCTGACGAGTCGTGACGTGCAGGATGTCGTCAGAGTATTCCTCGGCCAGGTCGGCGAGCGTCTCCATCTGCACCGTATTGAGGCCGCCGAAGGGAATCTTGATCCGCTGCATTCCCGGAGCATGCCAGATCGTGTCCGGTCCCTTGGTGTTGTGCTCGGGGTAGACCAACTGTTGCGTCTGGCTCCCGTCGAAGCGCTGGCCGTTGTCATAACGCTGCCCATAGGCGCCCCGACGCAAGCGGGTCTCGGCGAAAACGACCTCGTCGATCTTGCCCTGCTTGCGCAGTTCGATTTCGGTCTCGAAGATGTCGACCTCGCGGCCCAGGTCTTCGGGAATGCTGTCGCCCAGCTGATCCTTCCAGGTCAGGGCTTCACTCATGTTGATTTGCACCTGTATGTGGACTGTGAACGGTTTGCAGAATCGGTCAGCCTGTTAAGGTAGAGACGGGAAAACCACTGTCAACGAAGTAGGTGGCTACCGCAGACCTCGTTCGGCCAGGCGTTGTCGGAGATATGCTGCCGTCTCTTCACCCCACTCGGGATCGTCGAGAGCGTAGTCGATGAACGTCCGGAAGTAGGCGCGGTGGTTGCCGATGTCATAGCGGGTCTCATCCTCCCGCAGACGAACAGCCCGCACCTGCCGGCCATTCTGGATGAGCCGGCGGATGGCCTCCGTCAGATATATCTCACCGGATTCCGAGGGTGCCACGGCGCGGATCTGGTCGAAGATTTCCGGCGCAAAGACATACCGTGCGCTGACGGCGAGACGGCTGTCGGTGGTGCCAGGAGCCGGTTTCTCGATGATGTCGGCAAGGCGGGAGTCCCTAGCCTCGATCTCCGCCTCACGGGGTACGAGGATCCCGTAGTTGCCCACCTGATCGGCGTCAACTTCCCAGGCCCCGATCGTGCACGATGACCGGTGCCGGTCGTGCGACGCCAGCATCCGCTGCAACAGGTTGTCACCACTATCTGTCCGGATGATGCTGTCGCCGAAGGCGACGACAAAAGGAGCATCGCCCACGAAGCTCTCCGCAGCGGCGACGGCATCACCGGTTCCCAGAGGCTTGGTCTGCCCCAGAGGAACCTGTTGTCGGGTGAAGAAGAACTCGATGCCGCGCTGGCGGTAGTCGAAGCGTCCCACCTCCCGGACATCGCGCCCGTCCAGTTCCAGGTGCATCAAGAGGGCGGAGTAGTCGTCGAAGTGATTCTCGATGGCGCCCTTGCTGCGGCCGCTGACGAAGAGGATGCGACGGATGCCTGCCTGAATCAGTTCCTCCACCACATGATGGATGATCGGTAGTCGTCCCGCCGGCAACATCTCCTTGGGGATCGCCTTGGTCGTAGGCAGCAGGCGGGTTCCGAGTCCGGCAACGGGGATGACAGCACGATCGACAGGCATGCAGTGAATATGTCCCCCACGTGATGCGATTGACAACCCCGAGCCCGTCCGGTTTCCTTTCCAACCACCCTTATGGAACGATACCCCGAGCCGTCCAACGAGTTGAACCGGGGGGGCGTGGTCGCTCTTCTGAAGTATTTCGGACCCGGTGCCATCATCGCCTCGGTGACGATCGGCAGCGGTGAGACCGTCTTCGCCTCGCGCGGAGGCGCCCTGTTCGGTTACGCGCTGCTGTGGTGCTTTGTCGGCGGCGGCATCATGAAGTTCGTCCAGGTCTACTCAGCGGCACGCTTCATTACTCTCACCGGTGAGCACCCCATCGAGCGCTGGCGTTACCTGCCGGGACCGGAAGGGTGGGTGGTGTGGCTCCTTTCGGTGATGACCATCGCCTGTTTCCCGCTGTGGCTCTCGGGGTTGCCGAAGATGCTGGGGGGACTCACGGTCTGGATCGGCGGCTTGCAGGGCGTGCCCGTGTGGGGGGACGAACGACTGTGGGGGACGCTGTTCGCCGTCGCCGCGATCACTCTGACGATGGTACAGAGCTACGGCGCCCTCGAGCGCATGCAGACGATGATCGTCGGCGGTCTGCTGTCGTTCATTCTGCTGGCGACGTTTTCCAGTCAGCCTGACTGGCTCGCGGCTCTCTATGGCACGGTCCTGCCGACGCTGCCGGCCTACGGCCCCTGGGTGGCGGAGCGGTTTCCCGCCATCGCTGCCCGGTCTCCCTGGCTTGAGTTGGGCACCTACCTGGGGGCCATCGGTGGCGGCACGCAGGACTATTTCGGGTACATCGGCATGCTGCGCGAGAAGGGATGGGGGCTCCTCGGCCGCACCGGTGAGGCTGGCCGCGAGGGTGTGGCCATCGCTACGGATGAGGCCAATATCACGCGGGGTCGCCGCTGGCTGCGCGCTCCCCTGGCCGACAGTGGCGGCAGCTTCCTGTGCGTCGTCCTGTTCACCATGGCATTCATGGTCCTCGGCGCCGCGTTGCTCCATCCTCGTCAGATCGTGCCCTCCGGTCTGCAGTTGCTGTCTGTTCAGGCTGAATTCCTGACGCAGCTCCACCCGAACCTGCTCTACCTCTATCAACTCGGCGTCTTCACCGCCTTCTTCGGCACCATCCTCGGGGCCTACGAGCTCTATGTGCGCACGACCAACGAATGTCTGCGCCCGGTTTCCCCACGCGTTCGGCGGATGTCGCTGTCGCAGCTGCGGCCCTGGGTCGTCGGCTACTGTGGTGTGGCCGGCATCGCCATCATGTGGCTCGGCGGCAATCCGGTGGATATCGTCACGCCCGCTGCCCTCTTCGGGGGCGTTCTCACCTGCGGCATGTGGTGCCTGCTGATGGTGTGGACCGACTACCGGTTCCTGCCAGCCCCGCTGCGCATGGGCTGGATGTTGCGGGGGCTGAACATCATCAGCGGTCTGTTCCTGACGGGCTGGGGGATCCGCGGCGTAGGTGAATTCGTCTCCGGTCTGCTGTGACGCAAGTGGGCGGGAATGACGGACCCGGATCGCTCTCCTGGGAAACCGTCCAGAGGATCCTGCAGGCCGGGCACCCGGTGGCCGCCGTCTGCACCGGCGGCGGCAGCCGTGCCCTCAGCTGGCTGTTCAATCATCCTGGAGCCTCCAGAGTCCTTGTGGAAGCGCAGATTCCTTACGCTGAACAGGCAGTGGATGCCTACCTCGGTCAGCCCGGGCCCCATCGAACGCAGGAGGAGACGGCCCGCAGACTGGCGGCGACGGCCCGTTGCCGTGCCCTGCGGTTCACGGGTGATAGAGCAGCCGTGGGTCTTGGTGCCACCGCGGCCCTGGCCACCGACCGGGATCGTCGAGGACCGGACCACGCCTTCATCGCCGTGCGCAATGCCTCGGCCTATGAGTTCGTCGCCCTGCAGTTTGACAGGACCGTCGGTCGGCTGGAACAGGAAGAGGCCCTCAGCCTGGCGCTGCTGTCGACACTGGCACGCTCTTGTGGTTGCGGTGCAGACGCGGGGGAAGGGACGTCGTGGGTAACTGCAGAGCGTCACACGGTACAGGTGGACACAAGCGTAGAGGATCTGCTCGATGGCAACGTACCCATCATCGAGATCGGCGCTGCCGACACGGCCATCCTGGATCGCGCCGTGGTCCTCGTACCCGGCTCGTTCGACCCTTTTCATCCGGGTCATGCCGGCCTGGCGGAAGCGGCCGAAAGACGAAGTGGGCGCGTGGCCAGCTTTGAGCTGTCGGTTCACAACGTCGACAAGCCGGCGCTGCCGTACCGGGAAGTGATGCGCCGCGCCGGACAGCAGCGCGACGGTCGATCCCTCGTGCTGACGCGGGAGCCGACCTTTCTCGGTAAGGCCAGGGTCCTGCCGGGTTGCTGGTTCGCCATCGGCTACGACACCGCCCTCCGCCTCGTGGATCCGGCATACTACGAAGGGAGGACGACAGGCATGGAACGGGCCCTGACCGAACTGGGAGATCTCGGCTGCCGCTTCTTCGTTGCCGGCAGACAGTGGGAGGGGGTGTATCGCGGGCTGCAACATGTGCCGATTCCTAGCGGGACAGCGGCACTCTTCGAGTCGATTGACGAAGCCGAATTCCGCATGGACATCAGTTCCACCGAGTTGCGAGAGAGGTAGCCGACCAATGCCCGGAACCTACCTCGACGGCCGCGAGACCTATCTGGGTCAGGCGCTGCGGCGCATGGTGAAGATTGCCACGGTCAACCCACCGGGGATCGACTATCGGCCCATGGTCGAGCACCTGCGGGACCGGTTGCAGGCGCTCGGAATGCCGGCCACCGTTCACCGTGTGCCCGACGTCGAGGTGGCCGACGCCGGTGTCGATCCCGCCTTTCCACGCTACAACGTGATCGCCCGCTGGGATGTGGGCGCCTCCCGGACCGTTCACTTCAACGCTCACTATGACGTGGTGCCCGTGGCCGTCGCCGATTGGAAAGCAGCGCCTTTCGACGGCAAGGTGAGCAGCGGCTGGCTCTATGGCAGGGGAGCCGGCGACATGAAGGGCTCGATCGTCGCCCTGCTGGGCGCCCTCGAAGCGCTGCAGGCGACAGGTACGGCGCCCGGTGTCAACGTCGAGGTCTCCTTCACTGCAGACGAAGAAACCGGAGGTGCGCTCGGGGCCGGATGGATCGCGAGAAAGGGGCTCGTACGAGCGGACTATGCCATCGAGTGCGAGGGTGCGTCCGGCAGCCGTGTCGGCGTCGGCCACAACGGCGTCCTCTGGCTCGAGGTCGATGTCGAGGGCAAGGCAGCCCATGCCTCCAGCCCCGACCGGGGCGTCAACGCCTTTGAGAAAATGGCCCTGATGGTCCATCAACTCCAGTCCATGAAGCGTCGTCTGTCCGCCGCCTCCCGTCGCTGGCGAGGACCTGACGATCGTTCCCGTCAACCGACGATCAACGTGGGTGGCTGTTTTGGCGGGGGCGAGGGACAGAAGGTGAACACCGTGCCGGCCAGGGCGCAGTTCACGATCGATCGTCGCCTGGTGCCCGGCGAGAGCCTGGCAGATGCAGAGGCGGAGCTGGTCACCGGCCTTGCTGAGGCTGCCCGCCGGTCCGAGGCGCGTCACCGGGTCCGGTCTCTTCTGCGAATCGAACCCTGCATCGTCGATCCTCGGGGCGAGTTGCCTGAGGCGTTTGCCCGCAGTGTGCGTAGTGTTCGGCGGCATGCGGCCGGCTTCCGCGTCACGACCGGATTCACCGACCTGCACTACTTCGTCGAGGATCTCGGTCTGCCCGGCATCGGCTACGGCGTTGCCGGTGAGAGGGCACACGGGGCCGATGAAAGGGTCAGTCTTCGCGATCTGGTGCAGACGGCCAGAACCTACGCCGACTTTCTCGTGCGCGGGATCGAATAACAAGAACCTGATCGAAAAAGACACCATGATCCGCCTCTACTTTCTCACCCTCTACGACCACCTGCTGCAGGCGGTGCTGCTGAATCTGATCTGGGCCGCCACGGTACTTCCCTGGGTCGCCTTCGGGGCCACTCTCGGTTGGGCGTCGGCCACGGCTGCCGCCGCTGTCGGTCAGCCCTTCCTTGCGGGTCTCGGGGCCGTCGCTGGCGGGAGCCTCGCGGTTTTTTCTCCCCCGACGCTCTTTCTGTTCGTGGCGACGCGCCAATGGGTTCGGGGTGGGGAGGGAGGCGTCCGCGGCGCCTGGTCGCTGACGCGAGGGCTCCTCTGGCGGGCGCAGGGCGGTGGGCTGCTGGTGACGATGGCGGTCACTCTCCTGCTCGGCAATGCACTGTTTTACCAATCCCGACTCGGTTGGTTTGGCCTGGCCCTGAGTGGGGTCATGTTCTGGCTCCTGCTCGGGATCGCCCTGACCGCCATGTTGCTGTTTCCCGTTCTGGTGGACAATCCCGACTTCAGCCTGCGCCGCTGTGTGCGCTATGCCGTCCTCCTCGTACTCGACAATCTGCGCCGCTCAGCCCTCATGGCCGCCGCTACGATGGCCTGTCTTCTGGTGGGCGCAGTCAGTGGTGCCGGCCTGGCCCTGGGCGCGGTTCCGGCGGCGATGCTGGCCATCCATCTGGGATTCGCCGGAATGCTGCAGCGCTACGGCGGCACCCCGGTCGAGGCCGATCACCGAAGCCTCGGCGACCTGCTCCGGCCATGGCAGACGTGAGCGGTTTCCCTCGGCTCGTCACCGCCGAGCAGATGGCGGCCATCGACCGCAGGGCGATCGCCAGCGGGGTCAGCGGAGTCGATCTGATGGAAAGGGCGGGGGCCCGCGTCCTGGAGACGTTGGCGGAACGCTGGCATGGACTGGCGGGACTGCGGGTTGCCGTGGTATGCGGCAAGGGAAACAATGGGGGAGACGGTCTGGTCGTGGCCCGACTGCTGGCCGAGGAGGGTGTCGCGGTGGAGACCTGGCTCGGCGCGGACCGGGCCGAACTCACCGGCGATGCAGCGCGACTGCTGCTGCGGCTCGAGGCAGCGGGGAACCAGCCGCATCCCCTGCCGGAAGAGCATGCCGATGCCGTCGAGGCTCTGCAGCTGAGCGACATCATTGTGGACGCATTGCTGGGAACCGGTCTGCGCGGGGCCCCGCGGGCCCCGCAGGCAAGGATCATACAAATCATCAATGACTGCCCTCGTCCGGTGCTGGCCGTCGATCTACCCTCCGGGGTCGATGCCGCCGATGGACACGTGGAAAGCGTCGCCGTGTCAGCCACCGTCACCGTGACCTTCGAACTCACCAAGGTGGGACATCTGTTTCCCCCCGGGCGAGGCCACTGCGGCGTACTGGAAGTCGTCGACATCGGCATTCCCCAATCTGCCATCGAACCAGGCGCTGCCGGCCTGCACCTGCTGACGACCGCTGGAATCAGCCCCCGGGTGCCACGGCGTCAGACCGACGCCCACAAAGGGACCTGTGGGTCTGTCGCCGTCATCGCCGGATCCGTCGGCATGACGGGTGCGGCGGCACTGGCGGCCGAAGCGGCCCTGCGCTCGGGGGCCGGGCGCACGACGCTCGGGGTACCGGCGAGCCTGAACGACATTCTCGAAGTCAAGGTCACCGAGGCCATGACGAAGCCCCTGCCGGAGGTCCGGCGTCGGCGTTGTCTGTCCCTGCGGGCACTGGGAGAAATCACAGCCCTGTTGAGGTCGGCCGATGCGGGGGCTATCGGTCCCGGCCTCGGCCGCTACCGCGAAACCGTCGCTCTCGTACGCCGCCTGCTCGCCGATCACGACCTGCCCCCCATGGTCATCGATGCGGACGCTCTGTACGCCATCGGAGACGACCATGGCCTGCTGGGGCCGGATCGCATCATCACACCCCACGCGGGTGAGTTCGGCCGGCTCACGGGCTGCAGCAGGCAGAGGGTTGCCGACGAGCCGGTGCCCCTGGCGGCCGAGTTCGCTCAGCGCCAGGGATGTGTGGTCATTCTGAAAGGTGGTCCCACGGTCATCGCAGCGCCCGACGGACAGGTCTATGTGAACCCCACCGGCAATGCCGGCATGGCCACGGCCGGATCCGGCGATGTACTCACCGGCCTTATCGCCGGACTGCTGGCTCAGGGCTCGACGCCGCTGTCGGCCTCTCTGTGCGGCGTCTTCCTGCATGGCCTCGCCGGCGACCGGACGCGAGACAGGCTCGGAGAATGGGGCATGCTGGCGGGAGACCTCCTGCCAGCCATTGCCAGCGCCTTCGTGGAGGTTGTTGCGCATGGCGGCCAGGAGGGGGCGCTTGCTTGACACTTGCCAGTGTATAGAGTAACGTAAACCGCCACGAGTGTACAGTATGTACTCTCGTCCCCAAGACAGCGCCCTCGGCAGCGATCGGCCGCCCGGTTGTCCCCGAGGGCTCAGGTAGAGGATATGTCGGGCAAAGTCAAAGAAGCGATCGAAGAGATGATCGAGGAGTCGTACCTCCTCGGCCTCTCCGAACAGGAGATCCGGAAGGATTTCAAGCGCTTCATTGACGCCTGCTACGTCGTCATCCAGGAAAACGTCAAGGACCGCTCCGTCGTCAGCGGACTCGCCGAGAATCTCGCCCGCGAACAGACCGTCATCCTCATCGCTGACCGGGCCGAGGCCGCCGGTCCCGATGTCACTCTGGACGACCTGCAGGAGTCCGCGCCAGAAGAAGAAACTGACGAACAGACGGCCCGCGCCGCCACCAGGGAGTTTTCCGAAAAGGTGGCACGACGGAAGCGGCAGATCCTGCGAACCATCGCCCAGTACGACCCGCAATTGGTGCGCCTCATCGACGCCCACCGATTCCAGGGCGAGAGCGATGAGCCGAGCCGAGCCCCGTTTCCCAGGCCCTCCCGGCGATCCTGGCGCTCGCGTGCGCGCCGCGTAGATTGGACAAAGGTCCGGCTGCAGTTGTTGAAAGTGGGGTACGCCACGACCATCGCGCTGATCATCGTGCTCATCTGGCTGGGGTTTACACAGAACTCGTTCTGAGAACTCGTTTTGAGGACTCGTTCTGAGGCCTGGATCACCTGAGCGAGTAGATCACAATCGAGCAGGAGCGCGCTACGGCACTCCTGCTCGCGCCGTATCCGGGCTGCAGAGTCCGACACCGGGCCAGTTCACGGATCGACCCTCCCCGATTCCGATCACCCTTTTCTTGCAGCGGCGCCCGTTGGCGGCCGCCTGATGTGCGAGGAGTATGCCGCGCCGCGACGACATCAAGAAGATTATGCTCATCGGCTCCGGGCCCATCGTCATCGGCCAGGCCTGCGAGTTCGACTATTCCGGCACCCAGGCGTGTAAAGCCCTGCGGGAAGAGGGCTACGAGATCGTCCTCGTCAACAGCAATCCGGCGACGATCATGACCGATCCCGAGATGGCCGATCGAACTTACATCGAGCCCATCACTGAGGCCGCCTGCGCCAAGATTATCGAAGCAGAGCGTCCCGATGCGATGCTGCCCACCGTGGGCGGCCAGACGGCTCTCAATGTGGCAGTCGAACTGTCGGAATCCGGCGTACTCGAACGCTACGGCGTACAGCTGATCGGCGCCCGGCTCGAGGCGATCAAGACGGCGGAAGATCGCGAGCTGTTCAAGCAGGCGATGGATGATGTGGGCCTAGACATGCCCAGGGGGTACTTCGTGCACACCATCGAAGAAGCCCAGTCCCACCAGGCCGAGCTCGGCTATCCGATCATCATCCGTCCCTCCTTCACCATGGGCGGATCGGGCGGCGGCATCGCCTACAACGCCGAGGAATTCGATACCATCGTCAGCCGCGGTCTCGACCTGAGTCCGATCACGGAGCTGTTGATCGAGGAGTCGGTCCTCGGGTGGAAGGAGTACGAGTTGGAGGTGATGCGCGACATGAACGACAACGTCGTCATCATCTGTTCCATCGAGAACTTCGATGCCATGGGTGTGCACACGGGGGATTCGATCACCGTGGCGCCGGCGCAGACCCTGTCCGACAAGGAATACCAGGTCATGCGGGACGCTGCGATTCGCATCATCCGGCGGATCGGAGTCGACACGGGGGGCTCAAATATCCAGTTCGCCGTCGATCCGGCGACCGGTCGAATGACAGTCATCGAGATGAATCCGCGCGTTTCGCGCAGTTCGGCACTGGCTTCGAAGGCCACGGGTTTCCCCATCGCCAAGATTGCCGCCAAGCTGGCCGTCGGCTACAGCCTGGATGAGATCCGTAACGATATCACCCGCGAAACACCGGCCTCCTTCGAACCGACCATAGACTACGTGGTCACCAAGATTCCTCGATGGGCCTTTGAGAAGTTTCCCTCAACTCCTGACGCCCTCGATACCCAGATGCGCTCCGTGGGTGAGACCATGGCCATCGGCAGGACCTTTGCAGAGTCCTTCCAGAAAGGTCTGCGCTCCCTTGAGATCGGCCGTGCCGGATGGGGGGCGGACGGCAAGGATGTCGACGCGGTGCGCGTCTCCGATGCCGAGGTGCGCGAGCATCTGGTCCGTCCCAACTCGCAGCGTGCCTTCTACATCCGCACCGCCCTGCAGAAGGGCTTTGATGTCGACGAGATCCAGCGGTTGACGCATATCGATCCCTGGTTTCTGGATCGCCTGGTGGAGATCTTCCACACAGAACGGGATCTCACCGCGGACGGCGCCGACCCTCTGGCGGACCAGGCTTCCCTGCGGCGGGCGAAGGAAGAGGGTTTCAGCGATCGACAGCTGGCACACCTGACGGGACGGACCGAAGTGGACGTGCGCCGCCAGCGGATCGAGATGGGGGTCCGGCCCGTGTTCAAGACCGTCGATACCTGCGCTGCCGAATTCGAAGCACACACGCCCTATCACTACTCGACGTACGAGCTCGAGAACGAGGCGGTACCGACGACACAGAAGCGCAAGGTCATGATTCTTGGCGGCGGACCGAACCGGATCGGCCAGGGCATCGAGTTCGACTACTGCTGTGTCCACGCCTGTTTCGCTCTGCGCGAGGACGGCTTCGAGACGATCATGGTCAATTCGAACCCAGAGACCGTCTCCACCGACTACGATACGGCGGACAAGCTGTACTTCGAGCCCCTTACGGTCGAGGATGTGCTGCATATCGTCGAGCAGGAAGAGCCGGAGGGGGTCATCGTTCAGTTCGGCGGACAGACACCGCTGAACCTGGCTCTCGAGCTGGAGGCCAACGGTGTTCCCATCATCGGCACTTCACCCTCGAGTATCGATCGCGCCGAAGACCGGGAGCACTTTGGCAACCTGCTCAAGGAGTTGGGGATCCTGCAGCCAGAAAACGGCATGGCCCGATCGCTGAAGGAAGCACGAGAGGTCGCTGCTCGTATCGGCTTCCCGGTGCTGGTCCGCCCCTCCTATGTGCTCGGCGGGCGGGCCATGGTCACCGTCTATGACGAGACCCGGCTCGACGCGTACATGGAATCGGCGATCTCAGCGTCTCCCGGGCGCCCGGTGCTGATCGATCGTTTCCTTGATGGTGCCCAGGAGTTCGATGTCGATGCCGTCTGCGACGGCGAAGACGTCCTTATCGGGGGTGTCATGCAGCACATCGAGCACGCCGGGGTGCACTCCGGGGATTCGGCCTGTGTGCTGCCGGCACACGACATCTCTGACGGCAACCTGGATCTGCTGCGCCGACACACCCGCGCCATGGCCCTGGCCCTCGACGTGAAGGGCCTGATGAACGTGCAGTATGCCATCCACGACGATGAGGTCTACGTCCTCGAAGTCAACCCGCGTGCCTCCAGAACCGTGCCCTTCGTCAGCAAAGCCACCGGCAAGCCGCTGGCCAAGATCGCTGCCCGTGTCATGGTCGGTCAGAGCCTGTGCGACCAGGGGCTGGTCGATATTGCCATGCCTGCGTACATCTCGGTGAAGGAGGCGGTACTGCCCTTCAACAAGTTTCCGGGGGCTGACGGGATCCTCGGGCCGGAAATGAAGTCTACAGGAGAGGTGATGGGGGTGGGCTCAACATTCGGTGAGGCCTTCCTCAAGGCGCAGATGGGCGCCGGCTCGGTACTGCCGTCTACGGGCAAGGTCTTCATCAGCGTCAATGATCGCGACAAAGTGGGTGTGGTCGATGTCGCCCGTCGCCTGCACGAGGCCGGTTTCCAGCTGGTGGCCACCGACGGTACGCGTTCCCATCTGGAGAGCAACGGGATTCCGGCAGAGAAGATCCTGAAGATCCATGAGGGTCGTCCGCACGTGGAGGATGCGATCCGCAGTCACGAAGTCGTTCTCGTCGTCAACTCGCCTCTGGATGAGCAGTCACAGCACGACGACCTTCACGTGCGTCGAGCCGCGATCATGAACGGTGTCCCCTACACGACAACCCTCGCCGGAGCCACTGCGGCGGCGGCAGGCATCGAAGCGAACCTGCGCACGCCACTGTCAGTGAAGGCCCTGCAGGACTACCACCGTGACTGAAATGCGGGCGCGCCTCCATCGCCGCGCGCGCCGAAGTGTGACCGCCTTCCTGCTGTTTGCCCTCACCGGTTCCGCCGTTTCCTGTGTGTACTTCAATACCTATTACAATGCTGAGAAATACTTCCGGCAGGCGGAGAAGGCCAGGGCCGAAGCGGAGGCCGAGGGGGACAACTCCAGGAATTCACGCGGCCGTACGCAGTATGTCACCCTCTACGACAAGGCGGTCCGCAAGGCCTCCATCGTTCTCGAGAAGTTCCCCGAGAGCGATTACGTCGATGACGCCATGTTCATCGCCGGTCGGGCGCTCTACTGGCAACGCGACTACCAGTACGCCATGCGCTCATTCCGCGATCTCGAACTGAACTTCCCGGAGAGCGAATTATACGATCATGCCCGGCTCTGGCGGGGACGCACACTGGCCGCCCTTGGGCAGTCCGCTGATGCCCGCACACTGTTCTCGGAACTGGTACGAGAGGGCAGCCCTGTCGGCGACAGAGCCGGTCTGCGTCTCGGCGAGCTGGCCTCAACGGAGGGAGACCGCCGTGGCGCGATTGTCGAGTACCGCAAGACTCTCGACGCCTTCCCGGACGCCCGCCTCGCTGCACAGCTCTGGCTCCGTATCGGGCTGGCAAACGTCGACATCGGCAGTCCTGCCCGTCTCGACAGTGCCATGGTCGCCTTCGATCGGGCCCTGTCGTCGTCGCCCCCGGATTCGGTCCGCTACCGTGCCAGCCTGAGCCGCGGGAGGGTTCAGCACCTGCAAGGAGATCCCGCAGCGGCACTGAGGACGTACCAGGAGCTGCTGACCAAGGGCAGTTTCCGGGTGTGGGAAGGGGAGACGAGGATTCTCATCGGCCGACACTACCGCGAGCGCGGCCTGCTTGCCGAGGCGCTGACTCAGTTCGAGCGGGTGCGCGACGATTTTCCCTTGTCGGTTGTCTCCGCCATGGCCCTCTACGAGACCGGGCTGCTCTACCTGCAGGAACACGGCGAGCGGGAGCGCTCCCAGGAGTATTTCCTCGAGGTGGCAACTGAGAAGCGGGGTTCGCGCGCCGATTCCCTGGCCAATGTCGTGCTGCAGACATGCGCCGATCTGGACGGACTGATCGAACAGATCTGGATTGCGGACTCCACAGCATCCGCTATTCTGTTCCCGCCTCCAGACACCCTGTCGATGGCCGATTCTACCGACCTCGACAGCTCCGTCGTCGTCCTCGACAGTGTCGTTGCCGTCGCCGACGGCGCCACCACAGACAGCATCGAGACGGTGGGTGTCGACGCCATCCCTGCCCCGGAGCTGCCGCCCTCCCTGCGGGGGTATGCGGCAGCCTTGGACAGTGCCGGCAAGTGGCTGCCACTGGTGCCCCGTCCCGGGTGGCGAGGCGTCGATGCTGACAGCGATGGCAAGCCTCAGGTGGCCCGTCGACCGTCGAGACGCGAGCCCTCGTCGACGCTCGAGGAGCAGCTGTTCGTGCTCGCCGAGCTCTACCGGGATCACCTCGTCCTGCCCGACTCGGCGGCGGTGGTCTACGAGGCTCTCGTCGAACGTTTTCCCGAGTCCGACCAACGGTCCCGAGCCCTCTACAGTCTTGCCTGGATCCACTTCGAACTGCTGGCCGATCCACCGGCGGCCGGACCCTACCTGGAGCAACTCGTCGACGAGTATGGCCCCACGGCCCATGCCAACGCTGCTCGTCGTCTCCTGGATCTTCCCCTCCAGCGGACCGCGGAAGAAGAGGCCGCGCAGATCTTCGTCGATATCGAAGCACTGCGTGCGGCAGAACCCGAACTCCCCGACCGATGGATGCCGCGGCTCGACGCACTGGCAATGGAGTATCCGGCGACGGTCACAGCCGCTCGTGCCGCGTACCTTGCCGCCTGGGTGACGGAGAACACGATCGGCGATTCGGCTGCCGCCGAGGCGCGCTACGATTCTGTGGCAGAACGCTTTCCGCGCACGGATTTCGCCGACCTTGTACAGCGTCGCCGGCGTTCGCAGGAGGATGGCTTTCTGGCGAAGATCTCACGGGAACTGAAGACGCTGGGGAAAGCGATCCCTCCCGAGGAGCGTCTGTTCGTCATCGCCGTGGAACCCGATTCCCTCGATTCGACGTCGCTGTCGCGCAAGCTGTTGGGTTTTGCCATGAGGGCGCACAGACAGGAAGAGTTCGAACAGGCCGAGGACCTCTACCAGGCAAGTCTGGACGAGAAGCAGGGCGGCAACGGCAACGTGTATGCCGGGCTCGGTGACGTCGCCTGGCGTCAGGGATACTTCGAGGACGCCATGGACCATCTGCGGACAGCCCTGAAGGAGAAGACCACGTCCCTGCTGCCGCAGTATCGACTGTTCCAGTACCACGTCCAGCAGTCGCAAGAAGACTCGGCCAATCGCTATCTTCGGAACATCACGCGCCGCGATCGTGACAACCCCCAAGCAGTGGCGGTGATCGATCGTTTTCCCACCGTGGCCTCAGCCGAGCCCGAGATGATCGAGATCGAACAGCTGGAGACGATCGACCTGGACCCCTCCGAAGACAATCTGCGCCTGCCGGATGCCTCTTTCGGCATCGTCGAGCCGCCCCTGGTCCGGACCAGCGTTGCTGCCCTCTATCCGAGTGACGTCAGCGATTCTGCAAGTGTCATCGTCGATGTTCTCGTGACCGAGGAGGGGCGCCCCGACTGTGTACGGGTGTTCCGCGGCGACGAACCCTTTGCCACGGAGGCCATCCGTGCTGTCGAAGGATATCGGTTCTATGCGGCGGAGGATCGCAAGGAGGATCCACTCGAAGTCTGGGTCGAAGTCGTCATCCCCTTCCAGCCACCGGCGACGGAGGCGGCCTCCGATTCGGTCTCCGTCGCGACATTGCCAGACAGTCTCCGGCCCGCCGTCCCGTCCGGGATCGAGGTCGAATGAGTCAGGCGCCCACCGTCGCGGCTGTGACCGCCCGCGTCGAAGCCACCACACAGGTGACCGGGGCATTCTTCCAGACCCGACTGCTGGTTCCAGAGGTCACCGTCGAGCCCGGCCAGTTCGTGCAGTTGCGACCGCGTCCCCGCCAGGGGCTGTACCCGTTTCTGCGGGTCCCCCTCAGCGTTTCTGCCGTAGACGCGGAAGGAGGCCTGATCGACGTGCTCTACGAGTTGGTGGGCCCGAAGACCGGCGCTCTGCGGGCCCTTGGCGTGGGTGACGAGGTCGGCTTTCTGGGGCCTCTCGGAAAGCCCTTCCCGGTGCCGTCGGCTGGCACCACGCCGATCCTGGTCGGCGGTGGCATCGGGGTGCCCCCGCTGATCTACTTCGGAACCTGTCTGAGAGCGGCAGACCGGGATCCGATCCTCGTGGTCGGGGCCCGCAGTTCCGACAAGCATCTTCCTGACGGCCTGCTCGAGCCGGCCTCGTCGCAGATCAGGCGGGCGACGGACGACGGCAGTCTCGGCCACAACGGCCTGGTCACCGACCTTCTGGAACAGGCCCTGGGCGCCTCGCTGACGGCACCGGTGGTCTATACCTGTGGGCCCCACGGCATGATGGCAGCCGTCGCACGGCTGTGCGCCAGGCGTGATGTGCCCTGTTTCGCTTCTCTCGAGGCGTACATGGCCTGCGGCATCGGTGTCTGCGTGGGTTGCGTGGTGGAGCGTGCCGACAAGGATTCGCAGCCGTCCGCCGACGGGCACTACGCTCGCGTCTGCGTCGACGGTCCCGTATTCGATGCCCAAGAGATCGTCTGGTAGGATGACCGAGTTAACAACCAACTTTGCCGGTATCGAGCTGCGGAATCCGGTGCTGCTGGCATCCGGCACGTGCGGCTATGGGGACGAGTTGGCGCCCTTTCTCGATCTGTCCCGCCTGGGCGGCATCGTCACCAAGACGATCACCCCGGAGCCACGCCCAGGCAACGCCCCGCCGAGAATCGTCGAGACCGCCGCTGGCATGCTCAATTCGATCGGCCTGCAGAATCCCGGTCTGGAGGGCTTCATACGCGACAAATGGCCCTACCTGGCCCGTCTGGATACCCGGATACTCGTCAACATCGCCGCCCCGACGGCGGCGCTGCACGGGGAGATGGCCGCCAGGCTGGAGCACGTGGAGGGAATCGCGGGCATCGAGGTGAATATCTCCTCGCCGAACATGAAGGATGGCGGCATGTTGTTCGGCTGCAGTCCGACGGCGTCCCACGAGGTGATCGCCGCGGTCCGCGCCGCTACACAGCGTCCCGTGATCGCCAAGTTGACCCCGAATGTGACCGACATCACCAGCATCGCCCGGGCCGTTGTCGATGGTGGCGCCGATGGGATCGCCATGATCAACACGCTGCTTGGTATGGCGGTAGACTGGCGGGAGCGGCGACCCATCCTCGGCAATGTCACCGGCGGTCTGTCCGGGCCGGCGATCAAGCCGGTGGCTCTCGCCCTGCTGTGGAAGGTTCGCCAGGCGGTGGAAGTTCCCATCATGGGCCTCGGCGGCATCGCCACAGCCGCAGACGCTCTGGAGTTTCTGGTCACGGGCGCTTCCGCGGTGCAGGTAGGTACGGCGACCTTCATCGAGCCGGGGGGGGCCGCCGACATCGTAGCCGGCATCGAATCGCAATGCCTGGAGGCCGGCATCGAGCGCGTCGAGGAGTTGGTGGGCACGCTCCGCATGTGAGCGTGAGTCCAGCGCCATGAAACGCTGGGGGCAACACATCCGTCCGTATCACCGTTGGCTGCCCATCTGTGGCCTGCTCATCGGTGTGGCCTGCGTGCCGGCCCCGGTCTATCGCAACGGCGCCGTCCCTGCCGTAAGACCTGCGTCCGGCAAGGCTTCGTCTGGATCAGGCACTCGTTCGGCGCCGCCCGTCGTGGCCTCTCCGACGAACGCCCATCCCGTCGATCCGCAGAACATCTCTACTGCCAACGCTTATCAGGTGGGTACCTCGTCCTACTATGGCAAGAAGTTCCACGGACGAAAGACGGCCAATGGCGAGACCTTCAACATGTACAAGCTGACTGCCGCCCACCGGGTCCTGCCTCTCGGAACGATCGCGAAGGTGACAAACCTGGCCAACGGTCGCTGGGTAGTCGTCAAGGTGAACGACCGAGGACCATTCATCGAGGGGCGAATCCTGGATCTCTCCTTCGCCGCGGCTCTCGAGATCGAGATGGTGCAGCAGGGGACAGCGAAGGTGATGATCGAAATCGTCGAGGCGGCGGACTGAGCTATTCTGCGAGCACCTCGGCTACGCTCTGGATCACGGCGGTCGTGGCCAGGTCTTCCAGCTGACCACAGGGCGCCCGCAGCACGTGGGCCCGGGGCCCAAGAGGGCGCCAGAGCCGGGGGTCGGTGGGGCCGAAGAGAGACAGCGTCGGACAGCCAACCGCGGCCGCTACGTGCCCCGGTCCGGAGTCGTTGCCCACATAGAGCCGGGCCGCCGCCAGGTGTCCGGCGAGATCCAGGGGGGATTCGGGACACAGCCGCTTCGAGGTGGCCGCCAGCGCCTGGGGGAACTCGAAGCGTCGTGCCTCCTCCACGGGACCCCACAGGATCCCAACCCTCTGCCCCTGTCCTTCAAGCCAGGCCAACAGCGAGACGAACCGTTCCGCCGGCCAACACTTGTCTCGACTGCCGCTTCCCGGATGTAGAATGACGAGTTCCTCTCCGGGAGCTGATTGGGGCAACTCGATCCTGGGCACCGAATCGTCGGGCAGGCTGAACCCCGCCTCACGCAGCGGGTCGAGGAGCCGCGCACTCATGTGACGTTGCTGGCCCGGTGTCGGCAGGGGATCCCCGACAAGCAGGCGGGGGCACAGAGCGGACAGATTTTCCAAATACCCGGGGGGCGCAGCATCGCTTCCCCCCGCTACACAGGCGACGAGCAGTCGGCAGTCAGAAAACCGCTCCCTCAGGGTCTGGGGCGCACCGGCCGACGTATACAACTGAGACCAGTGGCGGTCGTCCGGGTCAATCCTCTCCGCATCTCCGGCCAGCCGGGTCGTCGCCGGATCACCCACCAGGATGAGTCGGGCCTCCGGCACCGCGGCGCGCAGAGCGCGGATCAGGGGCAGCGTGAGCACGTAGTCCCCAAGGGCCCCCCCACGCACGAGAGCCACGGAGGCGCTCACATCAGGCCCCGTACACACTCTTGCCAAGGAACGCAGCTCCCTGTATTTTCACAGGCTTCCAACAGATTTCCTACCCCGCATGAAGAAGAAGCTTTGATATGGTCGGTCTCATCGGCAGAAAGCTGGGCATGACCCAGGTCTACAACGACAAGGAAGAGCTCATTCCGGTCACCATCGTCGCCGCCGGGCCCTGCCCCGTGGTGCAGGTCAAGACCCAGCAAACCGACGGCTACGGAGCCGTACAGCTGGCATTCGACGAGGTGCCGGCGCGCAAGGTGAACAAGCCCGGCGCGGGGCAGTTTGCCAAGGCTGGTGTTGCCCCCCATCGCATGCTCAGGGAGTTCCGCACCGAAGGTGTCGACGGCGATCTCGAGGTCGGCCAGGTTCTCGATGTCTCCCAGTTCGAGGCAGGGGATACGGTAAAGGTCACGGGTCGTTCCAAGGGCAAGGGTTTCGCCGGCGTCGTCAAGCGCTACCTGTTCCACGGCAAGAACGCGACGCACGGAACTCCCGACCGCGTGCGTGCACCGGGATCGATCGGTCAGGGCACCACACCGGGAAAGGTGTGGAAAGGCAAGAAGATGCCCGGGCAGATGGGCAACAAGAACGTCACGACTCGCGGAATCGAAGTGGTGCGTATCGATGGTGAGCGTAACCTGCTGTTCCTCAAGGGAGCGATCCCGGGAGCCGGCGACGGTCTTCTTGTGATCAACAGACAGTAACTGCAAAGAAGCAGACGATCTGCATGACCTGGCGGGGACGTGATCACTCATGATCACGATCCCCGTTTTTCTATCCAGGCGGCCAGGCCAACCGGCGTCCACCCAGCACGTGTACATGAAGGTAGGGCACTTCCTGGCCCCCATCATCACCGGCATTCACAACACAGCGATAGCCCGATGTGTCGATGCCCTCCAGGGTGGCCACTTTGCCCGCGGCCACGAGGAGTTGGCCAAGACATTCCGAGTGTTCCTCGCCAGCGTGCTGCAGTCCCTCCAGGCGCAACCGCGGAATCACCAGGACATGCACGGGAGCCTGCGGCTGGATGTCGCGGAAGGCGATGCAATGTCGATCCTCGTAGATGATGTCGGCCGGGATCTCCCCACGCAGAATCCTGTCGAAAACGGTGTCTTCCGGCATACTTCCTCCTCGCTCGCGCGTCTGTATGGTCGAACGCAGAGTAACCCTCCCGCCGTGCTTTGTCGAACCTTGAGAGCCCCATGGACCTGAGCCTCCTGATCCCCGCCTATAACGAAGAGGCCCGCATCCTGGAGACCGTCGACAGTGTGCGGCAGTTTCTGGTGACGCGCTCCTGGACTCACGAGATCCTCGTCATCGACGATGGCAGCGCCGACGGTACTGCAGATGCCGTGGAGGGGGGCATGAGTTCGCGCCCGGGCCTGCGCTGCATCCGTGCCGATGCGAACCGCGGGAAGGGTGCAGCGATCCGCCTGGGACTCGAGGCCGCCACCGGAGATGTCGTGGGTTTCATCGACGCCGACGACAAGACGGATATCGCTGCTCTCGACGAGATCTTCAGCAAGCTGGAGAGGGGAGCTGACATCGTGATCGGCGATCGCACCCTCGCCGGTTCCGATATCGCTGTGGCCCGGCGCGCCTATCGCCAATGGGGTTCAGACCAATTCCGCCGCGTGCTGCGCCGGTGGCTGGGGCTGGGCGACTTTCCCGACACACAGTGCGGCTTCAAGTTCTTCCGCGCCCCGGTGATGCGCGATCTCTTCGCGAGGATGCTGATCGACGGCTACATGTTCGATGTCGAGCTGTTGCTGCTGGCCACCCGGAGCGGTCACCGCGTGGAGCGTATCGCCGTGCACTGGCGTGACGATCCTGACAGCCGCTTCCATCCCGTGTCGGGCACCCTGCGCAATTTCCGTGAGCTGTCCCGAATCCGGCGGTATCACAGATAGCGCGGAGTTACTCCTCGAGCGGTTCGTCGTCGTCGGTACTGCCGCTGGAGTCTGACGTCTCCAGTTCGCCCACGAGGGCGCCGATGCGGGAAATGCACACAGCGACGAAGATCTCTCTGGCCTCGGGCAGGTCCAGGCGCGCCTCGCACTGCAGGAACGTCTCCAGCGCCAGGATGACGAGGTAGATCGACAGCACTTCATACGGCCGTCGGCCCGTGGCCGACAGGCCGTCGCGCACGACACCGGCAACCTGCAGCGCCGCTTCCTCCATCCAGTCCACGTTTTCCGCGTCATGGGCCCGGCGCATGCGGTCGATGCCGTCCCGGGTCTGTTCGCGTACCTCCATATCGAGGGCGGCGCTTCTGGCCAGTGCCCCGGAAGCGCGTCGCAACACCCTCGCCAGAGTCGACGCTCGCCGCTCTTCGTCGTACGACAACAGGCGATAGAATTCGCCTCCTGCGCCCAGGGAGTGGCAGGCGCTGTTGAGCAGCTGCAGGCGTACGGCGGCCGAGCGGAAGCGGTCGAGACGATGGAGCGTCGGTTTGACGACTCTGTGGTCGCCCAGATGGCTGAGAACGTCGACCAGGGTGGGAAAGGTGACGGAGTCGTCCAGGTGCTCGCCGAAGTACCAGAACAGGAGCTCGCGAGCTTCCGGGCTGGCGACCTCACTCAGGCCGCGAATCGCACTGATGCGCACGCGTGGATCGACGTCGTCGAGGGACTGGATGAGCGGGTCGATCCCTCCTTGATGGCCGAGGTGACCCAGCGCTTCAGCGGCCTCGGAACGGATGTCGGATTCGCCATCGAGCAACTCGCGTACAAGGGAGTCGGTCGCTTCCGTGGAACCGGTTTCGCCGAGGGCACGGGCAGCACTCCGGCGTACGACGGGGCTGGCGTCAGCCAGTGCCTGTATCAGCTGTTCGATCGCCAGTGGGCTTCCCGAGCGGCCCAGGGCCAGCGCCGCCCGGGCGCGGCGTTCCTCACGGCCAGCGATGTTGAAAACGGCGGTGTTGAAGGTGTAGCTGAGCAGGTTGCCCCGGAAAAGATGAGAGAGCAGATGTCGGGAGGAAATGGAACTGCGATCGGAGACAAACCCGAGCAGCAGCAGCGACGGAATCCGTGTCGCGGCGCTGATCATGAAGATGATCTGCAGGTGGCCGATGGTGAAACTCTCGACGCGGAACGAGACGTCCTGCAGAGCTCGTGCCAGCAGGGCACCTACCAGGGGGCCCATGGCCCCCATCAGATTCACCGTCGCCGACCAGGAAGCCATGTAGTAGGGACGCTGCTCGCCGGCGGGGGCCAGGCCATAGAGGAGGGGGGTGACGGCCACGAGGATACCGGAGAACAGGACGCCGCTGAGGCAGAGCGCCACCGGAACCATGAAGTAGGTTCCGGGGGCGTTCCAGACCCAGAGAAAAGGTATGAAGGTCGCGGGGAGCATGAGGATCTGCAGTACGGGCTTGCTGCCGAAACGATCGACGAGGCCCGCCCACAGCCGGTAACCGGCGATGCTGGTGATCATGAAGGCGGCGTTGAACAGCGATATTTCCGTGTAGGTGATCCCCAGATGGTCCAGCATGAACACACTGTACAGGGGACCTGCGACCCCCAACCCGAAGGTCCACAGACCGAAGAACAGGACGGCGCGGACGAAATTGCCGTCACGAAAGGGTTCCAGCAACCGCGTCAGACCGCCAACAGGGTCCTCGTCCTCACGCATGTCGGCGCCCGCGGCGAATGGTGTTCGACTCAGGAGGATGTAGCCCAGCCAGCCGAACAGAGCACCGACACCGAAAACGATGCTGAAGCCAACCTGCTTCTCGGCAGCGCCGAAGCTGTCGATGAAACGACCGATGACGAAGCCGGCAATCATGGCCGCCAGGGTGCTGACGATGGTCTGTCGGCTGGTGAATCGCGCCCGTATGCTCTCCGGTACCGCGTTGACGACCCACGTGTTGTAGAACGGGGACAGTGAGTGGCCGCACAGAAGGCCGATGCCGACCAGGACCATCAGAGCCTCGAGGCGCAGGTGCTCAGCAAACAGGAAGGGGATCAGTGCCGGTGAACTGCGGAACAGGATCTCGACAAGACCCACACTGACGATGTACCGTTTACGTCGTCGCAGCCGGCGGCCGAGGGCCGGTACGACGAGCTGGCAGACGGCGAGGAAGTAGGCCAGGGAGGTAAACAGTGCCACATAGGAGGCATCGGCACCGAGAAACAGTGCGTAGCCGGTGAACACCGACGTGCCGATACCGGCGGTCTGACCCCACAACCCCCAGACACCGCTGGTGGAGATGAAACCGCGCATGGCACGACTGGCTTCACCACGGGTGAGCCGACCCCGGCCGCTGTCGGCGGCGGCATCTGTCATGTTCGCTCCGTTCCTTTCACTTGAACCGAGACAGAAGATAGGGTAGGAGGACAGTTATGGGACTGAAGATGTGTTATGCAGCGCTGCGCTGGCGCAGCCCGGACCTTCCGGCGGCACTGGCGGCACTGAAGGAGTCGGGCTGGGATGGTTGGGAGGGACGTCTGCCGCTTGACTGGCTGGGACCGCCGAGCCGCGTGCGTCGGGTCTGCGCTGAGGCTGGCATGCCCCTGCTCGTCTACACGGCAACGGGATCGCCCGACAACCGCGAGGCCGAAAACGTGGAGCACAATCGCCGGCGGATGGAATTTGCTGCGGAGATGGAAGCTGACTGCTTCATGTTCATGAACGGTCCCAAACCTGAGGGCCGGCCCGTTGTCGACGACGATGTGCGCGCTGCCGCTGAGGGTGCTGAAGAATGGGCGGAGTATGCCGCCGGCCTGGGGCTGGAGATCAGCTTTCACATCCACACGAATCTTCTCGTCGATTCGGCAGCCCACTGGAAACTCTACATGAGTTGCCTACGGAAGGCGGGGCTCTGTATCGACGTGTCCCACGCCCAGTTGTGGGGCTACGATGCCGCACAGTCCCTGCGCGACTTCCGGGCACAGTTGAACTACGTACATCTCCAGGATTACGCCTCCTGTACCCGGGGCGAGGACGGTCGCTACAACCCGGTCTGGGTCAGCGTCGGCGAAGCGGAGTGCATGGACTTCGGCGGCGTGATGGGGACCGTCGAGGAGATCGGGTTTGATCGGGTCGTCACCTGCTGCCCCGGCGAGCCGGCGTACGAAGGGGAGGACGCCGTGGCCGAGGCGAAACGCAGTGCGAAGATGCGTCAGTACATGGTCTCGCTGGGCTACTGAAACAAGGGCGTACGGAGCCTCAGAAGCCGCGCCGCTTGTCGACAATGTTGATCAGGTCTTCGCCGCGCAGGTATCGGCCCAGGTTGTCGCGGAAGAACTCGAAGGTCTTGCGCGGCCGGTGCTGCGAGGCGCCGGCGCGATGGGGTGTCAGAATGAGATTCGGGGCATCCCAGAGGGGACTCTCGGAGGCGAGTGGCTCCTTCTCGACGACGTCCAGGCCGGCGCCGGCAATCGTGCCTTGGTGCAAGGCATCGGCCAGGGCGTCCTCCTGGATGATCCCGCCCCGACTGACGCAGACCAGGTACGCGGATTGTTTCATGGCCGACAGCTCGTCGGCGCCGATCATGTGGTGCGTCTCGGCGGTCAACGGACAGCCGACGACGACAGCGTCCGCCTCGGACAGGAGCCACTGCAGGTTCTCTGTCGTTGGTGGGCGCACCTGCTCGACTCCGGCGGGTGGTTCCAGTCGCACCGGGTCGAGGGCGAGGACTCGCATGTCATATCCCGCGGCGCGCTGCAGGGTCTCCAGGCCAAAGCCACCCAAGCCGATGATTCCCAGCGTACTCCCGGTGATCTCGATGACGGGGCGGCCGCCCCCGCCCCACGAACGCTCGGCCATGTTCTGTATCGATGGCAGCAGACCGCGTGCCAGGGCCAGCAGCAGGGCCCAGGCATGTTCCCCCCCCTGGGGTGCGTAGAGCCCGGCCATGTTCGTCACCGTTACCTCTTCCCGCTCGATGATCTCGGGATAGAGGAACTTGTCCATGCCGGCGCTGAAGGACTGGATCCAGCGCAGGTTGGTGGCGACGGCGGTCACCGACTCCGGGAAGTGTCCGAGGATCACCTGGCAGTCGGGAGCCAGTTTTCTGGCGTCCTCTTCGTTGTCGGCATGGACGACCTGATGGTCGCCGATGGCGCCGGCCAGATCGCCGAACTCTTTGATCTGTTCTGCCGTGAACGGGAAGAAGACGAGGGTTTTCATCACTGCTCCTTTGAGGCGGACGGCAGGGGTGCACGGCGCGCGAGGATGTCTTCGATCAACTCAGCCAGAGGCGCCGTCGGACGCGGACCAAAGCAGGAGACGACGAGGGCAGCGCCGTAGTTGCCGAGGACGGCGGCTCGAGCCAGAGTCAGGCCATGGGTGAGGCCGTATAGAACACCCCCGGCGAAGGTATCACCGGCTCCGGTGGTATCCACAGCATCGGCGGCAAAGCCCTCCACCAGCTGCGGTGAGTCGTCGTCCTCACCGTCGATCACGAGCGCGCCGTCGGCGCCGAGGGTGACACAGATTCTCGGCACCAGCCGGGCCAGCGCCCGGGCGGCGTCGACCCGGTCATCCAGCCCGGTGTAGGCCCGCGCCTCGTCTTCATTGCAGAACAGGAGATCGACCCCGTCAGCAATGATGGCTTCAAAACCCGCCTTGAAAGCGCCGACTACGAAGGGATCACTCAGCGTCAACGACACCAGAGTCTGAGCCTGGCCAGCTGCGGCGATGGCGTCTCGACAGGCTGCCAGGCCATCTGTCGTCGTCAGCAGATATCCTTCGAGGTAGACGTACTGGCTGGCGCCGATGGCAGCCGTGTCGATCTGGTGGGGACCCATCGTCGCACTCGCACCCAGAAAGGTGTTCATCGTACGATCGGCGTCGGGCGTGACCATCACCAGACATTGCCCGGTGTCGCCGGGCTGAATCGCGGCGGGATTGCTGGCCACGTCAGCTGCTTCCAGATCCTGTCGGTAGAAGCGACCCAGTTCGTCGTCGCCAACCTGGAAGGCGTAGTGGGTACTACCGCCAAAGCAGGACACCGTGATCATCGTATTGGCCGCCGAGCCACCGGAGGCCTGGTTGACGGGCGTCCCCCCCAACCCCGCCAGGACCACGTCTCGCCTGTCACCATCAACGAGAGTCATCACTCCCTTGTCCACACCGAGTTTGGTGAGTTTGTCGGTGTCGATGGCGTACTGAATGTCCACCAGGGCGTGGCCGATGCCACATACATCATAACCGCTCAAGAGATGATGGTCCTTTCGAAACTGCATCCGGATTGTGGGAGGAGTATGTGAACCAGTCAAGATAACCTGGCCCGACGTAGCGGCAACGCCTGGCTGGCCCCCGGGGGACAAGCTCTTGCTCCGCCTCTGGTGCAGGGGTATATTCGGCGCAACTGTATCCTGCAGTTTGCGCCATTTCATTCACAGTGTTTTTGGAGAACAAGGCTATCGCCAGACAGCAACAGTCTTTCACGAGAATCAACGACTCCATCCGGGTTCCCCAAGTGCGTCTCATTGACGCCGAAGGCGAACAGGTGGGTGTCATCGACACGAGCGAGGCCATGCAGATGGCCGAGCAGGCGGATCTTGACCTGGTGGAAGTCGCGCCCGAGGCGCGTCCCCCGGTCTGCCGAATCATGGACTACGGCAAGTACCGCTACGATAAGGAGAAGAAGGAGAAGGAGGCGAGAAAGAAGACGCACAGTGTGCAGATGAAGACTGTGCGGATCAAGACCGCCAACATCTCTGAGCACGACCTCGCCTATCGTCTGGGGCACATTCGCGAGTTTCTCGCCGAGGGCGCCCGGGTGAAGGTGAGCATGAGGTTCTTTGGTCGCATGATGGCCTACAAGGATCGCGGCCGTGAAGTCATGGAAGAGGTGGCCAAGAAGATGGAGGATGTGGCCGTCGTCGATCAGATGCCCCAGATGGAGGGGCGCGAGATGTCGATGCTGCTGCGACCTGTATCCGGTTAGCCGTCCCGCCTGGAGACAATAGAAAAGCCCCCCGGTCGCCTGGCGGCCGGGGGGCTTCTTACTTTGGGCCTTTAGAACCGGGGAGTTGGCTCGTCGTCTGAACCCTCGGAACCCAAGGTTCCGTCCTCGAGTTTGCGGGTGAAGCGACTGATTCGCTCATCCGCCTCGCTGAGGAGTTGTTCACGTCTGTTCCCGAACCGCAGGACCTCGTCAGCGATCTCCATGGCCGCCAGAATGGCGACCTCAAGGGGGACACGCCGCTTTACGTTTCCGGCGATCTGGCGCATGCGTTCGTCGAGGAACGCGGCTGCTTCCTGGATCGCCCCGGCGTCGGCCGAAGCCGAGCCGATACGGTACTGATGATCGAAGATCTTCACGACCGTCCTCGTCTGGTCTGCATTCTCTGCACGTTCAGACATGATCAGTCGTCTCGATCCGATACGGAACAGCGAAGATAATGGGGGACTTCCGCGATCTCCCCTTACTCCCGGAAGCCCCCGCTACTGCGCGCATCACCACGTGGCAGGTCACAACATATAGGGGTTTCATGGCTCTGTCAACCATCATGTTGCGTTTTTCTTTCTTTTTTTGCTTTCGGGTCCGTCGCCTCCGCTGCGTTGCGTCAAAGCAGAGGATCATGGATCTTAGGAAGCGATGACAAGGCTCTGTTTTCGTGAAAGATAGCGATGATCTCGCCAGCGCGCTCCGGTCGGGGATGTCGGGTGAGGTCCGCTTCGATTCTCTCTCACGTCGCCTCTATGCCACCGACGCCAGCATCTATGAGATAGAGCCCGTCGGTGTCATCCTGCCGCACACGACCGACGATGTAGTGCACTCGGTCAGGATCGCGTCTGAACGCGGGATATCACTCCTGCCGAGGGGCGGGGCCACCTCCCTGGCCGGTCAGACGGTCGGGCAAAGCCTGCAGGTGGATTTTTCGAAACACATGAATCGGATCCTGGAGATCGATCCGGAGGGGCGCTGGGTGCGTGTCGAGCCAGGGGTTGTGCTCGACGAACTGAACGCCGCCCTGGCACCACACGATCTGATGTTCGGCCCGGATGTGTCGACGAGCAGCCGGGCCAATATGGGCGGCATGATCGGCAACAACTCCTGTGGCGCCCATTCCATCGTGCACGGCAAGACGATCGATCATGTCCTCGGCCTCACGGTTGTCCTGGCCGATGGCACGGTGACCGACCTGGGGCCGGTGACCGACGAAGGTGACCTGGAGCAACGTCGCCAGCGTCAAGGCCTGGAAGGCGAGGCATATCGCCAGGTAGAGGACGTCCTGCGCAGCTACCGCGGGGACATCGATGCCGGCTTTCCACAGGTGATGCGCCGCGTTTCCGGCTACAACCTTGACGCCCTGTTACCGCCTTCGCCCTTTGATCTGAGTCGCGTCGTCGTCGGCTCGGAGGGAACCCTCTGCACTGTCGTTGAGGCACGCCTGCGCCTCGTCGATCGGCCCCGGCATACGGCTGTCGTCGCCTGTCACTTCCACGACATCGTCGAAGCGATGGAGGCGAATCTGCACGCCGTCGATACGGCGCCGGCCGCCTCGGAGTTGATGGACCGCGTGTTGATGGATCAGACGCGAGGGCAAATCGACTACGAACCGCGGCGTCGGTTCCTGGTGGGCGATCCGGAGGCCCTGCTGTGTGTCGAGTACAGCGCCGACAGCGACGCTGAACTGCGCCACCGCTGCGAGCAACTCGAGTCGCGTCTGCGCCAGGCTGACCTGGGGTACGCCTTCGTACACGCCTTCGAGTCTTCGGCCCGGGCCGACATCTGGGATCTGCGCAAGGCCGGACTGGGACTGCTGATGGGCATGCGGGGAGACGCCAAGCCGACCGGCGGTGTGGAAGACACGTGCGTGCCCGTGGAGCACTTGCCCGAGTATGTGGCGAAGGTCCGCGGACTGATGCGGGAGAAGGGGGTGGAGGTGACCACCTTCTATGGTCACGCCAGCGTTGGCGTGCTCCACATCCGCCCCGTTCTCGACCTCAAGACACGTGCGGGGATCGAGACGCTCCGGTTTCTCGAAGAGCGCATGAGTGACTGGGTGCTCGAATACGGGGGTGCCATGTCGGCGGAGCATGGCGACGGCCTGGCTCGCAGCGAGTGGATCGAGAAGATGTTCGGCTCCCGACTCGTCGAGGCCTTCGTGAAGGTGAAGGCCGCCTTCGATCCGGCGGGGATCATGAATCCCGGCAAGATCGTCAGGGCGCCACCCATGGATGAGAACCTGAGGTACGGCGAGGGCTATCCCGACGCGCACGTAGAGACCTTCTTCCGCTACGACGAAACCGGGGGGTTCCAGCAGGCAGTGGAGATGTGCTCCGGTGTCGGGCAGTGCCGCAAGAAGCTGGCCGGAACCATGTGCCCCTCCTATATGGCCACCCTCGAAGAAGAGCACAGCACGCGTGGCCGGGCCAACGCGCTCAGAGCGGCACTCACCGGACAGCTGCCCGGAAACGGGCTCGACAGCGACGAACTGTACAAGGCGATGGATCTGTGTCTCGCCTGCAAGGCGTGCAAGGCCGAATGCCCTTCCAGCGTCGACATGGCAAAGCTGAAGTACGAGTTCCTCGCCCAGTATCACGGGAAGCGCGGATTCCCCCTGCGCTCGTACCTGTTCGCCCACATCGACAAGCTGAACCGGTGGCTGGCCCCGTTGGCCCCCCTGGCCAACGCCGTTCTGCGCAGCGCCCCGAACCGCTGGTTGATGGAGCGAGTCGCCGGGATCGACAGCCGACGCCGGATGCCGGCGCTCACGCGGCAGAGATTCTCGGCCTGGTTCCGTCGTCGCCAGGCGATGGCGTCGCGGCCAACCCGGGGCACGGTCGTCTTCTACAACGACACATTCACCGAATACAACGAGCCAGAGATAGGCCGTGCGGCCGTGGCGCTTCTCGAAGCGTCAGGGTACGAGGTCCATCTGCCGGAACGGCGCAGCTGCTGTGGTCGCCCGATGATCTCGAAGGGATTCCTTGCCGGAGCCCGGCGCCGCGCCGAGGAGAACGTGGCACAGATGATGCAGTACGTCGAGCGCGGCTGGCCTGTGGTCGGCGTCGAGCCCAGTTGCCTTCTCACGTTTCGCGACGACTACCTGGACCTGGTCGAAGATGTCGACAGGGCGAAGCGAGTCGCTGCCAACGTCTACCTGCTCGATGAGTTCCTCGTCCACCATCTGGACGAAGGCGGACCCGGGATCGAGTTCACGAAGCTGGCCAAACGAGTGTTGTTCCACGGCCATTGCCACCAGAAGGCGCTGGCGGGTACCCACACCACGATGCGACTGCTGCAGCAGCCTGCCGGCTATGAAGTGACCGAAATCGCCTCCGGTTGCTGCGGTATGGCTGGAAGTTTCGGTTACGAACAGGAACACTACGACCTGTCGATGCAGGTCGGTAAACCCCGGCTATTCGATCCGATCGTGAGTGCCAGCGACGCCGAAGTGGCAACCGCCGGCACATCCTGCAGACATCAGATCGCCGACGGCACGTCCCGTAGGGCCCGCCATTGGGCAGTGATTCTCGCCGACGCCCTGCCACCGGCCATCGACCACTGAATACCAAACCCAAAGCAAACCCCAACAGGAGAAGAGAATACGTGGCATTCAACGTGAAGGAACGTGGACGCGTCACCTACTACTATGGAGGTGACGCCCCAACGCTCTCCGCTCTGGTCACCGAACGACTCGACGGGGGTGATCTGAAGATCTACTTCGCCGGCCTCACCGGCGGACACTCCGCCAAAGGTGTCCTCAATCGGGACGAACTGGTGACGATGAGTCCAAGCGTCGAAGTGGAACTCGTGTTCCGCAGCTGGGAGAAGTGGCTCCAGGAAGCGGAGATCGTCGATTCCATCGCCAAGATCGACTTCGTCGAAGTCCACGCCTTTGCCTCACAACCGAAGGCGCCGGATCCGCGGTTGGATCCGGAGGGGTTTCTCGCAGAGCAGAAGAGGCTCTACAAGGAGTACTCCGAGGCCTACAGTGGTTTTTTCCGCGACCATATGGCACATACCGGCGTGCCGTCGCGATTCACCGTGCATGTCATCGATTTTCCTGACAAGGCGGCATCGTACGAGTTCTACAGCGTCGGCATCTATCAGCCGGCACTGCACGCCTAGCGACAGGCGGCTCCGGCAGTACATGCAATCAGCAGGAAGGGGCGTCAGGCGAAAGCATGGCGCCCCTTCTTGCCTTCGCCCACGGACCCTCAGTTCCGTCTGCCCTTGGCTCGCAGGCGACGACACAGGATGTGAATCAGTCCGCGCAACACGGTCGGGTGGGCGGACATCAGTTCGTAGAGAGCGTCACGGTCAAGACCGAGCAGGCGCGTATCGGCCAGGGCGGTAACACTGGCCGAATGGGGTTCGGGATCTAGGGTGGTCAGCTCGCCGAATACCTCGCCCGTATGCAGTTCGGTAAACGAGTGCTCCTCGTCATGCACATGTACGCGTCCTTCGGCGATGATGTACATCGTCCGTCCCACGGCGCCTTTCTCATAGACGCGCTCGTCGGCACCGACCTCAATCTCTTCGAGATAGCCTGCAAGATCGGCCAGGACCTCCTCCGGTACGTCGGCAAAGACACCTACGGACCGCAGGACCATCACCTTCTCGACTGTCAGGAACATCGGTCGTTCTCCCGGCTTCCAGCTTTCGATCCAGAACATCAGGTCCGGGGGCACCAGACCTTGCTCGGTGATCCGTTCTTCCTGTTCAGACCACAACGACGGGGACAGGGTTCGCAGCGCCCACGCCGCCGTTTCGCTGACCAGTCTTGAGTCATCGTCCAGTCGCTGGGCCACATCGGCTGCCAGGTCGACCTCGCCGAGCAGGATGGCCGCGCGGACGCTGCAGGCCCGTATCCATGGTTCGAAGCGATGTCCCCCCGGGGTGATCAGCAGAGACAGGCGCTGATTTCTACCCAGCAGACGCTGAGGGAAGGAGGTCGACATCTGCTGCAGGGCGACGGTGGCGGGTACTCCTTCGAACAGGGTCATCAGGTATCTGCGGGTATCGCCGGACAGGGCGGTATCCAGCACTTCGAGGGCGTAGGCTCGCTGGTCGGCGACATCGCTGTCCAGCTGTTCGGCAGCCCGTTTCAGGGTCTCGGCGTCCCCCGTGAAACCCAGCAGCTGGAGGCAGCGTCCCCGGATTTGTCGCAGGCGGTGTTCGAGGGCCCGGCGCAGTGGGTCGGTGGCATCCCCGCCGTCGATCCCCACATCGACGATGGCCGCCATGATCCACGCTGCGTCTCCCAGTTCCTGCCAGAGGATATCGTCGATGTTGCCGCGGTCCCCGGCGACAGCGCGGTAGTCGGCCCGATCGAGGGCATGCAGAATCGCCGTACGCAGCCTTCTGTCCTCGGTGTCCATGCGCACTTTCAGCAGGGCAATCGCCTCGGCACCGCCGATACGGCCACAGGCCTCGGCCACGCGGATGCGGAAGGCCACCTCAGCATCAGGATTGCCCAGCGCCTCCCCGAGGGCGGGGATGGTTTCGGCACCGGCATCGATCAGTGCCTGGGCAGCACTGGTATGGAACTCGACATGGGCCAGGTTGTCGATCACCGCCGGCCACAGACGAGGGTTGCGCAGCTTGCCCGCCGCGGCCAGGGCGGCGCGGCGCACGCTGATATCCGGATCCCAGAGCAGGTCGAGCAGATGCCGATAGAACCCACGGATGCCGACGTTGCCCAGGATTCTTGCGGCTCGTTCCCGCTCGCCCGCTTCCTGAGACCGTTCCAGGCTGAGGAGCCGCTCCCCGGCGATGAGGATGCCGTCGATGCCGCCACTGCGCAGCAGGCCCACGGTTGCGGCTTCGGCCACCGGACCGTCCGGGTGATCGAGAAACACACCGAGGACGTCGACCGCTTCTGCTTCCTCGAGTTCGGCCAGACAGCGCAGTGTCTCGGCCAGGGTACGCGGATCTTCCTCTACATCGAGGCGATTGCGGACAGCGTCGGTGAGTTCCACAAGGTGGTCCCTGGCAATTCGCTGCATCACGTCGAGGCGTACCTGCGGATGTGGATGCTCCAGCAGAGGACCGAGCAGATCCGCAGGTGTCACGGTGCTCTGGCTGGTCAACAGGTCGAGGGCGTAAAGGACTTCGTGCGGGCGCGGGCTCTGCAGACGCTGGCGCAGGACCTCGAGCATGTCACCCTCCTCGAGAGGGATCGACACACCCTCAAGGCGGCGGTGCTCGAGGGCCTCGGGCAGTGCCTCACGATAGCCCTGATTCGTACGCCGACCGACGAAGCGCCAGCAGACGAGTACGGCGAGAGTCAACAGCGCGACGGCACGGGGTCCGCCGAGCCCCAGGGCATTGACGAGCAGGATCGACCCGGCGGCGGCGGCCGACGCCAGAGGCCCGATCACACTCTCCACCGCCAGCTGCGTGGCCAATCTCCGGTCAGGCCGCAACGGCTGATACAGAATGAGAAAAGCCGGAGCCGAGATGGCACTCAGCAGGACGAGGTCGGCCATCATGGCGGCCAGGGCCAGCCAGTACACGGCCTCTGCCGAAGGGAAGGCAAACAGCACCAGCGCCGTCACCACGATACATGCCGTCAGCGCCATGCGACGCAGCAGCATCCCCGTGGCGATACCGAAACGATTCAGCAGGGGGCCCGTGATGAAGGTGAGAACCACCAGGGTCACGGCGTTGGCGATACCGAAGAACAGACCGAAGAGGCGGGCCAGTTCATCCTCGTCATGGTATCGCGTATGGGCCTGATCGAGGAAGGCGTAATCCACGAGGCGAGTGGCCGAGACACCGACGACGGCGAGCAGAAAGACCCACAGCGTATAGCGATTCCGGGCGAGAGCGAAAATCCCGGTATGGCCGGACTCGGCATCACCGCCCGCCCGGCGGGAGAGCCGGCCTGCCTGCTCGCGCTCGATGATCGCCAGACACAGCAGGCAGCCACCGAGGCCGGCCGCAGCGACCAGGAGCAGGTTTTCGGTGCCGAACCAGGCCACCAGCAACGGCGTCGCCAGTCCGCCCAGGACCATCGCCATCAACTCGCCGGAGCCGACGAGCCCGAAGAGTCTCTTGCCCTGCCGCACAGTGAACAGCTGCCCGGCAACGCCCCAGACCTCTACGTTGAGCAGCGAGTTGGTCACCGCGGAGAAGCCCAGCAGAACGAAAGCGGGCCAGGACGCCTCGGTGAGCCTGAATCCGAGCCGCAGCGCCAGCACGCAGGCGAGAAGCCCGAACAGGAGACCGCGAAACAGTCGCGCCGTCGTCAGCCGCCGGCGGGCACGGTTGTAGATCCAGGCGGCGCTGATGCTCATCCCCGCCGAAGCGATGTAGGCGTGAGGCAGCCAGTCGGAAGAGAACTGCGACAGGAACAAGGCGTTGCCGGCGGCAAGCAGTGGCACAACCGCCACGCCCGCAAAGAAGGAGTGGGCCCAGAGAAGCAGCAGGGGGCGACCTTCGCCGGCTTCCACGTGCAGCAGGTCTGCAACCGTCTGGCTACGGCTGGCAGTGTCCAGGCGTTGGCCCTGTGTCATGGCGTGCCGCCGCGAGGGAACAGGTCAAGCTGGGCGCCGTTGCCGTCGCCGGCGAAGCCGGAGACGGCGATGCCGAGCAGTCGCACGCCGCGTCTCTCGGCATCGGTTCGGTGCAGCAACCGCAGAGCGATGTCAAAGACGGGGGGCACCGTGTCGAGGTAGAGCCCACCCGTCAGTGAGCGCGTTACGGTCTCGAAGTCAGGATAGCGGGCCTTCAGCGTGACGACGCGACCACGGAGGCTGCGGCGCCGCAGGCGCCCGGCCACATCCCGCGCCAGGTCGTGGACAGCATACTGCATCTGGTCCTGATCAAAGACGTCGGTGGGGAAGGTGGTCTCGGAGCTCAATTGCCGGGGTTCGCGCTCCGGCTTGACCGGGTCATCGTCGATCCCCTGTGCCCGGAGATGCAGGTGCCGACCCCGCCCTCTGAACCGGCTCGCCAGGTCGGCCTCGTCCATCTGCGCCAGCTGCGCGATCGTTTCGATCCCCAATTCATGGAACTGCTCGCGTGTCACCTTGCCGATCCCTGGGATCCGTTCCACCGGTAGCGGATCGAGGAAGGCACGGATCTGATGTGGCATGATCGTAACGAGCCCGTCGGGCTTCTCGAGATCTGAGGCGATCTTGGCGATGAACTTGCTTGGGGCGACACCGGCCGATGCCGTCAACTGCAGGCGGCGCCGAATCTCGCTCTTGATCATGCGGGCCACACGATGGCCGAAGGGGATGTCCTGCTTGTTCCAGGTCACATCCAGGTACGCTTCATCTAGAGACAGCGGTTCAACAAGATCGGTGTGCTCGTGAAGGATCTCGTGGAGCCCACGAGATACATCCCGGTACCGGTCAAAATCCGCCGATACCCGTATGACATGTGGACACAGACGCAATGCCGTGCGCATGGGCAGGGCGCTACGTATGCCGTAGGTGCGGGCCTCGTACGAGGCGGCAGCGACAACGCCCCGGTCTTCCGGAGGGCCGCCGACGACGACGGGGCGACCTCGTAGAGAAGGGTCATCGCGCTGTTCGACAGACGCATAGAAGGCATCCATGTCGATATGGATGATCTTGCGCGTACTGCACTCAGCCATGGAATGGCAAGTCGCTCACGACAGCGCCGACAGGGTTGCCCTCGGCGGGGTCGGTCAAGGTCACGGCCGTTCCTGGCGCGCAATGGTCAGAGCGGAGATAGGCCAGGGCCAACTCACCGAGAACAGGTGAGCGGGCGATGCTGGTGACGGCACCGATCGTCCTGCCCTGTACCTCCACGCTGGCGCCGACGCTGACAGGGGCGTCGAGGCGCAGGCCGACCAGATGCTGCTTGACTTTGTCATAGGTATCGAGGCGGGCGATGACCTCCTGTCCGGTGTAGCAGCCTTTGTTCAGGTGAATCGCATCGTCGAGGCCGGCTTCCCAGGGATTGTGCTCGAGGCCGAACTCGGCGCCGCCCGCGATACCCAGCTCCACGCGCAGCATCTCATAGCTTTCGTCGCTGATGGTAGGAGCCCCAGCTGCGGTGAGTTCGGCGCCGGCAGCCTTCAGGCCGTGACCCCAGAGACGAGCACCGGCGTTGCCGCCGATGTCGAGGCGCATCGCATCCAGCGAGTCGTGGGGCAGGCGGCTGAACGTCGGCTGGTCGAGGTCCAGGCCGAGGATCTCGCGACAGACGCGTGTGGCTTCCGGACCGAGTACGTCGAGTTGGCCGGCCATCGTCGTCTCGTCTCGCCAGTCCATGCTCTCGCCGAAGTGAAAGCGATCGAACCACTCGATGAGGGACTGCGGTCGCCCCGAGGCGAGGAAGGCGATGGTCGAGTCGGCACGGATGCGGCACAGTTCCGCCACTTCGACGATGCGACCCCGGTGGTCGCAGAAGACCGTGCGCAGGCCGGAGCCGACGTTCAGGCTGAGAACGTCGTTGGTGGAGAGTCGTTGCAGGAAGTCGACATGCTCCGCACCGGACAAGTGAAGTCGCCCTCGCGACGAGGAATCAAGGAAGGCGACGCCGGTTGTGGCCGCCTTGTAGCCAGCCGCCGCGTCCGACATCCGCCCCGTTTCGGCCACTAGTGCTCTGTTAAAGAGTCGGCATTGAGTTTTGGACTTTGGCTAACTGGGTGTCTTCGGTGTTTCGGTTTCGCCATCGGAGGTATTCCTGCATGCGTTGGCCG
>Ga0187827_10000729_pt1 | contig 50636 bp, 41 predicted proteins | sample ETNtaG_39_FD_167969 | JGI IMG/M metagenome (GOLD analysis project Ga0187827, IMG submission 167969) | Marine microbial and viral communities from oxygen minimum zone, Eastern Pacific Ocean - ETNP2014_SV_150_PacBio MetaG (Illumina Assembly) | ecosystem: Environmental > Aquatic > Marine > Hypoxic...
GGAGAGCAGGGGGAGGTGGAGGCGGTGGAGTAGCGGTAACTGCAGCGGGGGGAGGCGGTGGTGGGGTGGCAGTGGCAGCAGGGGGCGGCGGTGGAGGTACCGCGAGCTGAGCTTCTGGCGGACCGGGGGGAGGCGGAGCAGCCAGGGGTGGCTCAGGTATAGCAAGTGCTGGCGCTGAAGCGGGCACAGCAGGAGGCGGAGGCGGCGGTGGAGGAAGAGCCATAGATTCCGTCTCCATGAGAGGGGAGTCAGAATCGTCCAGATCAGACAAGGACAGGGCCGGCGCGACGGGTTCCAATGCAGCAGCATCGGACGGTTTCTCCGAAACGGATGCCCCCGATTCGAGCTTCGTTTCTTCTGGCTCAAAAGGATCGACCGGAATCGCACGCAATTCCAGCCGCAACTCAAACTGCTGTTTGCTCCCCGGTGCTTCAAAACGAATGACCTGCGTAAGTGGCAGATCCTTCAGGTCTTCCTTTTCTCTCAGGTCGGCCCGACTGACCTCTATCGTCGGCGCTTCGGTTGAGTCCAGATCGAATGCAGGAGGACCAGTTCCCGCGGCAACTTTTACGTCTACGGACGCACTGGGCACGGGCTCTCCGCTGGCCTCTGCCCCGCCATCTGAAGTAATCTTCGTTCGAATTCTGGCGACAGCAGATTCAGGCCATGTCGCCTTGCGCAGCTTTCCGACCTGCCCTTTGGCCACTTGGATTTCAGCTCCCAGTTGCCGGAGCGCGGCCGTATTCTTACCTGCGATCGCGGCCTCGGCGGGATTGAGGCCATCTACCAGAATTATCGGGGACGAGTTGGCGATCATCTGTGCGCCGGTCGCATCGATTCCAAGCAGTTCGGCGAGCCTGTTAGCCACATCCTGAAAGCTGTCCGGCTTAACCGAACTGAGAATCAGCTTATAATCTCCGCCGCTCGGAGCTCCTCCGGCCATAGATATTTCCTCTGTTGTCGGATCGGGATGTTATTGGGACGCGGCCGCAACAGACTGCCCAGCAGGGGCCGCTATATCTGATATTCAAACGCGCCGGATGCTAGCCGCGGGCGATTCGAGTGTCAACGACACGGCTTCAACCGCCATGATGTAGCAATTCAGCATAGAGCTGCTCGTTACGTTCGATCATCCGCGCCGGCGAGAACTGGGACTGGGCCCGTTCGAGCGCCTGCTGACCCATGCGGGATCGGAGTTCCCTGTCCTGCAGGAGAGTGATGATGCTACGAGCGAGAGCATCACTGTCAGCAGGAGGAACCAGAACGCCAGTTTCGCCTTCCAAGACCAGCTCCGGTGTGCCGCCTACTTCAGTGGCAACAGTGGGAACTCCGGAAGCCATCGCCTCCAGAACGACATTCGGCATGCCTTCCCACAATGACGGCAGCACAAACAAGTCAGCGTCTTTCAGGAATTCGGGGATTTCAGGATGCCACCCGAGGAAGCTGACCGCGCCCTCGATGCCAAGCTCCCGGGCCAGATCCTTCAGGCTGGCCTCATCTTCTCCGGCCCCGACCAGTGCAAGTCTGGTGTTCGAGATTTCATCAAGCACCGCAGGCATGGCGTCCAACAAGTGTTGCAATCCCTTCTGCCTCGAAAGCCGGCCCACCGTAAGCAGAACCGGCGTTTCCGCATCCACCTCCAGCTCTCGTCTCAGCCGTCCGGGCTCGAGGTTTTCGAACTTGGAAAGGTCGACCGCATTGGGCACAGCGATCAGCTTGTCCATCGGAATGGAACTCTTCTCATGGGTGAACCGCCTGGCGGATTCGCTGACGCAAGTCTGCTTGTGCATCATCCAGTGGGTGGCCCCATCAACCCACAAACGGAACCCGCGCTCGACATCTTCGACACGAACGGCGCAGATGACCGCCGGCACTCTGGACAACCAGCCAACCAGTCGTCCGACCATGTTGGCATGAAAAAGAAAATTGTGGAGAACCTCCGGCTTGAATTCTCTCACCACCTTTCGGAGCGGCAGCACCAGACTCGGAGGCCAGCTCTTTCTCGCGTTGAGATAGTGGACAGGTATGCCGGCCTTTTCGAGCCACCCACCCACGTCGCCCTTCCCCGTCAGGCATGCGACCTCCACTTCGTGCCCGCGTTCGACCAGACCAGTGGCCAGCATGTAGAGCATGCGCTCGGCACCACCGATGTCGAGCTCTGAGATGTGGAATAGAATGCGCATCGTTTGGGGCTGATAACCGCCGCTCAATTCAGTACAAAGACGTCAGTGATCGGAATGAAACTTTCAGATTTTGACTTTTGCCTGCCACCTGAACTTATCGCCCAGGAACCGGCAGAGCGTCGTGAAGAATCCAGGCTGATGGTTCTGAACAGGCAAGCCAGAACCATCGAACACCTCAAGTTTCACCACATTCCCGATCTGTTGCACGCAGGTGATCTACTCGTACTGAATAACACTCGAGTCGTGCCGGCAAGAATCTTTGGGACAAGGCACACTGGCGGCCGCGTGGAAGCCCTACTCGTGGAGGAATCGGAGCACGGGATCTGGCAAGCTCTGCTGAAGTGTCGTGGGCGACTGGAGGATGGAGAGCTCATTGAGTTTGGTGCCTTCAGTGGTCTTGACGCTCAGCGGCAAGGTGAAGGAGCAGTCGCGGAGCGACAGCGCCACGCAGAATTCACCGCACGCCTGCTTGGCAAACACGATGCAGAAGGCTGGCTTCTGGATTTTCAAATGCCGGCCCAGACACTTTTGGACACTCTCGAACAAAATGGTCAGATGCCCTTGCCGCCCTATATCAAACGAGAAAAAGGGCACGACCAACGAGATGAAATGGACAGGCATCGTTATCAAACGGTGTTCGCCCGGGAATCAGGCGCCATTGCCGCTCCGACCGCTGGCCTGCACTTTTCGGAAATCCTTATCGAAAACCTGAAGGCGCAGGAAGTGCTGTTCGAGTACGTAACGCTCCATGTCGGGCTGGGGACGTTCAAACCAGTGACTGCCGAAGATATTCAGGATCACGTGATGCATTCCGAGGAGTACTCTCTGTCAGAGCGGACAGCGAAGGCCGTAAACGATGCCAGGTCTGATGGCCGAAGAATCATTCCCGTCGGCACCACAAGTCTGCGCACCCTTGAATCGTGCGCGTTGGAAGGGCACGTCGTCGCCGGCCATGGCCACACGGACCTTTTCATCTATCCGCCTTACGAATTCAAGATGACCGACGCGATGATCACCAATTTCCACCTGCCGAAGAGCACCCTCATGATGCTGATAGCAGCCCTTGCCGGAAGAGAGACCGTGCTCGATGCCTACAGAACAGCCATCGATGAGAAATACCGTTTCTTCAGCTACGGCGACGCGATGTTTATCGTATGAGCTTTCTTCCGTCCCGAAGCGAAGGGGCGACGGCGATTTTGCGATTTGGCATCAGCATCGTGCGGCAATCCACTACAACGGAAAAATGAGAAAAACCTGGATCTCAAATCCCAGTTCGGTATCCTTCAGTCTGTCGCACTTAAAACGTGCGGCGTGAAACCTCAAGGGGTCTTTCTAAATCCGACAAACCTTCATTTACCTCCTGCACGAGGTCGGCCTGACACAGCGATGGCCAAAGAGAGAGAGGCTTGCGGTAAGAGATAGACCCCTGAAGTTTTTTAAAGGCAAAAGCGACCCAGGATGGCACACCCTATTCATCGTTCCTCTTTCTTCCGTCGCCGCTATCGGACAGAGCGAACGATGACTCCCGACAAATTCGGCCACTGACCTAGCTTGGGATTCTCCTGTTTCGACACCAGTTCTATCTTGATGGAATCTGGGGTCTCAATATTCTCGTACCGAAGGACGTGGGCTGTGTGCAGGCCGGACGCCTTCATGACATCAACGCCCCTGGCCACCGTTCTCCCCTGCAGCTTCAGATCGAAAACCCTCTGGCCGGCCCGATCCCCCTCGGCCGCGGACATAAGAAGTTCAACAGTGTAGGCGCGACTGCTATCGCCTTCGCTGAGGACGGGGATCGTCAGGCTCTTGATGCCGCTGGCACTGGAATGATAGACCCAGGGAGTTGTTGTTCCCCCGATACGTTTTCCAATGGAGTCCCCCGTTGAATAGGCGCCCCCATCGTAGAGTTCTGCGGTGATTTGAAATTCCATACCGAGATAGAACTTTCGTCGAGGATAGGCAAGCCACAGTCGGTTTTCCTTATCGCGGCGATCGCCGGGGGCGCCAAGGTTCAGAGCGAGGTGCTTCACTGGCGTGAGCTTTTTAAGCGAAGAAGAGTAATCGCCGTACACGCGGCTTCTAACGTCGTGGACCAGGGCGACGCTGCATTGGATGGCGTAGTTGCAGCGGCATCCGCTGTCGCCTGTGGGCCAGAGCGCCAGCCCCTCTGCGGAGATGAAACTCATCCAGCAGCTAGGCCGATTGCTGTCGAAGTGCGAGGTGCCTTCATCGCGCTGTACGTCGTAGTAGCCGATGCTGCCTGAGCGAAAGAATAGAGTGTGCTTGGAAGCGTTGATGGGGCCGCAGTTCTTGTGCGGCCTGACAAAAAACCAGGGGGTCTTCTCACCTGTGACCGGATGAGTGACAAGCTTCTTCTTCCCCGATCTCAAATCGCAGGCCCAGGGCTCGGCGTAGATCGTGTCGCCGACAACCACCGCTCGCCCGCGATAGTCCAGGGGTTTCATCCAGACCATTTCGCCGGACTCGGCATTGCGAACGGCGATGGAGCGTCCGATCAACTTGCCGCCCTTGTAGCCGTAGTAAGACTTGTCACCACCGATATCCGAGAGCTGAAGAAGAAGACCATCTTTGTAGATGAGGGTACCGCGCTGCCCGCCGCAAACGGTCCAATCGACAACGCGCTGCCAGTCAGGTTTTCCGCTTTCGATATCGATGGCGGAGAGCAATTCGGTGTAAGGCTTCTTCAACAGCTCGGCCAGTTTCTGCCGAGTCTCCTCCGAATACTTTTCGATGATTGGCTTTGTTTCACCGATCGCTTCCCGCACCTGGTCTTTTGTTCCGCCGGGGTGCGAGAGAAAAGCGGCATCCTTTCCAAGCACAACGGAATTGTGTCGAAACCAAGGGGTTTCGTAGGACCACGCTGTTTTCCCATCTTTCAGCCTGATACCGAACAACCGATCGCTGCATAGAAAATGGGCGTATGGAATCTTCCGTTTGCGCCACTCGTTCATGGGCAGATAGCCGAGGGTTCGGGAACCGATGAGCATTCCGTCCATCACGCCGATGTAGCCCCACATGCGGCGCTTGCCGTCCGCGGCTTTGGGAACTTCAAACTGGCCCAGGAGCTGACCGGTGGCGGGGTCGATCCGATAACAGACATCATCCACAGCGACAAAGTAACCATCGTCACTCAGAACCGTGTTGCTCGGAACATCGACCACGTGCGCACGCGTCGCATTTTCAAGGGGATGGTTCCAGAGCTTGGTGCCGTTGTAGACATCGAACGCACTGATGCCGCGATACGAGCAGACGAATATCCGGCCATTCCCGGCCAGCGGCGCGGCGGCCCAATAATGCCGATCTACGAAATGCTGCGGCCCCGGCTCGCCGAACCACTGAACTCTGAAGGGCGCGCGCACAAGCTCATCTTCACTCGAGCCTGTAGCTCCAGGTCCGCCGTACTGATTCGTCCAGGGGCGACTGCCCTGCAACGGAGGCCGCGTGTAAACAGACCAGATGCCATCCTGTTCAATGGTCTGTGAATCTGCGAGGGGCGAGCCCTTTGACCATTCGCCGAGTGTTGCCGAAGAAACGGAGCGGTCCCTACGATTGTCCGGCCGCCCAATGATGACCGTGCCTCTGACAGGCGCCGTGACTCGAAAGGCTTCGGAGGCGTCGCCGTAGAGCTTGTCAGAAAACAGGGGTGTCTCAGAGACGACCAGGTTGGCGAAGTATTTTGTGAAGGGTGCTCGATCCTGAGGACAATGCTCAACCGTGACGCGTCCTCCATAGATGCCGGCGTCATCCAGAAGCCTGCGCGCCCTCTCGACCTTTTTTATGTCGTTCGAGACCGCACATATTTTCATCTCGGTACGGCGTGCCAGTTCAAGGGCCAGTTCGCCGGTCTCAATGCCGTAGATGAGAGCGAAGCCCTTCTGATTGACGGGCGCCAGTTCAAGGATTTTCTTTGCCGCGGCCCGAGCGCTATCTGAAGGCTTGGGTTCGCTGATCGGCTGGCCCACTTCGCCGATGGTTTTCGTACCGGCCTTGCCATAACAAAGTATCTGTCCTGTATCGGTCGAGGCGTAGAGCCGACCATCCGAGAACGCGAGATACGTCACATTCCCTTCGACGTTGTCAGACCACTGGACAACCCCATCCGTTGAGTTGAGCGCAGCGACTTTATCCTTGCCGCCGACAATGAGAGTTTTGCCTGCCAGGATGATGCTCTCAGGAGAATCGAATGGAGTGCTCCACATTTTCTCGGGTTTGTTTGCGGGCTTCCCTCTTCGTTTGTCTTTGTCCGTTTCGTCCTTAGTGATCAGCGGTTGCCATTTGATGCCCTGCACGCTCTTGGATTTCCCAGCGCCATGCGGAACTGCACAGGTGTAGAAGACGCCATCTCTGTAAACCATACGTCCGCCGGGAAGGCGCCCGAGATGATTCGTGGTGCCATGCTGCTGCCCCTTCAGATCTCGGATATCGAAGCAGTAGACATCCTCCCATCCGGTGAACAGATGGCTGCCGCTGAGCACGCCAAATGTGCCGCCACCGTAATAGATGGAGAGTTTGACCAGCATTTTTCCTGAACTGCGATCGTAGATGCCTGGCGCAAGCCGAGCCATGGGGACAACGAGACGGTCACCCTCGGCGAGCAGGTATCCCTGGGGCGAGATCTGTTCGAGACGCTTCTGGCCGCCCCGGTCATTCCTCCAAATCAGATTTCCCCTCTTCGCACCAACCGCGTAGAGGTAAACACCCTCAGTCGGAAAGATGCCGGCACCAAAATATGCGATTCCATCCTCGACCAGTACACCAGTTCTCACCGGCCAGAGAGAAACCATCGAACCGTTGCCGACAACCTTGTGATCCTCGGGCGCCGCACGGAATTTCCATCGAAGCTTCCCGCTTGTTGCATCGAGGCAATAGACGTAACCATCATCGCTTCCAACGTAAACGCTTCCGCGTGAGACCGTCGGCGCCAGGCGAATGGGGCCGGCTGTGGCAAAGGTCCAGTCTACCTTCCCGCTCTTGCTTTTGAGGCAATACAGTTTCCCGTCACCAACCGATCCGAAATAAGCTCTCCCCCCAACAGCGACCACTCCGTCCGACCGGTCGAAATCAATTCGATTCTTCTCCACCCCGCCTTCCCAATTCGTTGGTTTCGGGTAGCCGTGCTCGTACGCCGGTCTCGGAGGAAACCGAGCTTTGAATACCCAGACCCGTGACAGCGGAAGCTCCGGCTGTTCAGCGGCGATGCCGGAACGATGATTGTCCTTCCGGTATGCCGGCCACTCATCGGCAGAGACGGCCTGGTGTCCGGTGAGAATCGCGAGTGTTAATGTGAAACAGGAGATCAAGAAATGAAAGTGCTGGCGGTCGGCGGGCGAGGCAAACGCGAATTCAACAGTCTCGAAGTATCTCGCACAAGATTAATGCGCAGAGCCCCATTGACAACGTTCATCCCTGCCATACCAGTGGTGAATCGCGCCTGCGCCACGAAATATCAACGGCAAAACCTGAGCTCAGGTAGTTGCTCGATCAGATGGTGCTTGAGACACAGCTCAAAAAAGTGCTGCATTCCGGCAATCGCTTCGTCGTCCAGCTCGAACGAAATGTTTTCTCTGAGATAGGACTCGCAGACAGAGGGAGGCAGGCCAAGGCGCTTCGATTCCTCCTCCGCAATAGACGTTAGCTGGCTCATGCCGCGTCTCTTTGATTCCTGCAGTGCATCGCAGATCTCTCTAGAGATCCCGTCTGAACGCGCCATCCAGAATGCGTAGACAAATGGCAGGCCGGTAAGTTCGGTCCACTCCTTTCCCAAGTCGTAGGTGAAGGGGACGTTCTCCAGGCGGGTGGTCATTGCCGGATCACCAATGATCACCAGGGCATCCGCGAGCCCTTCCAGAACAGTTAGGTCTGGCCTGCAGTGGGTCAGCTCCGGTGTTATGCCGTACTTTTCCCGGCACAGAACCTGGGCCATCGTGACGCTCGAACAGGAGCTGGTGTCGAGGGCCAGAGTCGCGATTTCTTCGAACGGCTTTATGGAAGCCAGCATTACGCTGAGTACCGGGCCCTTTGAAGCAATCGCAATATCAGGAACGATGCTTCCTCCGCCCAGTGTCGCATACGCGATGGCAGGAACGAGGCCGACCTCTATCTCGCCACGGCCGAGCTGGTCTGCAAGGGCCCGCGGCGTGTCATAGGCAACCTTCGCCTCGGGCAGCAGATTTGCCAGGTCGCAGACCAGTGGCTTCGCATTCAGATATCGAACGGCGCCGACACTCAAATTGTGCACCTGTGTAGAGTTTTCGCGGACACGAAGGGCGGGATTATAGTGAGCGATCATGGGAAGTTGAACCTGCGTGCGAGAGTTGATACCGCACCACTCATGCGGCTAATATGCGAACCGCATTTCATTCCTCTCGATTAACGGAAAATGAATCCGAACTATCACATCGCAGACACCACTGAGATCTTCTCCCCGGCCCTGGTCTTTTTTAAGGACATCATCCAGGCCAACATTGCAACGGCAGTCGAACAGGTCGGTGACCCAGCCAAACTGCGCCCACACGTGAAGACCCACAAGACGCGTGAGATCGCACAGATGGAGCTTGCCGCCGGGCTCACCAAGCAGAAATGTGCGACCTTGGCGGAAGCCGAAATGCTGGCGGGCTGCGGCATAAGGGACGTCATGCTCGCCTACCCGATGGTGGGCCCAAACCAGGCTCGGCTGGCAAAGCTCATGAAGAGCTTTCCTGAAGCGACATTCAGCACGATTGTGGATCATGAGAAGCCAATCAGGTCGCTGTCAGAAGTGATGGAGAGAGAGGGTCTGACTGCGCCGGTTATGCTGGATGTCGATGCCGGCATGCATCGGTCGGGCATCGAGCTGGGCGAGGAGGCCGCCGCTCTCTATCGCCTGGTTCACGAGTTGCCAGGACTCAAAGCGGCAGGGCTGCACATCTACGATGGCCATCACAGAAACGCCAATGTCGAAGAAAGAGAGAAAGAAATTCATGAATACTTCGAGCAGATCATGGCCTTCCGCAAGAGGCTCGAGGAAGAAGGGCTGCCGGTAGAAAAACTCGTCGTGGGCGGAACTCCGCAGTTTCCCGTGTACGCGAAGGTGGAAGGCGTCGAATGTTCGCCGGGCACCATCTTCCTGCACGATGGCAACACACAGGGCTTTCCAGAGCTGGAGTACACGCCCGCGGCCGTCCTGCTCACCCGCGTCATCAGTACGCCATCCCGCGGAAGGATTACGCTGGATCTCGGTTACAAGGCGGTAGCATCCGACCCGCCCCTGGAGAACCGGGTCAAACTGCTGAACGTCCCCGATGCCAGGCTGGTGCTCCAGAACGAGGAACACCTGGTCGTCGAGACACCGAATGCGGATGACTTCGCGCCGGGGGACGAGGTATACGCGATCCCGGCACACATCTGTCCCACCTGCGCGTTGCAGGAGTTTGCCTACGTTGTCGAGGATGGTCACCTCGTCGGCGAATGGAAGATTGCATCACGGGCTCGCAGCCTCGGATGCTGAATGATGGTCCAGAAATCCAAGGTGGACTGGTGGCTCTATCTGCTGGCCTGGGCCGGGCCTGTGGTGGTTACCGTAATGGGTCTCCATCTGTGGCTCGCAGCGAATAACCCGAAAGAGGGTCAGACACTTTTCCTGATAGGTCTCTTTGCGATCGCCTTGATTGTTGCGTTCACCACCCCAATGCGTTATCGAATCGAGGAGGGTGAAATCAGTGTGAGATTTGGCCTCTTCAGAGTTCGTGTACCCGTGGATGAGGTCGTCGAGGTAATTCCCTCATTTTCATTGTGGAGCGCGCCAGCATGGTCGCTCGATCGAATGAAGATCCTGTTCGAGAGGAATGGCAAGCGGAGAACTCTACTGATCTCGCCGGAGGATAAGCAGGCGTTCATGAATCACCTGGTCGAGGTGGACGAGGGGCTTGAATGGGACGGGGATGGCGTGAAGAGGGGTGGAAGAGGTGAATGGTGAATGGTGAATGGAGGATGGTGAATGGTGGAGTTACTGGGGATGGAATGATGGTGGAATGGACTTCGCGGAACAGGCCGCTGCACAACTCTCCAGAGTTGTGAGAAGTCGCGTAAGATCCACAGGTCTGGAGACCTGTGCCACGCGGGTCGCGGGACGTTTTTACCGTCGTAATCCCAGCGCTATTTATGCGTGGCGAACCGGTGCACGGTGGTGTGCGTGTAGGTCTTGCCCGGGCGCAGGATGGTGTTCGGGAAATTCGGTTTGTTTACGGAATCCGGATAGTGCTGGGTCTCGAGGCAGAGCGCGCCGCGATGCACGTAGGTCTTGCCCTTCTTCCCTTTTTGACCGAAGAGGAAGTTGCCGGTGTAGAACTGGATGCCCGGTTCGGTGGTGTGGATTTCCAGCACGCGCCCGGATTTGGGTTCGAGCAGTCGGGCCGCGAGGGCAAGTTTTCCGTCCTGGCTGTCGAGGACGACATTGTGGTCGTAGCCTTTCCATGGTGTGTCGTCCGCGGGGATGCGTTTGCCAATGACTTCCGACTTGGTGAAATCGAGCTCCGTGCCCGCGACCGGTGCAATCTTGCCTGTCGGGATGAGCGTGTCGTCGACCGGCGTGTAGTTTTTTGCCGCGAGCATCAGTTCGTGATCGAGGACGGTTCCACTGCCCGCGCCGGCAAGGTTCCAGTAGGCGTGGTTGGTCAGGTTGACCGGCGTGGCCTTGTCGGTTGTGGCTTTGTAATCGATGCGGAGCTCATCATCGTGGGTAAGGGTGTACGTCACTTCGATGGCGAGGTTGCCAGGGTAGCCCTCTTCGCCGTCAGGGCTGGTGTAGGTGAGCACCAGGGCCGGGCCTTCTTCGCCTTCTTTCGGCTCGGCCGTCCAGACGACTTTGTCCAGGCTGCGTTCGACGCCGCCGTGCAGGTGATTCGGCTCGTTGTTGATGGCGACCGTGTATTCCTTGCCATCCACTTTGAACTTCCCCTTGGCGATGCGATTGGCCACCCGCCCCGTGGTGCAGCCAAAGAACTGATTTCCTTCGCCCTGGTATCCCTTCACGTTGTCGAAACCATTGACGACGTCGACAATCACGCCCCTGCGGTCGGGCACGTGCATCTCGACGAGCGTCGCGCCGTAATCGGTGATCTTTGCGATAAGACCGTTCTTGTTGGTCAGCGTATAAAGGACTGTCCTGGCACCGTCCTTTGTTCTGCCAAATGATTCCTTGTAGATGTGCATGAACTTCTCTCCCTCGATAGTGCTGCCCTTGTTGCAGCCGACGAGCATCAGAGTGGCGGCGATTACAGCGCCCAGTAAAAGGCTGCGTACATGAGACATGGTTCTCTCCTGGTGGTGAATGTGCCGTGCGTTTTGTTCTGGTGGGCGAGAGAATACCGAGGGGCGTTTCCCGCTGTCAATCCCCGTTACACCGGATTAGGTACAAAAGGACCGCCACGACACTGCTTGAGGTAATTCAGGCCATGCACCTGTCCGGTCATCTCGAGGTCGCCGCGATAAACGGGATCGTGCCAGCCTTCGATATCGATAGCTCCTTTGAAGCCGCCCTGGCGCAGGATGGAAATCACGTCCGTCCAGTTCGTATCGCCGAAGCCGGGCGTGCGATGAAAAACGTATGGTGCTCCTCCCCTTGTTCCCCTGGTCTTGACGACATCCCACAGGACCGTCGCGTCTTTGCCATGAATATGATAAACGCGATCGACCCACTGGCGGAGCTGCGGCAGCGGATCGATGAGGCTGTTCATCTGATGGCACGGCTCCCACTCCAGCCCGATCGCTTCTGATTCTATTTCGCCGAACATCATCTCCCAGGCAGCGGGCGCGTGCGCGATGTTCCACCGGGCCGCGTGCCATGACCCGCCCATGTCACAGTTTTCGAAGGCGATCCTCACGCCCTTGTCCTCCGCTCTCTTCGCCAACGGCGTGAAGACCTTTTTATATTGCCTCATCGATTCCGGCACAGGCCGATCCGTAATGCAGCCCGCGAAACCGGCGACAACGCTGCAGTCCGGCCCAAACCAGCGGCAGGCATCGATACAACGGCGCCAGTCTTTGGCATTCTGTTTGTCCTCTAACGGATTGCCAAAGATGCCAATGGAACTGATGACCGGCCGTACCTCCGTTTCCGCTTCATCGAGCGCGGCTTCGACCTTTTTGGCCAGCTTTCGAAAATCAACATCCCCCACGAACTGCCAGAAAAAAAGCTGGTAGCTTTCAAAGCCATGTGCGGAAATCTGACGAATGTAGTCCTCCGGATTAGCTCGGTTACAGGGGACAAGCGTGCCCATTCGGATATCTAACTGTGACATTGGTTACTCCTCAGTGTCGGGTTCATCCGTAAAGTGTAGATGTTGGCTACCGGATTTAGCCAGCAGGTTCGTCGACATTTTCTTGCCAGCGTAAAGTGGGAGATTTGCTATGGTACACCGGTGGAGGTAATCGGGGTGTGTCCACATTTCTGCTTGAAAGGAGCCATAGTGCGAAAGAAACGCAATCGAGGATTCACACTCATCGAGCTCATGGTTGTCGTCGCCATCATTGCCGTGCTGGCAACCATGATCATTCCCGCTCTGCAGCGTGCACAACAGCAGAGCCTTGCGATAAAATGCCTGTCAAAGGTCCGCGCAATCGCCGGATCGATTCGGACCTATTCGTTGAGCTGGGATGGATGGACTAACCCGCACAGCGACTATTACGTGAAGCTCTTCAATTACCCAATCGAGGGCGAGCCAGCGTATGACACGTTCAACAAAGACATGGTGGATGATTTCACCTGCCCGGCAGATGGTGAGCCCGCTAAGAACCGCTTCGGTTATCCGAGCTCCTACGTGGTCACCGGTTGGTTCGCCGGGCTCAATCTTTCAGACCCCAACATCAAGGTAACCAGGTCCGTGGCGGTTAAAGAAAATGAAAAGAGACACCCCAAGCCCGGGTCAACTGACGAGAAAGCCCGTGCCGTCGTGTTTGTAGATATGCATGGGCTGGTAGACACATACATCGTGGAAGACAGCCTCGGCCTGCGGGTGTGGAATTTCCCCAATCGCGAATTTGATGCCAACAACAATAAGAGCAGAGGGGATGAAGTTTCATTCACCATCGAGCCAACCTATGAAGCGGAACTCGTGAAGCTGACGTTCTCCGGCGCCCAGCTCGAAGGCATGGCCGGAGAACCGTCCAGTTTTACTTTGAGGGGGGACGGATTCTTCAAGTTCCCTTACTCCGGAGAATGGCAATTTCACTTCTCACATGACGATTCCATCTGGTTCGGGCTCGATCTGGATTTTGACGGCAGTTTTGAAACGGAATGGGTGGCCCCAAGGCGGTGGGTAGCTTATGAAGGCGATTTTGATTCCACGCCGATGTTTACGGTGGAGAAAGACAGGCCCTACAAGTTTGCCATCGCTTACGAGCAGAGGGACGGGCCCAAGTACCTCGTCTCCCAGTGGTCAGGGCCCAATACGTCGCAGCAGGAGATCCCTTCAAGCTCACTTTTACACGAAGAGTGAGACGCACCATCGGCAGCACCAACTGATGAAACTGCATTCGTTCCTGATCTCCGTCGGTCTTCTTTCATTTCTCTGTGCGCTCACCGGATGCGGGGATGCCCGCACCAAGAAGTTCAACCACTTCGCTGAGCGCCTGGAAAACGGTACCCCCAAAGAGAAAGCCGCCGCGGCAAGGGCTGTGGCCTCGTTTGGCGACCTCTCGCGAAAGGTGATGCCCAGGCTTATCACAATGATCGAACATGAAGACGCCGAAGTCCGGGCAGCCGTCATATTTGCCGTCGGAAGGATCGGTACCCCTCCTGCAACGATCCTTGACACGTTACATGAAGTAGCTCAGTCAGACAGCAGCCCGAAGGTCAAGAAAGAGGCATTCCTCGTCATCAAACAGACCGGAGGGAAAGAGAGGCAGGCCAGGGCCTGCGTGGCATGCCTGGATGACGCTCAGCTTCAACAGATGGTCATCACGACTCTCACCGAGTTGGGCCCCGCAGCCGAGCCGGCGAAGGCGAGACTGATAGAGGGACTGAAAGACAAGGACCTTTATATCCGGATGTACAGCGCGGAAGCCCTGGGGAATATTGGGCCCGTGGCGGCGGATGCTGTTCCCGCCATCAAGAAGCTCCTCAAAGACGATTCGGAATACGTCAGGAAAGCCGCACAAGAGTCCATCAAAAAGATCCGGCAAAAGTGACAGTCATTACGTTCTGCAATTGCATCAGGAGAAAACGATGAGCAGGTATTTCATGTACGTCTGCCTTGGTGGCGACCAGAAGATCGCAACCTTCAGCATGTGCCCCGAGACGGGCAAAATCGAATCCACCGGAGGTAACGATGTCGGCGGAGCGCCCGGCTCCATCGGTGTCAGCCCCGACCAGCGATTTCTGTATTCCGGCGTGCGCGGCCCGAACAGTGCAACCGCGTTCAGTATTGATTCGGCAACCGGCGCGCTGACGCAGATCGGCGAGACAACCCTCGTGGATAATCCGGTCTACGTCATCACCAGCAAGTCCGGCAAGTTTCTGCTCATGTCTTCGTACGGAGGAGCTGTCGCGGCTTCGTATCCGATCGGCGATGACGGTGTCGTCGTGCCGGAAGCTATTTCCGTGGTCGAGACACGAAAGAACCCGCATTCCGTTCAGCCTGATCCGTCCGACAGGTATGTGTTCGTGCCCAACACCGGCGCGGACTGCATTCTTCAATATCTGTTCGATGCGGAGACCGGCACGTTGACACCGAACGAAGATCCCGTCGTTCCAACAAATGAGAACACCGGCCCGCGCCATTTCTGCTTCCACCCCTCATTGGACGTCGTCTACTTCGTGAATGAAAAGGGCAACGACGTCACCGTCTGCGAGCTGGATTCAGCGACCGGCAAGCTCACAGTCGTACAATACATCTCCACCCTCCCGGAAGGCGCGGATGTGGAAAGCTACACAGCGGACATTCACATTACCGCGGACGGAAGGTTTCTTTACGCCTCCAATCGCGGACACGAAAGCCTTGCTCGCTATTCGGTGGCTGAGAACGGTCGGTTGTCATTCCTCGGCGTCACCCAGACCGAAGCCTGGCCCAGAGGATTCCGCATCGACCCTACCGGCGCGTTCCTCTTTTCTGCCGGTGAGCGGTCCGACCAGATCGCTTCCTATCGCCTGAATTCCGAGTCGGGAGATCTTGAACCGCTGGAGGTCTACGAAGTGGGCAAAGGGCCAAACTGGATCACGATTATCGAGTTCAGTTGAGCGGTCTGACGGGAAAATGGGCCGGGCAACCAATTGGGGCCGAGGACATTCTGGGAATTGCCGTAACGCCCTTGAAAAGTCACGCCACACTATTGCCCACCCAATCTGATCCGCACGAGCAGATCATTCAGAGCGTCCTTCCCTCTGGGGAACTCGGGTAGATGACTGCTCTCGCCGGCACCCTTGAGCTCTGTTTGCAGGCGTTCGATTTCTCGCTGGTGAAAGGCGGAAGGCAGGAAGATCGTCTCACGCCGCGAATTGTCAAGACTGCGGAATCGAGCTTCATTCCCGCTCTCGATTCACCGAATCTGGATGGACGGCTCATCCAGCTCTTTTCCCTTGCGGCGTTCAATCCTATATTCTGCGTCTCACCCTGGCCCTGCAGAGATATAAAGATGGAAACGACTTCAAATGCACTCACACAAGGGGCACTGCGCTGGAGCGGCGAACACTGGATGGTCTACCTGCGGCCAGAGGGTTCTGAACAGGACACCGGTATGTTGAGTCTTTACCATGCGTATACCAGCCCGGCCGGTATGGGCACGGCTGCATTCGTGCAGATCGAGGGCGAGAATGGGTTCAAGGGATTCTGCACCGATAACATTGCTTTCGCGCATTTTGTTAAAGACACACAGATCGGGGCCTACACGCCCTATGATGTAGAAATGCCGATCGTAGATGCAGATTTCAGTAAGGGCGGTGACATTCTTGAACGCCCGACCTGGACTATCGCAGCGCAGGGCAGAGAGATCGTGACCACTTGGCTGGCCCTGAAGGCGCCGCTCGTCGGCCCGCCTACGCTTCATCCGAAAATCGTGTTCACCATACTGGTCTTTGCAGACTCCGGTTCGATTACTCTGGACGGTGAACCGGTCCCGGGCGATCCCTACATGCGTGACGGCTGGAAGAAAAGCCTTGGTGAATCGAAAAGCTCGTGCTGCTTCGCATTGGCTGAAACAATGGTCAAATGATCAAGGAAAAGACAGAACCGACACTCCAAACCGGATGGACAGTCTTCTATGCAAAAAGTAGATAAGCCCTCTCACAACAGGATTGAGTTGTTGTGAGCTCATGCTGGGAGCAAATGCATAAACGAGGTTCTCATGTCCAAGACCGAAGCTGAATACCGGGAACAGATTTCACAGTTCATCACCGATTTCAACAGTCTGCGCGAGGAAGTCGCGAAGATGATCGTCGGTTATGAGGATGTGGTCGAGAAGACGCTTATCTGCCTATTTGCCGGCGGTAACGTTCTGCTCGAAGGGGTGCCCGGGCTTGGCAAGACGATGCTCGTGCGCGTTCTTTCTCAGGCGTTGCATTGTGATTTCCGCCGGGTCCAGTTCACCGCTGACCTGATGCCTACGGACATCATCGGCACCAACATGATCGTGCAGCACGGCCACCGCAGAGAGTTGGTCTTTCAGAAGGGGCCGATCTTCACCCACCTGTTGCTGTCGGACGAAATCAACCGTGCGACGCCGCGAACGCAGTCCGCCCTGCTGGAAGCGATGGAAGAACACAGTGTCTCGGTGGGAACGCATACCTACACCCTCGAAGAACCGTTCTTTGTCCTGGCAACGCAGAATCCTATCGAGCAATCGGGAACGTATCCGCTCCCGCAGGCGGCGCTGGATAAGTTTCTGTTCAAGCTGATCGTTGGGTATCCGGATTTCGATGAGTTGGATGAGATCATCGCGCGCACGACCCGTCAGCAGATGCCGGAGATCCGCGCCGTCATGAGCCGAGAGAAAGTACTCGAGATGCGCTCCCTCGTTCGTGAAGTGCCGGTGGCCTCGCACGTGGAACGCTACGCGGGACGACTCGTACTTGCCTCGCATCCCGACAACGAACACGCGACCGACATGGTTCGCCGGTACGTGAAGAGCGGCGCAAGCCCCAGGGGGATTGTCGGACTGCTGCTGGGGGCCAAGGTCCGTGCCCTGCTCAACGGCCGATTCAGTGTGGCCTGCGAAGACATTCGAGATGTCGCGCTCACCACGTTGCGCCACCGCCTGCATCTGACCTTCGAAGGGCAGGCCGAGGAAATTGCATCGGACGACATCGTGGAAAACATCATCGAAAACACTAAAGAAATGGACGCCAGCGACGCTGCCTGAAAGGAATTTTGAATGAGCATCACCGATCAGGAAATTGAAAGATTTCAGAACTCGTTTTCGGACCTGAAGTCCGAAATGCTCAAGGCCATTATCGGCTGCGACGGAATTGTGGAAGACCTCCTGGTCTGCTTCTTTGCCGGCGGAAACCTTTTGCTGGAGAGCTCTCCGGGTCTCGGCAAAACGCTCATCATCAAAACGCTGGCACAAGTTCTGGATCTGAAATTCAACCGTATCCAGTTCACCCCGGACCTGATGCCTTCCGATATAATCGGAACGACCATCGTGATGGAATCGGACGAAGGGGAAAAGGTGTTCGAGTTCCAGCCCGGCCCTGTCTTCACGCAGATTCTGCTCGCCGATGAAATCAATCGAGCGACGCCGAAAACTCAGTCGGCACTTCTTGAAGCCATGCAGGAGCGGATGGTTTCAGTGGGCGGTGAGACCCATCAACTAGAACTGCCCTACTTTGTTCTGGCTACGCAGAATCCGCTCGACACGGAGGGCACGTACAGCCTGCCCGAAGCGCAGATCGACCGATTCTTCTTCAAACTCTCGATCGAGTTTCCTGACCTGGATAACCTTCAGCAAATCGGTGACTTGGCTTCCGGCAGCAGGGAGGTGGAACTGAGTAAAATCATCGGCGCGAAGGAAGCCCTCGAGCTTCAGGACATGGTCCGCCGCGTCGAGGCAAGCAAAGATGCGACCGCGTTCGCCATCCGCACGGTCCTCAAGACGCATCCGGCCAGCTCGGAAGGCAGCGACAGTGCGAAGCGGTTTCTTCGTTACGGCTCGAGCCCGAGAGGTGCGCAGGCGCTTACCCTTGGCGGCAAAGTCCGGGCACTGATTGATGGCCGAGGCTCCGTCGATCCCAAGGATATCATTGCCGTCAGCAAACAGATCTTGAGCCACCGGCTGATCCTCAATTTCGAAGGCGAATCGGAAAACATCCGCCAGGAAACGCTCATCGAGGAAGCGGTGACTGAATTGAGCGCCTGACGGCAATGCTACAGGACGGTGGCCGCGTTAAGGATTATCGAATGGCTCGTCGGATCTCGGACCCGTCCCCAGCCAGAGAACATTCCCGTCGATATCCTCGATTTTCATTTCGTATGCCCAGGGGAAATTCTTCGGCTCCTGGCGGACCTTCACGCCCCGCTCGGCGTAAAGGCTGAAAAGGGAATCATCCTCGAGGCCAATCCAGACCCACGTCCCTGGTTTGGCAAATTTCGCCAGCATGATACTGCAGCCGTCCCTGGAAACGGAGCACACCTGGCCGCTCTCGTCTCCCCAATCCAGCTTGAAATCAAGGGTCTTCGTGTAGAACTCGATGCTCCTCTGCAGACTTTCAACTCCCAGTACGGGAACAGTGCACTCTACTTGTTTCATCTCTCCGCTCAGGAATCAGTATTTGAATGAACGGCGATCCTGTTGCCTTCCGAATCGACAAGGAGGGCCCTGAAACCGTGGGGGCCGATGGCATGTGTATCCTCGATGACCTTGCCTCCGTTCTGCTTTGCCATTTCTACCGCGTCCCGAATTCGGCCATCGACATTAAAGTAGACCAGAATTCCCCGGTCTTCTGAAACCAGTGTCTCATCAGGGACGAGGCAGGCGCCGTTGCCGCTCTCGTGCATGAAAACGGCGAAGTCCAGATCTCCGAACGATTCCTTCGAGATCTCTCTTCCAATCACCTCTTTGTAGAATTGAATCGAACGGTCCAAATCAACGACCGGGATATCCACCCAGACGGCCAGGTTTTGCATGTTCTCAGCGGACATAGTTTCTCCAGTTGATTGAGTCGTCATTCCCTGGGTCGAAAAAGAGACGGGGCGTCATCTCAGATTTTTGCCATCTTCAAACTTCCAGTCTTGCCAGACCTCGTAAATCCGGAGGCTATCCCCATTCTAATTCTCCCTCTGCTGTAGTTGTTCGCGGGCTTCTGCATCGAGCTGCCGGACGGCTGCGCTCGAATTGCCCTTGATTTCCAGAATTTCAATATTGCGTACTCGGAGCTTACCGCGCAATTGCTGGATCCCTACAAGTCCTTTGAGCTTGCGCTGGGTTGATGCCTGGGCGATCAGCTTGCCGTTCAACCTGCTGAATATTTCGGTTTTCAAGCAATAGATTTCCAGCAGATTCCAACCGGGCAAAGGAATCGAATGGATCTACCTGCGGTTTTCCGGCCGCAGAATCCAGCCAGTCTGGTTGCCCCATATCTCAACTTCAAAACCTTCGGTTGTGGTAATCGACTGTCCGGCCCTTTCCCGCGGGAACCTGACAGCTACACCGCCATTACCCCTGCTACCCTCCAGTTGGTATTCAAGCCGCAGAATGAAATCAGAGTAGCTCTTGCCCGTAAAGACGGTGAGTGATTTGGAGCCCTGCTCTGCTGCAGCGTAGCGCCCGTCCTTGATTTCAAAATTGCCGTTCCCCTGATGGAGCCATTGCGAGCGCTCTGCGGCGGTGAGCAGGTTGGTGAATCTGCCGGAGATGCCCTGAGGAAGAGGAAAATAATTTGCTGGGAGATTCAAGACAGGACGGAACCCGAGCCAATCGCCTCTGGTAGCTACTTGATGCCTCGTACGAGTGCCCGCACCTGTTTCCTCCAGATTAGAGCGGCTGCATGCGCCCCGCTTGATAAGCGCACCCCTGAAAGAGAATAGATTCGGATCCGTTACTTCTTCCCTTGTGTATGGCTGGTAACGATCCAGGACGAATTCAAATGCATTTCCCAGCATGTCATAGACACCCCAATCATTGGGTTTCTTCTGACCCACGGGATGCAGCCTGCCTCGAGAGTTTCGCTTGTGCCACGAGATCTCAGCCAACGCGGATGGATCGTCGCTCGTCAGATATCGCTTTTGGGTACCGGCGCGACAGGCATATTCCCATTGCGCTTCAGTGGACAGCCGAATGCAGCCTGCTGGCAGATTCATACAGAGGAGGTCGCAGTACAGAATGTACGCGTAGTAGAAATCACCTCTCACTGGAAAGTTCTCACCGATAAACCGATGGTGCCGTTCCAGGCCCATATTCTCCCAATTCCGGTTAGTCACTTCGTATTTGGCGATGTAATAGGGCCGGCTCAGGGTCACTCTGTGAGGAGTGGATTCATCCAGTCCGTGGGCACCGGGTGATTCGGTTCCCATGGTAAAGCTACCGGCAGGGATGAAGACAAAGTGAATGCCGGACTGTTTGTGACGAATCTCAAAAGGGAGTTCTGATTCTGCGTCTACGCCCTTTCGGATCGGGTTGCCATGGCGGTCTTCTGTTTCCTCTGGGATCTCAAACTGGCCAGCCATCCATGATGGGATTTTGAACCCCAGCAGTTCTTCATAGATGGACACGTCTCCGCCCGCAGCTCGGGCGGCTTTCAGCTCCTTTCTCGCCCGGGCTTCTGTCCCTTTGTAGAAGTAATAGAGAGCTCGTTCGTATGCCGCAGCATCGGGCTTGTTTGAAAGGAACAGTGAAAGTCGCGTTTCTTCAGGCAGTTGATCCAGTTACATACCAAGTTCGACCTCGCCCTGTTTTGCGTACAGTCGGTCTTCTTTGACGGAGGTTACCTTCACTCGCGTTCCCCTCAGGCGGACCCAGGTTCCGACCAGGCGGGGAAGGTTCTTCTCAGCTTTCTCTTTGAAACCGGCAACCAGATCTGTGTCACTCAAAAGGCGCTTGCGCACTGGCTCATCGAGTGCAGAAGTTTCCCGGACGAACTCTCGAGCCGCGTCAAAACTACCGATCCGCATTTGGCGAACGTACCTCTTCCAGAAATCTTTCTCCTGTATCTTCAGTCGTTCAAGGACGGCCTCGCGGGCAGAAATCTTAGCGGAGATATTGGCTGCCAGGTCCTCGATGATTTTCGTCTGTTCGGCGTTCAAGCCCTGTGCGGACCGCACAAGTTTTCTGTGAAAAGCCTGCAATGAGGCAAGCTGTTCTCGAGTAATCGATTCTGTTCTCAGAGAGGTCCATCCTCTTGCTTCTGATTGAAGCTGGGCCACGATCTGGTCTTTAAGAGCTTCAATTCTCTTCACCTCGGATCCGATCATGGCTTCAACGGAATGGTGCCTGAGGTTCGCGGGGAAGCCGATCCAGAGTTCCTCAGCTTCAGTAAAACTGCGTGCCGACAACTGGTTTTCAGATATCTGTTTTCGAGTTCGAAATTCCTCCTCTGCTGCTGCTCGCCATAGTTCACCCCAAGCTTTTCTCTTCGCCTGGACCTCAGCGCGTTGAGACGACGAAACTGTTTTCAGCAAAGCATCGAATTGGGTAATGATCTCGGAATACTGATGGGGATTGATGGCAGCATAAGCCTCGATATCGCCGGTCAGATTCTTCTTGACGACCTTCGGTCGTGTCTGAGATTTCCTCCCAACGGTTGTAGTTCGCCTCAGGGGTGCTGGTTCTGGTGGGTCTTCACTGACCAGCATGAATGTGGCAACACCTATGACACCCAGCGATGCAGCCGCAACTAAGGTCAATGCCGAGAGGCCACCCCGGCGTTTGGCAGCTGTGCTGTCGAGTCGTCGCCGTTTCAGAGGCTGGCCGGGCGCGGCGATGAATCCCTTCGGCTTGCCCCCGGATTTGACCTCGGCGAGGTCCGACAGCAGCGTGTCATAATCCTGGTACCGCTGGTCTAGGGTCTTGCGCGCCATCTTCTGAATCAGAAACTCCACCTCTGCAGGCAGTTCCTGACCAAGGTCAGCGCCGGAAGGTAGAGGTCTTTTTTTGTGCTTCTCAACAATCTCCCATGGATTTTCGCCGTCGAACGGATACGTACCTGTGAGCATATGCAACAGAGATATGCCCAGAGCATAGATGTCCGCACGATGGTCAACATTGGCCGCGTCTTCTGCCTGTTCGGGTGCCATGTAATAGGGAGTGCCGATTCCTGCACCGCTCTGAGTAATCGTCGTATCCTCCTCGATGTTTTTGGCGAGACCGAGGTCTGCGAGTTTCACCATTCCATCGCTACTCAGCATGATGTTTTCAGGCTTGATGTCCCGGTGGATGATCGAGGCTTTGTGAGCCGCCTGAAGGACTTTGGCCACATCCTCAACCATTCCCAGCGCGTCTCCGAGAGGCAATCTGCCCTCACGCTGCATACGCTGGCGAACGTCCTCCCCCTCAACAAACTCCATTGCGAAATAGTGCTGCCCATCGTCTTCGCCAAAATCGAAAACTTGTATGACGTTGGGGTGGACAATGGAGGCGGCCGTCCTTGCCTCCCTCATAAAGCGTTCGAGAAAACGTTTGTTCTCCCCAAGAGTCGAGTCGAGCACCTTCAGGGCAACCCGCCGGCCGAGTTTAAGTTGTATGGCTTCATAGACCGCCCCCATGCCGCCCAGCCCGATGCGCCTGACCAACTGGTATTCACCCAGCATCCGTGCCGCGGGCACACTTAACTCCGTACCGCATGCCGGGCATTTGACTACCTTCCCTGCAAGTTCATCGGGCGCTGCGAGGGATTTAAGGCAAGCTTCGTTCGAACATTTGACCTGGATGGGCATTCGATGTGAATCTCTTTCGGTCCCGCTCTCCCTCCCAGTGGCATCGGACTGACCAACTCATCATACAGAAACCCAAATGAGCTGGCTGTGATTCTTGAATTGGCTTACTCGACACTCTCACCTATGCAGAAACACAGCCCGTCCGGCGCAACCACAAGCGAATGGCATCAACCCAGTCATCCATTCCGCCAGCGCGAGGGCGTATTGGAGGGATGCGGCTTTTGACCAGTGGCCGTCGTACTTCAACCAATACAAGTCTATTAGGGTTCGTGGATTGATGTGATTGAAGACGCTGCAGCCGTCGAAGTAATGGATGCCGAAGTGCCGGCACAGCCCTTCGCCCTGCGATTGACGGAATAGAGGAATGGCCGGATTCTGGATGAGATGGAGGACCTCACTGCGGGTTGGTAGTGGAGAATAAACCATGACCTTGCTGTGTTCTCTGCAAAGCTCCACCATTTCTGACAGCATATCGAAGCGGTCGGGGCTGTAGCGTTCGGTGAATTGGGCTGGACTGAATTCGAAGTCTTCGGGTGCGAGCTCGACGTTTCCTTCGCATTCGTCGGGTGTCTGAGATTTCGGATTAGCGTGTTGCTTCAGTTGCGAAACGAGCTGGTCGATCTCCGAATCTGTTTTGACCTCGCAGAGCTTCGGCATATTGCCGAGATTGGATTCGACCTCTTCCAGAGAGCCGGGCCGTTCTTTGATGTCGACTCGATCCCAGAACATGGATTCTTCGTTGCTGTGTGAGACCACCCACTGGCGGGCGAGATCGTCTCCCCAGTCGGCAATGAGCAGACCATCGAATTCAAAGTGAGGGAGCAGGTATTCTTTGAGGGTGGAATACCAGTTTGGCAGCCCACCGCCGTCGGTAGGCATGCCGTAGATCTCGATGCCGGTGGCGTGTTCGGGACGGGATCTGAGCAGGTGTTGGACCGTTTCAGGCCAGGCTTCATCCACCGCAAGGTCGTTGGTAAATGAGTCGCCAAGAACGATGAAACGGAACGTCCGCTCTCTCTTCTCTCGATGATAGTCGTACGAACAGTGGAAGCCTTCGTTGTTGATCTTTGGGCTGCTGTCGAAAACGATCTCACCTTGGGCCACCCGAACCACTCGAATGCCGGGATTCCATCGATAGCTCAGAATCGGGTCGAAAGTCACCGGGGGCCGGTTGTAGACCGTGCCCCGAATCTTGTTCATTTCTTTGGGGTCAGTGAAAAACATTCAGATTGGAGTTCAAGGGATGAGGGCGGCTTGAGTCGGCATTCTTCTGTCTCTGATAATTTGCACAGTTTACGAAGTTCCTTTTGCGGATACCGAAAGCCCCAGCTGGCCCCGAACGGACACGCCAAGAATTCTATCGGTCAGGTTTCTTGCCTGCAGGACAATGGTCGGGTATTTACCGTGATCTCCAACTGCAGCCTTCCGGGCGCAACTGAGATCACTCCTGGATTCATCACATCATGAGCACTCCCATCCGATGCGGCATCCTGGGCACGGGCCATCCACACGCAGGCGGCAAAGTGAAAACGCTTCTCGATTCGGACGAATGGGAAGTCGTCGGCATCCACGAACCGGACGATTCGTGGAAGTCTCGCACGGCCGACCGCTCGCCGTTCAATGAAGTGCCGTTCGTCGATGCAGCTACGCTGCTTGCGGACGATTCCATCCAGATGCTTGCCATTGAAAGTGAGATCCAGCAGCTCCTGCCACTCGGCCGGCTGGCGATTGAGGCGGGCAAGCACATTCACCTGGATAAGCCGGCCGGTGTGGAACTTTCTGAATTCAAAGATCTCATCAATCTGGCGAAAGAGAGGGACTTGATCATTCAGATGGGTTACATGTTCCGCTATAACGAAGGCTTTGATCTCGTGCGCCGAGCAGTCCGGGACGGGTGGCTTGGGGAAGTGCACTACATTCATTGTGCGATGCTTTCCGATATCGGTGCCGAATCACGAAAGACGATGGCTTTTCACCCGGGCGGGTTCATGTTCGAGATTGGCGGACACCTCTTCGACATGGTGCATCTCCTGCTGGGCGTTCCGGAAAATGTGACTCCGTTCATTCGGAACGACGGGCCCTTTGATGACGAATTTAACGACAACGTTCTTGCCGTTCTCGAATATCCGAATGCCATGGCCCTGGTGGAGACATCCGCCATCGATGCGAGTGGAATGAAGCGGAGGATGTTCGAGGTGGTCGGAGACAAGGGCACCATTATCGTGAAGCCACACGAGCCGCCTGTGATAAAGCTCCACCTCAAGGAAGCTGCCGGTGGATACGATGCCGGCTGCATGATATCGAAGTTCCTTTTACCGGCCGCTATATCCTCGATATGGTGGAACTCGCCCGCTGTATTCAGGGTTCCCAGAAATTTCCATACTCAACTGACCACGATTATTCGGTCCAGGAAACGCTGCTGAAAGCCAGCGGCGTTCTTTAATCCACACCAACGGAATTCAAGAATGAGCAACACTAAAATCGCATTCATCGGTGCCGGCGGACTCGCCAACAACGTGCACTATCCCTCGATCGATCTGATGGACGATGTCGACCTGGTCGGCATCGCTGAGCTGAACGAAGAGCGCCTTCAGAAAACCGCAGACAAGTATGAGGTCGAGGGCCGCTATTCTGACTACACAAAAATGATCGATGAGGCCGAGCCGGATGCGGTCTACATCATCATGCCTCCGATGTATCTGCACGACCTGGTGGTGGGCTGCCTTGAACGGGGCCGGCATGTCTTTGTTGAAAAGCCTCCCGGCATGACTGCGTACCAGACCGCGACCTGGGCCAGACTAGCGGAGGAAAAAGAGCTACTCACCATGTGCGGCTTCAATCGCCGGCACATCCCCTGCCTCAAGGCCGCAAAGGAACGAATCGAGGCGAAAGGCCCGATCAATCAGTGCCGATCTACGTTTATCAAGAACGGCAATGCAGCCGGTTACTACAACGGGGCCATCGACATACTTACCTGCGATGCTATTCACGCGGTCGATTCGCTGCGCTGGCTCGGAGGAGAGGTTGTCTCCCTTGCCAGCGACATCGGCCATTTCGAATCTGAAGCTGCGAACGCGTTCAACGTGCTCATGAAATTTGATACGGGAGCGGTCGGTTTTCTGAATACAAACTGGCGGGCCGGAGGGCGTGTCCACAGTTGGGAAATTCACGGTAGCGGCATCTCGGCCTTCGTCGACCCCGACCACGAAGGAGCACGCATCCATGAGGACAACAAGCTCAATGCGGATCTGATCAAGCCCAGTGAAAATGATGACGACCCTTCGTACTTGTGGTTTGGCTTCTACCACGAAGACCGCCACTTCGTGGATTGTGTGAAGTCCGGCGAGACGCCCATCACACACTTTGGGGATGCAGCAAAGACAATGGAGCTGGTGGAGCGAATTTACGACGGGCAGATTTGAGGCAGGCCGGTGCGCGTTCTCAAATGCAGACCGATTTGCAGCAGCCCATCACTCCGCCAGGGCCGCCCATTCTGAAAGAAACTTCTTAAACATAGTATCGATCACTGGAAAACCATAGCGCTTCAAGTGCGGCATGATGCTCTCTGGCGTGGCGGTTTCCATCGCGGCGATGACCAGGTGGAGGCGGGCCATGTGTGACTCGGCTGACTTGCAGATTTTCCCGGCACCATCCTTCTGAAACAATTGGAAGAAGTCTTTCAGCCACTCAGAGCCATGGTCATCGGTCACCGACAGCAGAAACGCTGTCAAGATGTCCGGGGTAATTTTGGCAAACTTCTGCTTCTCAGATAGGTGTCGGTTACCGGCCTGGCGACTTGTGCGTTCCCTTTGTTGCATGTCTTTGATCAGGCTTTGTATGCCTTGGATATCCTTGCTTTCCCAGCAACGGCGGCCAACATGGATGCTTACCATTACCGCCAGACCTTCAGTGAAATTCCGGTAGATCCTTATCCGACTCTCTGGTTTCAGGATGGCCGCCGCGAGTGAAGGTGATGATCCTGTCTGGAAGTTGTGGCTCATCTCGCGACAGATGCTCAACCAGGGCAGTCGTTCCGGATGCCAGAAATCCGAGCCAATATGGATTGGATTTCCGCTGTGAGTGGACCTGATGTTGGGGTCGTAAAGGATGCCCATTCGCTCGCCGTTGAAGGGAGTGTTACCGGTCAGAGATTCGAGATATTCATAGACTCGATCTGTCAGCGCGGGCAGATCGGGTTTACGCTTTGCGGATCGATAGGTCCTCGGGAGTTTCAGGTAGGTAAGGCGGCCATCCAGTTGGATCAGTTTTCCGCTTGCTCCCCGATAAAAAAGCTGATCTTCGGTCCGGCCCTTCCATATGCCGTCCGGCGTACGAATCTGAAGCCACCACCTGTAGCCTGCGGCAAGACGCGATTCCTTGAGGCGCGTACCCGCAAAGCTCCAGCGATTGGCGACCATGGACGAGCTCTCCCACTTCTGCTGGCCGTCGAGCCTGTCCAGCCTGAGGGTGAACTCAGCGCCTGGGTACTCCGACCATTCAAAACGAATGGGCCTCCGTCTGCTGACCGTCTTGCGCTGAAAGCCATGCTCGTGAGGTGGAAGAATGGGAACCCCGCCGAAACACTCAAGCGCGGGCAATCGTCTGATCCTGTCAGTGGCGGACAGGCGGAAATTGACGGTGCTCCACTGGATGGGCAGTTCTTTTACAGGATGTGTGATCAGAAAGTACTCGCCAAAGGGCAGACCGTTAATGACGAGCTGTCCGGCGTTGTCCGAGTAGTGGGAGCCGAGGAACGGACCCGGCTTTCGATGCAGATTCACTCGCACTCGGAATGGTTGGCCGCGCTTGAAAAATGCCGCTCGAATGCTGCCTGTGTGTTCCGCTTCGACCGGGCGGCTGAGAGAACAGATGCAGAGGAAAAGGAATGACATTAAGAATCGTTCACTGGAATCTCGGCTCGACCCGGTAATCCTCATCGCATGGCAGGCGGCTGTTGTCCGCGTTCAGAATCAGAATCGACATTGCCGTGGTGAACACGCTCCCCATGGCAATCGTATTCTGTGCGTTGCCGGGTGGGAAGGAGACGCTGCCATCGGATTCCTGGTGATCTTTGAGTTGGGTGAAGATGCGCTTCCCTGTTTCGGCATAGAGCTCAGGCGCTTCCATAAATTTGAGCGCCCTGAGCCGAAAGAATGTCGAGTAAAAATAATTCGGCCCCTTCCATGCCTGGGGATGTTTTTCGAGCCAGGTCACATTCTTTTTCAGCATCGATGCTTTCCCATCGAATCGCACAAGGGCCCAGCCGCCCATCGAGCTGATGAGGTTCACTGTAAGCCCGAGTGTATCGACGCTGAGCCCGCCGATCTGATCCTTTCTTTCAGCGTCCGCCTTAAAAGACCCCAGCAGGTATCGGACGCCTCTTTCAATATTCGCTTTGGGCACTTCCATGCCGTAGAGGGCGGCGGTCTGGCAGGTGAGCAAGGCCCACGCTGAGGCTCGCCTGTCGTTCGAGCGGCCTTTGCGCCCCTCCATTCTCCAGCCTCCGCGAGAGGAGGAGGAACTGCTCCGATCCTGAAGTCGGAGAAGGTACTTCAAGCCCCTTGAGATTCGTTTAGCCGATTCTTCTTTGAGCTTCGCATCCTTCAGAAATTCATGGGTACAGATCATCGCAAGCAACGCGATAGACTGGCTTTCCGTTCGGAAGGTGTCATCACTCAGGTCGCCGTTAGTCGTGCTCGTTTTTATCAGGTAAGCGATGGCCCTTTCAAGGAACGCTGTGTCTGCCTGGTTCAGCGCGGTCTGGACACTTACCAGAGCAAGTACGGCTAATCCTGCTTTCAGGTGTGGTTGCGGCTGGCCGAAGGAGCCATCCTCCTCCTGCTGCTTGCGCAAATAGTCGAGCGCGTTCTGGGAGGAGGTCTCATTCGGCTCGGCAAATCCATGACACATGCACAGAACGCAGGCAAGAATCAGACTCAAATGACTCCGTTGTGTTTCGGCTTCAAACATGACCTGTGGTGGTCTTTGAATCTTACGGAAGAGGACTACAGAAATCAGCAAAGGTCTGAGCGTAGGCTTGGGTTGCGAATTTCTGGGAATTGTAGGGTTTGAGTATCTGAAGGGAGCACATTGTTTCCAAGTTATCAATAACCACTCCAAAGCGAAATCCAGCGGTTTTGATTTTGGGAACCAGGTCATCGATTGAGAAACTGCTGCATTGTGGCGCAAAGTGCTTTGGCCAAGCCAGACATGCCAGAATCCTGCGATTGCTTTCGCTTTGTCAGTGGCCTCATATAACTGATGCCCATCTTTGAGTTCCAGGGCGTCGAGGATTATGGTTGCGCTTCCCGGGAGATTCCGCTTGTCACCACGGGACGCTGGCGATTCCAGGAACTGTTCGATTGTCAGATCTCCTTGCCGTCAGTTCGATTGCCCTGAATTGCTCTGCCTTTAATTCGCTTGCCTCCAGGCTCTATGGAACGGACCACTCTCTGTCGCATCATCGATGCTAACTTCAACCGCGCAGGTGAAGCCCTCCGCGAAATAGAGGACGCGACTCGGTTTGGGCTTAACTCGCATCTTCTGTCCCAACAGGCAAAACGACTCCGACACCAAATCGTCAAGGGCGTCCGATCACTTGCTCTCTCACCCGAAGAGCTTAGCTCCGCGCGCGATGCCGCGGCCGATGTCGGCCGCCCTGAGAGGAATACGGTCTCCAGCGAACGCGCCGGAATCTCTGATCTGGCGGCCGCGGCCTTCAAACGACTGCAGCAGGCTTTACGAAGCCTGGAAGAGTATTCGAAACTGCTCGAGCCGGATGTGGATACAAGCTTCGAGCAAATCCGTTACGACAGTTACTCCGTGGAAAAGACATTCTTCGCACGCCTGTCGAGCGCAGAGAGACTCGCCCATCGCAGGCTCTATCTCCTGCTTATCGGCTCTGTCCTTGACGGCATCGATCACGAGACCGCTTTACGGGCGGCCATCGAAGGCGGTGTGCAGATGGTGCAATTACGCGAAAAAGAGATGACCGATCGGCAGTTTTATTCGCTCGCCGAGAACCTCCTTTCCATCTGCGAACGCTCGGACGTTCTTTGCCTGATCAATGACCGTGCTCACATTGCGGGAGCCGTTGACGCGGATGGCGTCCACATCGGCGTTGACGACCTTCCACTTGGAGCGGCCCGCAAAGTGATCGGATCGGGCAAGATTCTCGGGGCCACCTCTCACACCCTCGATGAGGCCCAGGCCGGCCAGGGGGCGGGCGCCGACTACCTCGGATTCGGCACCATGTTTCCGACCAACACAAAAACCGGCCTGACCATCAGGGGCCTCGAAGAGTGGTCGAAGCTTGAAGGCCACATCGAGATCCCCGTCTACGCCATCGGTGGGATTACGCTTGACAATCTTCCTCAGTTGACAGATCGCGGTGTCGGACGCGTCGCCGTTTCCTCCGGGATCCTGAGAGCACCCGATATCACCGAGGCCGCTGCCAGATTCCGAAAACTCTTAGACGCGGTCACATGAAATCATCAAAGCGCATCGTCATTCTTGCCGAAGGCAAACTCGACCCGTTCACAGCGAAAACCGCGGCCGGGGTCATTCGCTATCGCCACGATGAAGTGCTGGGAGTCCTGGCTCCCTCTGTTGCCGGACAGGATCTGGCTGAATTTATTGGCATCGGTTCAGGCGTGCCCATTATCTCAACGCTCGATGAAGTCGATAATCCGGACACGCTGGTTATTGGCATCGCCACACCGGGAGGAGTCATGCCAGATGAATGGCGGGAGTTTCTGTGTGAGGCAGTGAGGCGCGGTATGGAAATCGTTAACGGTCTTCACACATTTCTGTCTGACGACGCCGCACTCAGCGAATTGGCCGCCGAGCACTCAGCAACGCTCACCGACGTCCGGCGTCCACCGGCCGATCTGAAAGTGGGCATGGGAGAGGCCGCTTCCATTGATTCAAGAGTCATCCTCACGGTAGGCTCGGACTGCAATATCGGCAAAAAGATCACCGCCATCGAGATGAATAATGAAGCCCGGCAGCGCGGCCTGGATTCGGTGTTCATACCCACCGGTCAGACGGGCGTGATGATTGAGGGCCGTGGCTTTGCGCTCGACCGGGTGATCTCAGATTTCGCTGCAGGCGCGGCCGAACGTCTTGTGCTCGAACAGAAGCATCACGACTGGTTATTTGTCGAAGGCCAAGGCGCTCTGCTCCACCCGTCCTATTCCGGCGTGACCTTGAGCCTGATGCATGGCGCCATGCCCGGTGCGATGATCCTCTGTCATCAGCCGACGAGGGAATTCGTTCGACACACCGATTTCGTGATTCCCCCGCTGCGTTCACTCATCGAACTCCATGAGTCCGTCATGTGCCCCTTCCGTGAATCTTCCGTCGTCGGCATCTCACTCAATTGTCTGGACATGTCGGATGAAGAAGCCGCGGAAGAGATAGACCGCGTTGAGTCGGAATTCCGCCTTCCTGCAACGGACGTGATTCGCTGTGGGGCGGCGAAACTTGTGGATGCAGTGGAAGTCTTTTTCCAGTGAAGTCCGTCCAGGAAGGGCCGCTAACCGGTCGGCGAGGAATACCTGCCCCGAAGGGGCGAAACATATCAGCCCAGGGCAACGCCCTGGGTAGCAGCTCAGTAGAAACCAGCCCTGAAAGGGCGGAACAGTAGGGAGCGACGAAGTGCCGCAATCCTTGGTCAAGAATCTGGTCCACCTCGTTTACAGCACAAAGAACCGAAGCAGGTGGATACCTGAAGAGGTCCGGGATGATCTTTATGACTACCAGGCCGGTATATTCAAGAATTGGGACAGCCCTGCCCTTAAGATTGGTGCTGTCGATGACCATATCCATGCCTTGTTTTCACTGTCCAAGAATCACCCACTCAAAAAGGTCGTCGAGGAAGTCAAGAAAGGCTCCTCAAAGTGGATGAAGACGGACGGTACTAAATTCAAACGCTTTTACTGGCAGAATGGATATGCGGCATTTTCTGTGAGCCAGTCGAATGTGGAAGAGGTCATCCGATACATCGAGAACCAAGAGGAACATCATCGCGAAATGACATTTCAGGATGAGTTGCGGATCCTGCTAAAGAAACACGGAGTTGAATGTGATGAACGGTACCTGTGGGATTGAGGCTGTTTCGCCCCTTTGGGGCTTAGGGCTCTGTTGCACTTGGCCCCAGGGCGTTGCCCTGGGCTGGTATATTTCGCCCCTTCGGGGCAAGGATGCACGATTGCTTACTACGCAGACAATTTGAGCACCAAGAGGAACATCATCGCGAAATGACATTTCAGGATGAGTTGCGGATCCTGCTAAAGAAACACGGGGTTGAATGTGACGAACGGTACCTGTGGGACTGAGGCTGTTTCGCCCTTTGGGGCTTAGGGCTCTGTTGCACTTGGCCCCAGGGCGTTGCCTTGGGCTGGTATATTTCGCCCCTTCGGGGCAAGGATGCACGATTGTTTACTGCGCAGACAATTTGAGCACCAAGAGGAACATCATCGCGAAATGACATTTCAGGATGAGTTGCGGAGCCTGCTAAAGAAACACGGAGTTGAATCTGATGAACGGTACTTGTGGGACTGAGGCTGTTTCGCCCCTTTGGGGCTTAGGGCTCTGTTGCACCTGGCCCCAGGGCGTTGCCCTGGGCTGGTATATTTCGCCCCTTCGGGGCAAGGATGCACGATTGTTTACTACGCTGACAATTTGAGCACTCGACCTCTTCTTCTCGTGAAACTCAAAACCTCGAAACTCGATCTCAATCTCAAGCATACGTTCCGCATCTCACGTGAATCCAGCGACGTGCGTAACAACGTGCTCGTCGAGATCAAACACCAGGGCCTGACCGGATTCGGCGAAGCCGCGCCCAGCCCTCACTACAACGAATCCGCGGATTCGGTCATCGATACACTTTCACGGTTTTCGCTCGAGGGCTACGACGATGTCTTTCTACTCGAGGACATTCTTAACCACGCTATAGAAACGCTATCACCAAACTGGTCGGCGATTTCAGCGCTGGACATGGCACTTCATGATCTCGTGGGGAAGAAACTCGGCGTGCCGCTCTATCAGCTCTGGGGTCTCAATCCGGCAAAGACACCACAGACCTCCTTCACCATCGGCATCGCTGATAAACCAGAGATACAGGAAAAGACTCGAGAGGCCGACAAGTACCCGATCCTGAAAGTGAAGCTCGGCACCGACAACGACGAAGCGATCATCGCCGCCATTCGCGAGATCACCGGCAAACCGATTCGCGTGGATGCCAATGCTGCATGGAAAGATCCTGCAGAGGCCAGATTAAAAATAGAGTGGCTGGCTGGCCGCGGCATCGAGTTCGTCGAACAGCCTATGCCGGAACGTTCCGAAGCAATGAACCGGCTGAAACAGGAAAGTCCCTTGCCACTCTTCTCTGATGAAGATTCTCGCCGTCCGGAGGATGTGCCGCGGCTCGCGGATTCATTTCACGGGATCAACATCAAGCTTACCAAGTGCGGCGGTCTGCGGGAAGCATTGAAGATGATTCACATTGCTCGCTCGCTCAAAATGCAGGTCATGCTCGGCTGCATGATCGAGAGCAGCCTAGGCATCACCGCCGCCGCGCACCTTCTGTCGCTGGTGGATTTTGCTGACCTCGATGGACATCTGTTGATTCAGGATGATCCGTTTGCCGGGGTCAGTTACGACGACGGTTACTTACGAATTCCAGATCTTCCGGGCATTGGCGTTACGCGAAACCCGCAAAAGCCGCAAAATGATCGGACGCCCATCTCCCCAAATTGACCTCATTCAACTGCGTGACGATCCGGCGAAGCTTGTTGGGTCTGAAGAATCCATCTGACTCATTCACAAGCTCTCAACCAAGATCTTGCTCGCTGCCTTCGAGCCCAGGGTCAGAGCTGGCTTGCCGTCGGATTTGAGGGTGACAGCATCCGCGATGGTGTCCTTGTTCTCGACCGTGACTTTTGCCCCCGGCTTCAGATGGTGTTTATCCATAAACCGCAGGAATTCCACATCCTGGTCAATCACTCGAGCGATGCGAACGACTTCGCCAAGAGGGCAGTCGGTGAGCGTGCTGAGTTTGCGGCTACTCATCGTGCCCGATGCGGTGGGTATCGGATCGCCATGCGGATCGAATTCCGGAAAGCCAAGGCTCTCGTCGATCTTTTCAAGAACTTTGTCCGAAATGGCGTGCTCAAGACTGTCCGCCTCTTCGTGTACCTCAGACCAGTCCAGACCGAGCGACTGCACCAGATAGAGCTCGATGATCCGATGCCGTCGTAAGACGTGCAGCGCCAACTGTTCCCCTTCTCTCGTCAGCTTCACTCCCACCCTGGGCTCATATCCCACAAGCCCGGAATCGGAAAGGGCTTTTATCATCGAGGTCGCCGTTCCAGGCGTCACCTGCATTGCCTCGGCAAGTTGGCCCATCTGCACCAATAAAGTGTCCGTCCTCTGCTGTTCGAGGTAAATCTGCTTCAGGTAATTCTCGACCGTGCTGCTTGGCATCTTTGTGGCTCGTTCTGGTTCCAAAACAGTCTCTGATGCCTGTCCCATGAGATCAACCAGACTTCTCCAACAAAACAAATTTGAGCAAACACGACTTGAAGTTGGATTGTATATGTGTTTTATTTTGAGTAATCAAAGTCTATTGTGCTATTCATAAAAATATCTGAGGAAGGAACTACGATGAACAGCTATACGAAGCTCCTGGGCTGTGCTTTCGCCATGGTCACGTTGGCGGGGCCTTCATTCGCCCAGCGCGGGCCGAAGGCATATCCGTACAAAGTCGGCTCAACGATAGGCATGGTTGCTGATATTGTCTCCCAGGTCGCCGCAGACAAAGCGACGGTGACCAACATAATTGGTGAAGGTGTCGATCCCCACCTCTATAAACCGACCCGGAATGACATTCTCTCGTTGATGCGCTCGGACATCATTTTTTATTCCGGCCTTATGCTTGAAGGCAAAATGGCCGACGCACTCATCAAAGTCGCCACCCGCGGCAAGCCTGTATTTGCCGTGACCGAGCTCCTTGATGAGAAGTTCCTGCTTGAGCCCAAAGAATTTGCAGGGCACTTCGATCCACATGTCTGGATGGACGTCAGAGGCTGGATGAAAGGGGTGGACGTGGTTGCCAAAACGCTCAGTGAGTGGGACCCGAAGAATGCGGCAACCTATAAGGCCAACGCGGCCTCGTACAACGCCAAACTCAAGGTACTCGATGAGTATGTTGCCAAGGCCATTTCTACTATCCCGAAGAGGTGTCGTGTGCTTGTTACCGCACATGATGCGTTCAACTACTTCGGCCGTGCCTATGAACTCGATGTAGTTGGCATTCAGGGCATCTCGACCGCATCCCAGGCTGGGCTACAGGATCTCAATCGCATTGTCGACTTGCTCGTGAAGCGAGACATTAAGGCTGTTTTTGTCGAGAGCAGTGTTTCAGAGAAAAATGTCAGGGCCCTGGTCGAAGGCGCCAAATCCAAGGGCCACCATGTCTTCATTGGAGGCAAACTCTTCTCCGACGCGATGGGTAGGCCCGGCACCTACGAAGGTACTTACCTCGGTATGCTCGACCATAACGCGACAACTGTTGCTCGCGCACTGGGTGGGAAAGCTCCGGTAAAGGGCATGAACGGAAAACTGACACATGTGAAGTGATTCGAACTGCACATTACGCCCATGTCCGTTTCAGCTACCCAATCCACCATCGAGCCCAAAGCAACCGGAAGCGAGCATCCGGAAGATGCACCGATTTCGATTCATGACATGACGGTGGCTTACCACCGCAAGCCCGTGCTCTGGGATGTGGATTTCGACGCGCCCGAAGGGAAACTGATCGGCATCGTCGGGCCCAACGGTGCCGGTAAGAGCACTTTGCTCAAAGCGGTACTCGACCTCATTCCGAAGGTATCAGGGCGCGTCCTGATCTACGGCAGGCCCTATAAGAAACAGAGACACCTGGTGGGATACGTGCCCCAGCGTGAGAGCGTCGATTGGGATTTTCCAGTCAACGCGCTCGATGTGGTTGCCATGGGCACGTACGCCAAGATTGGGTGGTGCTTCCCTGTCAGCCGAAAGTATAAGGACGCGGCCATGGACGCTCTCGAACGTGTCGGCATGGCCGATTACGCGATGCGGCAGATAAGCCAGCTTTCCGGCGGACAGCAACAGCGGGTCTTTCTTGCCCGCGCTCTCGTGCAGGATGCCAGCCTCTATTTTATGGACGAGCCATTCTCCGGCGTCGATGCGGCAACGGAAAAAGCGATCATCAAGATACTTCACGATCTTCGCGGAACCGGCAAAACGGTTTTGGTTGTTCATCACGACCTGCAGACCGTTCCCGAATACTTCGACCACCTCATCATGCTCAACATGCGCATCGTCGCGGCCGGCCCCACCGATGATGTTTTCAACCGCGACAACCTTCAGAAAACCTACGGCGGAAAACTCACGCTGCTTGACGAAGCAGCACACGCTCTGGCAAGAGCCGTAAAAGCGAAGTGAGGGCGACATGAGGTATCAGGCATCTGGGATTCAGGCGTTGGGGATGCAGGATTCAGGATTTCAGGATTCAGTCCTCCCATCGGCCTCGAGAGCTTGGTCGGGCAGATCAGGCAAGTTACTGCGGCCGTCTGTCCCTGGGCGCTCCGGCACCCTGGCGGCTTCCAAACAACGCCTGCGTCGTTGTAGCCGGCAAGGTGCCGGCGCGCCCGGGATGGGCATCCACAGGCCATGTAAGTCTGGAGGGATTCAGGATTCAGGGATCCAGCATCACCATCCTCGACGACGGAGCTCACGAATTTCGTTTTACGTATTTCGCATTACGTCTTACGTCTTGTTCATCACGCTGTTGCCATCCCTTGCCTTCGGCGAAACAGGCCACGACGGACACGATACTCACAGCAGCCTGCCCAAGCTTCACAAATCCATCACCGATTCTACCATCCGGATGCCGTCTCGTGAGGATGTTATCCGGCTGATCACCCTTGAAGATTACAACACCCGTGTGGTGATCGTTGGCACGATGTTGCTCGGACTGGCCGCGGGGGTCATTGGCACGTTCATGCTCCTGCGCAAGCGCTCACTCATGGGGGATGCGGTGAGCCACGCGACTCTGCCGGGGATCACGATCGCATTCATCATCATGGTACGAATGGGCGGTAACGGAAAATCTCTGCCCGGGCTGCTGCTCGGCGCCCTGCTTGCCGGGATGGTCGGCATGTTTGTTGTGCTGATGATTCGATATACGACGCGGCTCAAAGAAGACGCGGCTCTAGGCATCGTTCTTTCAGTGTTCTTTGGGCTGGGCATCGCCTTTCTGGGTGTGATCCAGAAGATGCCGGATGGCTCGGCCGCCGGGCTCGAACGATTCATCTACGGTCAGACGGCCTCCATGTTGAAGAGCGATGCCGAGCTCTTCGCGCTCTCGGCCGCAGTGGTCACCGCTGTTGCAGTTCTCCTGTTCAAAGAGTTCGCCGTCCTTTGCTTCGATCAGGAATACGCCGGCTCGCAGGGATGGCCGATTATCATCCTGGACACGATCATGATGGCGTTGGTGGTTGCGGTCACAGTCATCGGGCTACAGGCGGTTGGAATGATTCTGGTAATTGCCCTTTTGATCATTCCTTCGGCTGCGGCCAGATTTTGGACCGAGCATCTTCTGCGAATGATTATCGGTGCCGCGCTCATCGGGGCTGTGAGCGGTCTGGTGGGTGCCTGTTTGAGCGCGCTGTTTGCCCGGATGCCTGCCGGAGCAATTATCGTACTGGTCGCCAGCCTCATCTTCGGTTTCAGCATGTGTTTTGGCACGGCCCGCGGAATTCTTTTCAGGCTGCTCGAACACCTTCGCCTTGAAGATACAGTCGCGCGGCAGCATCTGATGCGAGAGATGTATGAGCTTCAGGAGCGGGCCGGAGGGGAAGATTCTGGTAGTGGCATCTCTTTCGACAACCTCCTTAAAAGCCGTTCCTGGACACCTCGGCGGCTCAATCGCCTTCTCAAAGCGACTCGCAGGGACGGACTCGTTTACTGCAATTCCGGTAAGGAGTGGCATCTTTCAAACGAAGGACTGACAGAGGCACGCCGAGTTGTTCGCAATCATCGGCTGTGGGAAATCTACCTCGTCAGCCATGCGGACATCGCGCCAAGCCACGTAGACCGGGACGCCGATCAGATCGAGCATGTGCTTGGGCACACGATGGTGCAGCAGCTCGAAGATCTCCTGTCGGAGGATTACCCGAATCTTTCCGTGCCGATGAGCCTCCACTCGCTCGAGAAGAACGGGGGCCTCGCGTGACGACCAGAAGGCTGATACTGCCCGGCATTGTTGCCCTTTTCTTGCTGCTGCTGGTTTATTCGGGGAGGTTTCGCTCAGCGATTGTGCCAGCCGAACTACAGGGGTGGTCCATCTTCGATTCCTGGATCGTTGCTGCCGGTTGCCTCAGCGCCATGTCCTGCGCGCTCCTGGGTAATTTCCTCGTCCTGCGCCGGCTCAGCATGATGGGAGACGCCATCAGTCATGCGGTGCTTCCCGGTCTGGCGATTGCCTTTCTGGTCACACAAAGTACGAGCAGTTTTACCATGTTCGTTGGAGCTGCAGTTGTTGGCGTGCTGACCGCTGTATTTACGCAATCGATTCTGCACTTCGGAAAAGTGGAGCAGAGCGCGTCCATGGGCGTCGTGTTTACCACGCTCTTTGCCTTGGGCCTGATACTCATTCGCCAAGCTGCGGACAGCGTCCATATCGACGCAGATTGCGTGCTCTACGGCGCCATCGAGTTTGTGCCTTTGGATTCATATATGATCGGTGACAGACCTCTCGAGATCACCATCGACGGAGTTGCAGAGCCAGTGCCGCGTGCGGTTGTTCTGCTGTCACTGGTCTTCGCATTCGACCTGGCAATCGTTCTGCTCTTTTACAAGGAAATGAAGCTGAGCTCGTTTGACCCGGCGCTGGCCACCACACTGGGTATTAACTCTCACTTGATGCATTACCTGCTGATGACACTGGTGGCCGTCACCACGGTGGCTTCATTTGAAAGCGTCGGCAGCATCCTTGTCATTGCCATGCTCATTGTCCCTGGATCGGCCGCGCACCTGCTGACGGACCGTCTCTCGTGGATGATCGTTATCAGCCTCATCATCGGAGTGCTCTCCGCAGTTCTGGGCCACATCTCGGCGATCATCGTGCCCGGCTGGTTTGGGTTCCAGGAACAGAGCGGGATTGGGATGAGCACCAACACTTCAGGCATGATGGCGGTGGTCGCCGGGCTCATCCTCCTTACTACCATGCTTCTTGCCCCCGAACACGGCCTTTTCAGCAAACTGCTCCATCGCCTGTTGCTGAGCCTTCAGATCACCAGAGAAGACCTGCTCGGGCTTCTATATCGCCTGGAAGAGGATGATCTGAAAGACCGAGTCGACAGCGCCATTCGGCTGTTTCGGCAGGCCATGGGCACTGGCCCCGTTTTACGGTGGCTGGCACTCAAAAGCCTTGAACTGGGCGGCCAGATCAGGAAGGACCTCGGCGAGCATCAACTCACCGAAGCAGGCCGGGAAAAGGCCGGACAACTCATTCGCTCACACCGCCTGTGGGAGAGCTACCTGCACAAACATTTCAATCTTCCGCTTGATCTGCTGCACGGCAGCGCGGAACGCCTGGAGCACATCGGTGATCCGGAATTCGGCCAACGCCTTGCCGATGCCGTCGAGTCGCCCACTACGGACCCGCAGGGAAGGCATATTCCTCCGCCGAGAGGTTAATGAGGGCCTGATCAGGACAGACGCTGTCAGGTCAGCTCCAGCCCGAGCACTGAAATGTCATCCGTGACTGGTGAGTTGTTTCGCCAGGATTCCAGGTTCTCCAGTAGAGAGGCGATGGTCTCATCGAGCGTTCCGTTTCTCTCTTCATCCAGCACCGAGATGATGCCATCAATATCGAAAAGGTCGTTGGTGTCGTCCGCTGTCTCAGGAACACCGTCCGAATAAAAATAGATGCGGTCTCCCTGCCCCAATTGCAGTGAGATCTCGTGGTAATCGTCGATGGCTTCCCCCGGCAGTAGCCCGATGGGCACTCCGGTGGCATCGATGAACTCAGCGGCCTGCCCTGCGCGAAGGAGGATTGGGCCGGGGTGGCCTGCGCCGACAAAGCGGAGCTCCGAAGTGTCAGTGTTCAGCACTCCGTAAATGATGGTGAAGTACTGTTCAGTGTCGTCATCGGCGAATCTCTTGCTCAATGTGCACGCGACCTCGCTGGGGGAAACGATGCGGTATCCTGGAGGCTCGTCGCTTGGTTCTTTGAGGACCGATGATGGATCGTTTCCGGACAACATCCGGCTCAGAGACACGGAGAGCAGAGCGGAAGGGACTCCGTGCCCACTTACATCAATGACAAAGAGTGCGATGTTCTGGTCATCGAGTGGAACGATGTTGAGAGTATCTCCGGCAAGCTCATCGCATGGCTGGAATGCCCACGAGAAATTCATCCCCGGCCAGTCTGGAAGATCGCTGGGCAAAAAGGCTTTTTGAATTTCAGCCGCGGCATCAAGGTCCTACATCATGCGTTCGTTTGCTGAAGCCAGGCTGAGATTAGCGTGCTCGAGCTGGCTGTTCTGCTCGGCGAGGTCCTTTTCGAGATTGATGATCCGTTCTCCCGCCCTGAGCCGCACTCGAAGTTCGTTGCGATCGAACGGCTTGGTCAGGAAGTCATCGGCGCCGGCTTCCATGCCCGCGACAATATCCTGCTTCTCAGCGCGTGAGGTCAGGAGCAGGATGTAGACATAATTGCTGGCGAAAGAGTCACGTATTTTGCTGACCAGTTCCAGCCCGTCCATTTCAGGCATTTCCCAGTCGGAGATGACGATCTGGAACTCATGATTTTCGAATTCCTTGAAGGCGAGCTTTCCGTTCTCGACTGCGATGGCATCGTAGCCCCACCTTTTGAGGTAGCTCTGCAGTCGGACTCTTGTCGTCCTTTCGTCTTCGGCCAATAATACGCGCATGAACCTGTGGTATGAGCCAGTGGAGTAAGCTCGAGTGGTGCACTGACGGCGGGTGAAGTCTGCCTCGTTGAGACAGGCTGACTCTTATATTAGATCGACTCGGAATGTAAAGTGTTGGGCATCGGCTGGATGCTGATTGACTGGCCTGGGAGCCTGTCGTCACGACTCACGCATTAATAATCCCTTCCAAAGCTCCACGCAGCCTGTCGAGCTCGATCTCCAGCTTCTCGTATTGTTGGGGAGCAGTATCGAGGTTGTTGTTCTTGCCCATCATTTCCAGAGCGAGAGCTGACTCGAATGAGGCCACGGCGAAGAAGTTGCCAGAGCCTCCCTTCAACGTGTGGGCCGCGGTGCCGACTGCGGGCGCGTCGCCATCTGCAATGGCGGTCTTCAGTTGCTGAAGGATTTGAGGAGACTCTTCATAGAATGCATCCAGGAGCTCCTGCAAGAGCTCAAGATCGCCATCGTATTCCTCGAGCAAGCCCGCCTCGTCGAGGATTTCCAGAGCTTCTTCCGGTTCTGGAGATTCAGTCTCATTAACCACCTCCTTAGATGGCTCTTCCACGTTCTCCGGCATCTTGATGAGCCTGGAGAGTGCTTCATACAGTGCCTTTCTGCGGATTGGCTTTGAGATGTAGTCGTCCATTCCGGCGCCGATGCAGCGTTCCCGGTCACCTTTCATGGCGTGGGCGGTCATGGCTACGATGGGAATGTGTTTTCCGGTTTCTTTCTCCCGATTTCGAATGGCGGCTGTGGCTTCGAAGCCATCCATTTCCGGCATCTGAATATCCATCAGGATGACGTCAAAATCTCTTTCGCCCGATAAATCGAGCGCCTCTCTGCCGTTGTCGGCGACAGTGACTTTATGGTCGTGTCGCTGCAGGAGTTTGATGGCGAGCATCTGATTGGGGAGATGGTCTTCAGCGAGAAGAATATCGAGGGCCTCTTGTGCTCTGAATTTATCAGCGTCAACCTCAGCCTGGCCCGCGGCCAATTGCCTGTCTGTAAACGCGAACAGAATGGCATCCAGCAAAGTGGACTGTTTTATCGGCTTTGTCAGGTAGGCCCCCGCACCGAATTCTCTTGCCATTGTTGCCCCTTCCGAAGTGCGGGCAGAGGTCAGCATCATGACTTTGGTGTCTTTGATCTCCTCCTGGCCGCGAATCCATTCCAAAAACTGGAATCCATCCATCTTCGGCATATAGACGTCGGAGAGCACCAGTTGGAAAGGCCGTTTCTCCGAGATGGCAAGCTGGAGCGCTGCCATGCCTGCCTGAGCGCTGTCAACAACAACCGGGCTCATGTCCCACTGTGTCAGCAATTCCTCCTGAATGAAGCGGTTGGTGGAGTTGTCATCGACAACCAGAACTCTCATGTTGGTCAGGTCACTCAGTTCCGAGGGCTCGACCTTTTCGATATCACTCAATTTCAGTTTGAGGTTAAAGAAAAAGGTGGTGCCTTTCCCTTCCTCACTTTCCAGCCTGAGCTTGCCGCTCATCAAATCGACGAGCTGGGAAGAGATGGCCAACCCCAAACCGGTGCCTCCATATTCCCTGGTGGTGGAGACGTCGGCTTGTTCGAACGCGTGGAAGATCGCCTCCTGCCGATCCTCAGGGATACCGATACCAGTATCCGCTACTGAGAATCTGAGATTTACCCAGCCGCCATTTTTCGATTCCAGCGAAACGCGGGTGACGATTTCGCCCTTTTCGGTGAACTTGATCGCATTGCTGATCAGATTTACCAGGATCTGGCGAAGCCGCCCCGGGTCACCGAGCACGCCGTCCGGAACATCCGGCTTGACGTGGCAGGCCAGCTCCAGGCCTTTGTCGTGTGCGCGCAGGGCAAGAGTGTGGGTGGTGTCCGCGATGGTATCTCGCAGATTGAAAGGGATGTCTTCCAGGTCAAGCTTTCCGGCCTCGATTTTTGAGAAATCGAGGATGTCATTGATGATGGACAACAATGCTTCCTGAGAGCTCTGCACGGTGTCGAGATACTGCCTCTGCTCAGGGCTCATCTTGGTATCGAGCGCGAGCTCGGTCATACCGATGATGGCATTCATTGGAGTTCGGATCTCGTGGCTCATATTGGCAAGGAACAGCCCGCGGGCCTCGTTGGCGGATTCGGCGAGTTTTTTGGCAGCGTCCAGTTCGATACACGAAAGTTGAGGCGCGAATGGACACCTGGCTGGCTGAGTGCGCTCTTTCACCCTGTTCTCCAGGGTGTGGCTGTAGTCTTCGAGCCGGGCATACGAGACCTTGAGCTGGCTGGTCATGTCTTTGAATGTTCGAGACAGCAGCCCCAGCTCATCAGTGGAGTCCACCGTAATATCGGATGCCGCGTCAAAATCACCGCTGGAGAGCCTGTAGGCCGATTTGGTCAGGCTGCTCAGCGGGCGCGAAATGGTATTGGAAATCCAGAGAACGACGGTGACGCCGATGAGGACGAACAGGAGAGATGTGAGAAGGGTCTTGGAGATCATGTTCCTGACCTGCCTGGCGATCTCTCTTTCTGATTTAACGATCTCTTCTCTGAGCACCTCGAGCGAAAAGCCCAGCCGCAGGGTCCCCCATTGCTCAGCGCCCACCTGGATGGGCGTGATCATCTCCAGAATATCTTTGCCTTCTGCTTTGATTTCGTTCGTCGCCGGCTTACTCTGCCCGGCTGCAAATTCCGCTTCCGGACCTTCGACGGTTTCCTGCTCCAGGTCTGAATTCAGGGTGTGTACGAAGGCTGTCCGGTCGCTGTCCATCAAGATGGCATAGCTGAGTTCACGGTCATCCGTGACGGCCTTGTTGAGGACTTCATTCAAGTTCGAAAAATTAAAGCTCGCGATATCGTTTTCGGTCTGTTTGGCGAGATTCTGAGAGAGTGTTTTGCCGCGCTGAACGAGGACCTCTCGCATCAGGGCCAATCGCTTATCCAGTTCCTCACGAAGAACTGTTTTCTGTCCCGAAATCTGCACTCACGTACAGGATGGTGAGCAGGCCGACAATCAGGCCGATTAATGTGACGAGAAGCTTCCAACGGATGCTCCGCTTGATTTCGAAACCCTGAAGCTCTGCGACCTGCCGCGTGACGCCTGAATCCTTGGAATCAGAGATCAAAAGGGCCTTCGCCAAGCCATCAGGAGAAAGATTGTCTGTATGGATGAAATCTTTTGCCCCGGCCACGATGGCCTGGCGAGCGAGCTCATCTTCTGCTGTAAGCACAACAATTGGAACGCCGTATCTTTTCAGCCGCTCAATGACCTCGAGCCCGGATGCGTCAGGCAGTTCCAGATCCGTGATGATGATGTCGTAAGGCTCGTCTCCAAGTTTGCCTAGCGCGTCCTGCATTGAGGACGCATCCTTCACACTGAATTCGCGCCCCTCAATTTGGCTAAGGCATGTTTTGAGCCTTTCCCGCTCCTGCAGGCTGTCTTCGACGAGGAGGATGCTGGTTTTATCTTGCATCTGGAAAAACTGCAGACTTATTTGATCAACTGGTTTACGGAATCCAACGCATCTTCGTTGAGCTTCAGTTTGTATTTTTCAACGACCTTCATGTTCAGTGTGATTGCTGAACCGGCCGGGTCCTGGAACTTCTCCTCAATCTCTTCATCAGCCATCACTTCATCGGCGAGGCCGGCGGCCTGCCGACCGATGGTCGGAATGTCGGGTGAAATCACCATGGCCGGTGAAAATTTATCGGTGACAAAAGCTGCGGAATAAGTGAATATCGGTTTTCTGCGGCTGTCCGCAATTCTGAAAATCGTCTCGATGGAGGCTGCGTCACCCAGAGCGACCGGGTCCGTAATCAGCCACAGTGCGTCGACCTTTGGCAGAATCTTGTCAAGAGCTTTGCCAACGTCTTTGGCACGTCGAACGGAGCGCGCCTCAATCTCGATACCCACGTCTTTGGCGCTGTCTTTTGCCTTGCTGAGCCATTGGCGGTTGTAGGTCTTACTGTAAATGACGCCGATGGTCTTAATCTCCGGGAAGAAGTACTTGAACATGGTCAGTTGCATCCCGGTGTTGAGCTCGTTGGCAACGCCGAAAGTCTGCTTGCCGAGCCTGAATCGCTGCCAGTTGATCGCAGATGAGACAACGACTTTGCGTGACTTGGTGGCATCCTTAATCGTCAGATAAGCCTTACTGCCAATACAGTAGATCAGGCTTGGGTTGGTGGATCGAATGAGGCTCGTTGCACGCTCGGGTTTGGTGCTGGCCAAGTCTAATTCGGTAGTCCTGGCATCCACTGATTCTATGAATGCCTGCTGCACTGCCTTGTACTTTTGCACGTTCGCGTCAGAATTGATGATGAGGTATGAGTCTTCGGCGTTCAAGCTGGTGACAGCAGAGAAAAGCAGAGCGCTCACCACCAGGATCGATGGCAAACGACCATAGGACATGCTGCTGGCAAATCCTCGATACATGATGCCTGTTCCTGTGTTGGTACGCCTTCTGTTTCTCATCTGTCCAGCCTCCTCTTCTCATCCTCAGTGAGAGTCTTCCAACCTTCGAGGCCGATCATTTTGAGGCGTTTCCGCCCATCCGAATCCATGCCCATCATCAGGAGCACATCCAGAAGCTCTTCGGTGGACTTCGTAGCTCCTGCAGGAACAGCAATGATGGGGAGCAACGTGCCTTCGCTGGCGGCCAGCGTCTTAAGCGAGCCATGTAGCTTCTTGTTGACCTTTGAGAGTTTGGTCACGCTCGCTTCGGTGGTGATGGCCGCCTTTGCCATGCCGAAGCTCACTGCCATCAGCGCATCGATGTCTTTCGGAACAGTCAGGATTTTGAAAGAGTCGACGATGGCTCTGTTGTCCGCCCCAAGCATCTCAGCGAGTACTTGCTTCGTGTATTCCTTGGTGCCTGCGCTGGCGATCTTCTTCCCTTTCAAGGATGCAAGAGATGCAATCTTCTTCTTGCTCGAGAAAATTCTCCTCTGGGTAATCTGGTTTTTCAGGAGGCCCACTAAAGCCGGCGCCATCTCTACCTTTGGCTTCTTCCCCTCTGCCACCAGCTCCATATTCTCTCGTCTGAGCTTCTGATAGTGCCAGCTCGAAACAAGAAACACGCCATTCTTTTTATCGGCGATTTCCTTCTCAAAAGTCTTCAGGCCTTTAAATGGTTGGAATTTTCCCTTATCGCCGAAATAAGTATCGAACTCTGTCTTAAGAGAACTGAAGTTGTTTATGTTCGTTTCAGGGCTGAAAAAATAGACGGTCGGGCTTTCCCCCATCACCTGCCCCATAGCTGCAAAAAGCACCATTACCGCCAGCATCGTGCTGGCAGTTTCAAGCTTTGAAACTTTCTTCCTGTGGAAAGTACTCATACGCCGTTTCTTCGAATACCGCTTTGACAGGTGAAGCGCATTCTATGCGTGCTGCTGAAGCGGCACAACAACGCCACCAGATGAAGTACGACGAGTCATTGAAGGAACGGAGCTACAGGCGGACCCAAAATCAGGAATGATAATGCGCCGATGAATATTCATCTGTCGCTCTCTTCACTCGCGCCTCTTTCCCTCCATGCGGCCCGTCCTTTTTAACCTCTTCGGCATCCCGATTAATACCTACGGGACCATGCTGGCGATCGCCATGTTCGCCTGTTATTTCCTGGCTCGGAGGACATTCAGACAGGCGGGACTGAAGCTGACCGATACGCAAATTATGGATATCTGCGTCCTGTCTGTTGTCAGTGGCGTTGTGGGCTCAAGGGTTCTCTACGTCCTCCAGAACATCAGCTCGTTCGGGAGCTTTTTTGACCTCTTTAAATTATGGGAAGGCGGCCTGTCGTTCCACGGTGGCCTGATGGGCGGAACGATAGCCATGGTCATCTACCTCAAAAAGAAACGAATTCCGGTTCTGAGGGCCGGCGACGCGATCATTCCGTGCGTCCTCATTGGCCTGTCCTGGGGGAGGATCGGTTGCTTTATGAATGGCTGCTGCTTCGGCAAAGTCACCACTGTTCCCTGGGCCGTGCAATTCCCGCCAGACAGTCCGGCCTTCTACAAGCATCAGAATCTCAAGCTGCTCGCGACAGACGCAAGCAGCTCGCTGGCCGTTCACCCGGCTCAGTTTTATGCGACCGTGCTGGCAGTCCTGACTGTGTTGATTCTGTTATGGCTGCAAGGGAAAAAGAAGCCCGATGGAACGGTGCTCACCGCTTCTGCCCTGATCTACGGGATCGTGAGGTTTGTCCTCGAGTTCTTCCGTGATGATGATGTCACGGTGGCGGCAGGGCTGACGCAGTCGCAGTTCCTGAGTATGGGCATCTTTGCCGCCGGGGTGGTGCTGCTTGCCGTGCTTTCCAGGAAGACAGAAGCTAGCCCTTGATTCCCCCTTCAGTCAGATTGGCCGGATCGAGGATCTCATCGAGTCGGTCTTCTGAGAGGTCCGTTAACTCCAGGGCCACATCCTTCAGGCTGCGGCCCTCGGCGTAGGCGGTCTTGGCTACTTTTGCCCCGAGCTCGTACCCGATGACGGGATTCAGGGCTGTCACCAGAATCGGATTCTTATCGACAAGACTGGCGATGCGTTCACTGTTGACGGTGAAACCTGCGATGGCTTTGTCAGCAAGCGCACGTGACGCGTTGCCAATGAGGGTTTCGGACTGCAGGACGTTGTAAGCGATGACGGGAAGCATGACGTTGAGCTGGAAGTTGCCGTGCCCGCCCGCGATATTGACGGCGACGTCATTGCCCGTCACCTGGGCGCAGACCATCATGACCGCCTCCGGAATGACCGGGTTGATCTTGCCTGGCATGATGCTCGAGCCCGGCTGGAGGGCAGGCAGCACTATCTCACAGAATCCGGCAATAGGACCGGAATTCATCCAGCGAAGATCGTTGGCGACCTTCATCAGGCTGGTGGCGACGGTCTTGAGCTGACCGCTTAATTCAACCAGCGCATCTGCGGCCGAGAGTGATTCGAAGAAGTTCGGATTCGATACGAACGGCTGCCCGGTGCGCTCCGCAAGGATCGCTGCCACTCCGGCGCCGAAATCCGGATGAGCATTGATGCCCGTCCCCACGGCGGTGCCTCCAATCGCCAATTGCCGGACCCGTTCGAGCGCGGCCTCGACCCTCTCCTGCCCCTTGCTGACCTGGGCCGACCAGCCGCCGAGCTCCTGGCTCAGCCGGACCGGCATAGCATCCATGAGATGGGTTCGGCCGGTCGTAACGATCCCGTCAACTTCCTCTGCCTTTGTATCGAGCGTGGACTGCAAGTGCCCGAGTCCGGGCAGGAGGTTGTCTCTGGCCTCCAGGTATGCGCCGACATTCATCGCGGTCGGGATGACGTCGTTGGATGACTGGCTCATGTTGACGTGATCGTTAGGGTGCACATCACTGCCAAGTGTGTCGGTCGCCAGAGAGGCGATCACTTCATTGGCGTTCATATTTGAACTCGTGCCCGAGCCTGTCTGAAAAATATCAACAGGAAACTGATCGTCGTGTTTGCCGTCGGCAACCGCATCCGATGCTTGCTGGATGGCGGCGGACATCTCCTTTTCCATCAGGCCAAGATCTTCATTGGCCTGGGCACAGGCAGCCTTAACGAGGCCGAGTGCCCGGAGGAAGCTGCGCGGGAATGCAATGCCGCTGATTGGAAAGTTATCGACCGCTCTCTGGGTCTGGGCCTTGTATAGAGCGTCTGCGGGTACCTGGACCTCGCCGAGCGAGTCTTTTTCGATTCTGTATTCGCTCATGGGCAAAAGTTGTGGCAGGCAAAGAAATAAGAATACGATTCAGGGACACAGTTTTTCGACAAATGGTTCGAGGCGGAGGTCTGAGCCGGTCAGTTTTTTCAGGAGGTCGCGCCAGGGCCAGCGAGCGCCGTTGGCAAACATCTTCTCATTCAGGAATCTCCCAGCGGCCGGGTTAAGCGCTACTCCGCCAAGATCCTCATCGATGTAGTCCTCGAGCTGCGCACCAAAGACTTCACCGAGAAGATAATTCTGATAATAAGCCGGCGAACCAGCGAGGTGGATCTTGGATGCCCAATCCGGTTTCGATTCCGAATCCGGCCGGGGAAGGCCCTGGAATCTTTCAACCAGGTCCCACCAGTAGCCGTTCAAGCCCGGATCATCAGGTCTCTCGTAAAGGGCGCGCTCGAAATGGCACATCACCATGACCCAGCGAGTAAAGACCAGATGCTTCACCGCCATGACGGATGCGGCCGCACTCTCGATGGCATCGGCCTGTTCTCTTTCGACCCCTGCAATTTCCTGCAGCCATTTCGATCTGTAGCGCTGGCGCTCCATCATGAGGGCGATGGCTTCCGTAGTGAGGGTATGCGCGTGACCGCGGATGAAGTACGGAAGATCCCGGGCAAGCCCGGCCGAATCCACCCCGTGGCCGTATTCGTGCAGCATGACCATCATCCACCGGTCGTTATTGATGACATTGCACAGAATTCGAACATCATCGGGAGCGTCCGGCGAGGTGCAGAACGCGTGCTGGCACTTTCTTGATGTCTCCGGATCCCCGGGATAGAGGCTGCTCTTCTCAACGATTGGTCGGATGTCGATTTCGAGACGGTCGAAAGTCTTGATGGTAAGTTCGACGACATCTTTGTCCGCAAAAATTGGATCGAGATCGATTTCCCCGGCTTTTGGAGGAAGCTGAAAGAAACGCCCGCCATAGTGCCAGGGCAACAGTTCCTTCTCGCTGCATCCGAACCTGGCTGCAAGTTTCTGGTTAAGGTCGGTTTTGTAGGTGCGGAACGGCCCTTCGCTGGCCTCAGCCAATGCGTCAAGAGTCTTGAACAACCAGTCCTGGCCGAGCTCGTTCATCTCGACAGACATCTGGTAATTATTTTCGTACCCAATCTCCCTGGCCCCTTCGTTCCGCAGGCACGCGACTTCTCGAATCTGCTCATGCACGGGAGGAAGGGAGTCGTTAGTTCCGCAATAGAGAGCGATGCTCTTACTTGCTCGATATGCCTCTTCAACGGCGCTGCTGTCGGTACTGTTGAGCAGACAGTTCTCGATGTCGTTGTCGGTCACCCTTTTTCCACCGATCTCTGCCCGAAAGGTGTTGTAACACGCCTCGAGTGCCACGCCTCGACGTGTTGTTTCTTCAATGATCCTTGCAGACATCTGTCGGCGGGCACAACGCTTTTCAAGGCGTTCAAGTTCGCGCCGAAGGTCGCTTTCGCCATCGGATCGTTTCAGAAGGCCTTTCACCTTGCCGTAGTGTTCTTTGTCTGCGTAATGTGCGCTGACCGCCAGACAGAGGTCCTCATATTCTGTCAGATGTTTTTCATCCCCCGTCACCTCCAGTTCCCACTGAGAGATGGCACATCTCTCTTCGAGAGGGGCGATCTTTGCTTCAAATGCTCGAACAAGGCGGGCGGCTTCTTCTTGCCAACTCATGGGCTTCACGCGGAAAGTGGTTCTGATGGGGAGGAGCTTCTTCTGGCTCGGGCAGGCAGCTATGCCATGTCCTGCTTAGGGTAGATCATTGGAAACGTAAACTGAAACAGACCTGATCGAATGCCTGTTGCGGTTGATCGGCATCAGACGCTTGTTTACTATTCTTGTTTCCCTGCTGGGGCATGTAGGCAAGGATACTCTGGGAGATCCTATGAATCGTCTGGTGTTAGTAGTTGATGACGACGAGCT
>Ga0187827_10000730_pt1 | contig 50579 bp, 44 predicted proteins | sample ETNtaG_39_FD_167969 | JGI IMG/M metagenome (GOLD analysis project Ga0187827, IMG submission 167969) | Marine microbial and viral communities from oxygen minimum zone, Eastern Pacific Ocean - ETNP2014_SV_150_PacBio MetaG (Illumina Assembly) | ecosystem: Environmental > Aquatic > Marine > Hypoxic...
TAATACGCAGATGCTAGTTGAATACAAAAATTACGCCTAATGTTTGAAATCGAATCTGTATCAGGGTGTTTGTCTAACCAATGCAAATGCTTGTTACAAGTTAAAACACGACCCCGAAAGAATTCTCCCTGAGGTGTATTACTTGAATGCAACCGAAAGTGAACTAAGACTTCGGGCAGAATAGAAATTTCAAACTTTCTCGAAGCTCTGAGATACCAATCCCAATCCTCAAATGCGGGTATATTAATATCCATGGGACCAACACTTTCCCAGCAATCACGACGTACCATGACAGTGGAAAGAAACATAATACAGCTCTCACTAAGATTTACGTAACTGTATCCGGATTTCATAGATCGCTGATAGAGCTTATTTCGTTGGTCAGTATATTTGCGGATCACATTACCACTTTCATCAACAACATCGGAAAAAGTATGGGCTAACCCCACTTTTGGTTGTTTCCTCAATAAATCTAGTTGTTTATCTAATTTATCGTATAACCAAGTATCATCTGAATCCAAAAATGCAATATAGTCACCTTTAGAATTATTAACTCCAGTATTACGCGCTGATGATCTACCTTGATTCAACTGATTTATTACACTTATACTTTCACCAAAATTGTTTAATATATTATGGGTCGAGTCTGTAGAACCATCATCCACAACTATAATTTCTACATCATCTAATGTTTGATTCTGCACACTACGAATAGCATCTTCAACAAACTGTGCTCGATTGTAAGATGCAATGACAACACTAACTAAAGGAGAAGAAACCATTGATAGTAATATTAACTATTTAATCACCGAGTGCATCAATGTACACTGATTCGGTACCACGAACCATTTTTTCTAAACTAAACTTAGTATCAATTCTCTTCTTGCCCATCAGTCCCATTTCCTCTGCTTGTGTAGGATTGTCAAGCACTCCAATTATTGCCTCTGCCAACTTGTTAGCATTTCGCAATGGAACCAATACGCCTGTCTCACCATCAATTACAGTTGAAGGAATACCACCCACGGGTGTCGCCACTACTGGCAGCCTTGCGGCGAAAGCCTCCATCACAGCCATACATAATCCTTCGAACAAAGATGGCATAACAAAAATGTCGCATGCATTTAATATCCTAGCAACATCAGATCTATGACCAGCAAACACGCATCGTTCAGAAACGCCAGCATTGTCTGCTCTTAGTACCAGCTGCTCTCTTAAATCTCCATCCCCTACTATTAACAATGTCACTTTATCATAGATGTTCAAAACAATCTTAGCTGCATCAATAAGATATTTATGTCCCTTCTGCGGAACAAGTCGAGCAACATTTACAATAATTTGATGATCGTGCGGTATACCAAACTCGTCATATACATCTTGTTTATCATGCTCATCATCAAACAATGACGTATCTATACCATAAGGTATCACTTTTTTATCCCATTTGGCCATTCCATCCAATCTCATTCCAGTACAACAATCTTCCTGTGACGTAAAAATTACCTTAGTATGTCCTGCAAAAGCAAATCGCTCTAGCATTTTGCCTGCCCATCCATAGTTCCTGTTGAGCTCCGGAGTATGATGAGTCATTATGATGCCTGCTTCTCCATACATGCGTCCCGCTATCATGCCTACCACTGCTGGATCATTGTAATGAATTAAATCAGGCTTTATATTAGATAAATGTTTATTTATCAATGGAATTAGCTGCAAAACATTCCTACTTGATACATTTTCTGGCAAACAATGCAGCTTTACACCTAAGTCTCCAAGTAAGGCAAACTCCTGGATTTGTGGCACATCTGGATACATGACATGGACTTTAAATCTACTACGATCTAACTCCTGGGCTAAAGTACATATGTATCTTTCAGTGAGACCAAAAGTTGTGTTTTGTTGGAAATAAAGTATGTCCTTTGTCATAAGATTTTGATGTTCATAGCAGTATTACTTATAGGGGCCTTCATGAATAGACGCATAGGGACCGTACTGATGAGCAGCAACATCTATCCACATGTAACTAGGGGAAATTGTTTCTTGATGCCCATACATTCGCCTTACTACATTTCTCAACCATCGTCGTATAAAGAACAAACTATTGCGATTGCTCTCAAACTGAGCAATATATTCTCGCTGATTATCTTCGACATAGATAAGCAATTCAAAAACCTTGAAACCACCATGCCAGAAAAACGATATGTTACTAGCATCTTCATGACTACAAAATGATTTAGGCAAAGATAAATGTGACCGCGTGTTCATATGATGGAGTTTTGGTATCAACAACAGATTGCCGGCACTCTCCTCTATCATCCACCTATGATGCGGCCAGCCTGTAACTCCACGATATACTAGACCGTGTATGCTTTCTTGATAACGTGAAGGAAATTCAATATATCCAGCTTTAGATATACGGGTTAATTCTTTACATACCCATAGGGGGTCTTTGATGTCTTCTAGAGTGTGTGAACATATGCTGAAGTCAAACGTGTCGTCCCCATAAGGCCACAATTCTCTAGAGCAAATATCAAATTTGGTCCAAGTTTTGTTTTCAGCTGACAAAGAGTCATCACCATAGCTAAACTTCTCCACAAAATCACGGTCAAACAAGTCCAGAATCTCAGTAGCCTTTGAATAAGGACTTGCACCGCCACCAACATCTAAAATCTTGGTAGGTTTTATAGAAAGAGAATCCAAATGTCGATCAATCAATTTGTTGGAAGCGATAGGAAAATGACTCCTTATTTAATAATCTATGTTTACAATAACTCAAACAATTTTACTATCGGTCAATTTAAAATAGGTTGAAAGTCTTTTGCAACACGACAGGTCATTTAGCACTGTTTTTTGCCGACACTAGAAATAATATCTATCTCACAATAGAGTACTATATAATTCACACGTGTCACCCACCATACGCTCAACATTAAATTCCCGAAAAGCGCGTTGCTGACCTTTGGTACCCATTTCTCTCATAAGATTTCGGTCATCCAACATTCGAACTAGTGCCTGTTCCAATCCTGATGCTGATGCAGGCTCTACTAAGAAGCCAGTTTCACCTTCAATCACTGCTTCAGGTATTCCTCCGACTCTTGTAGCAACTACTGGTAATCCAGAAGCCATTGCTTCCGGAACTACAAAAGGCAGCCCTTCTGACAGTGAGGGTAAAACTAACACATCAGAAATAGCCAATATACTAGGCACTTCTTCTTGCCATCCAGTGAACAAAACCTTGTCCACCATATTACTTTCGCGAACTTGATTCTCAAACTGACTTTTTAATTCACCATCACCTACTAATGCAACTATGATATTTGGATGATGCTTAACAATATTGGGCAGTGCCTCTAATAGATAGCTATGGCCTTTTATTTCCTCAAGATATCCAACAACAGTGATAAGCACTGTACTATTGTCCACTCCCCATTTCCGTCGAAAGTCGATTGCATTTTCTACATTTGCAAATCTATCCGTTTCTATCATATTTCTAATCACCTTTAATTTATATTCTGGATAGAACCCGTTAGATATTATCCTGTGTTTGTTTACTTCACTTACAGAAATGGCTTTGTGCACGGAATTGCAGGAAAAATTATGTCTATATCGTCGTAATATTCCGGACATCCCCTGGAATATATTCTTTTCAATTTTTTCTGGGAAGGACTGATAAGTAACCACACGAGCTCGTATACTCGCAAATTTTGCAGCTAAAATACCGTATTCACATGAGTTCCACCAGGGCAAAACAAAATGTGCCAAATCAGGCTTAATAGTAGAGAAATAGTTGTAAGCAGTCTGTAATCTAAGCATAACATTTCCAGACTGCGGAGAAATATCTACATTATCAACTGGAATATTATTAGTCTCCATAAATTCGCGCACATCTTCAGTGCGTTTAGAGTATGGTATAGCAACACGTACCTCAAACCCACAATCACGAACCCTCGGAGCCAAAAGCTTCAAGTAGTTAGAGGTACCACCAATTTGTAATTGATCTCCCCTATAGTCCATCATAAAAATAATGCTGCGATTCATAGAATTGTTCAACTATTTTGATTGTAAAACAACCAATCCCTTAGCTTAGTATTGCCCCATACCCAATAAACTGACCCTAATAGTACAATCAACCAAGTTATTACATTAGTAATCTCCATACCACCAACAGGAATATCACCATATAAAAAACCATAAAATACTCGAACTATAGGAATATGAATGCCATACTTCAACATTAGTAAGAAGCTTCGAAATACAGGTCCACCAGCTGGATACATAAGCACCGGTATATTCAAGCAAATCCCAATAAATCCTAGCCAAGTAATCATGGTCTTCAAATATAGTGATCTAAAATCAAGCTGAGATATAAGAATAGCTACAAATGGGACAGCTGGAATTAGATATCTCGGTCCACCAGGACCTGGGGTTGAATACCACGGGTAAAATGACAACATCTCCTCTGTTTGTATCCACAAATGTGTGTACCATGTTGCAAACATCCAGTGCAAAACAATAAGTGTCCAACTAATCACAACCAATCCATTTCTAGCATAAACACCACGGATTGTGAACAACAAACAAATAGATAATGGAAAGTACCAAAGCATTCCCTGGTGCCAACCTAACAAAAACTCTGTAGCAACTTGTAGGAAACTTATATTATCAGGATTACCATACATACCCTTAGATTGAAAATAAGAGAACGGGATATCCATAAATGGATTTCCCAAAGCAATCCACTGATAGATTAGTAAAACACCGACACCTGGCAAAAGCCCACATAAAAAACTCAATGTTTTCGTACGATGCCTATAGAAGATATATAACAAACTGCCAAATGTGGTTATAACCGCAGGCACATTAACTAATATGGCTATTCCTAGAAAAAAGCCCGCCCAAAATGCTGGTGATGGCAATTTTCTGCCACGATCTAGACCAATGACAAATAACCAAGCAAGAGTACATAAAGATGTCTCTACAGAAGTCTGTACATTTGTGCCAGCAGTGAAATAGTAAGCTGCCATACTCCCCCATCCTATACCAATTGTAAGAGCCATCGAAAGCCGTTTTGTTAATCCCAACCACCTTAATATCATCCATAATGATGTAACAAAAATCGCAGCCATCATGGCGTTAATGGCCATCGCAAATACAAGTCCCTGATACAGAATAACCGCATCATCACCTGATTGCAATCCAATGCGTTCTTCTATATTTAGCAATGACGATATAGCATATATCGGAGACGCTAGTATACCTACACCAGGGTTGATAATTTGAACGCGTCTTCCTTGGATTTCATAAGACTCAACAGTTTCACCATGAACTTCCTCCACAGCAGTGATATCAATGGTCTGATGATCAACCAAAGCATAAGCCAAATACTGAAACCGATTTGTTGCTGTAAATACACCATGTGACGTAGAATCCATAAAGAGAAGAGATATGAAATAGACGATTATGAATAGTCTAATAGTGATCCATCTTTCACCATTACCATGACTTGAAGTTTGCATCTGTCTCACACCACAATCCTCCTGTTCTTATTCAGACAAATCATTATCACAGATGTCATAGTTTGTAATGACACTGCAACACAATTCCGATTCATATAATCTGTGCACTCACTAGACAACCGCATAATCGATGGGTCTACTCTCAGACTTCAATTTAGTCAATACTATCAGTGACATCTGAAAAACTATATGGGCTTTCATAATAAATAGAAAAATAATGTTTGTCCTGTAACAATGGTAATTTTGCATCAAAATATGTGTTAAAAATAATTCTAAAAGAGTTAACTGGAGAAATTGAGTCATACAGTTCATCCGCGCCACCAGGCAAATGATAAGCATTCAGGATTCCAAAAACTTGGTCCATATCAAACTGTTCGTCCAGTGCAATACTTGGATTTGGGTCCCAACCAACTGCCCATGCCCAACCATGATCAGCTTGAACAATAATAATTGGAGGCGTTGTATGTTGTACCAACAATGTATCTACTAATTCCACTACTTTATTGTTTGTGTAAATCAGTTGATTAAGATATGCACCTTGCGCACTTTCAGTAGTCCAGCCTTCTTCAGGCTCATCAATATATTCTCCATCAGCACCAAACACATAAGGCGGATGTGGAGAAATAATATGAGCATAAACAAAAGTGGGGCTTTCATACAAGCCTGCTTTGGCAATCTCATTAAAAGCAAACAAAATAGATCCTCGCTCATCTTGCCAATCATCCAGTATCGGTTGCACTAGAGGATAAACAGCAGTCATCTCAACAAGCAATGATAAGAATGCCTGTTCGGGACCTTTGTTTTTCCAGGTAAAAACATCGTCTGCAATAAGACTTCTATCAGCTCCAGACCATCCAGAACTGATCTGTACATATCTATATCCGACTGATTTTAACAACTGTCCTACCCTATTGGCTTGAATTAATGGGTAAGTTGCAAGAACATCATGCGATTCGCTGCCCACTGTATCACCAAGATAATTTATGTATTCCATATTCAATGCAGAGGGTATAGATAAGAAAGTATATGGATAGTTACTACGACTTGTAGAAGCTACATAAAACCCTTTGTTCTCCAGGTAACTTACGAACTCACTATTGTTATATTGTAAAACTTCTTCAAGCAAATCCGAACGCATATATCCATCTAGTATTATGTAATATATATACGGGGGATCCTCAGGCAAATTCAATGTGACTTGTTCATAATTCCCTGGACGTATAGCTTTTATTTGATCCTTTGATATAGCCTTTTTGTTAATAATCCAGTCACCTAAATTAGGGATAGTAGCTAATATCAAAGTGGCTCCCACTATATTTAGAAAAAGATTCGCTGTAGTCACATTAACCAACCGACGCGCAATCCAATATGCAGTGATAGACCACAAAAAACCAATGATCAGTAAAAGATATCTATGCCTACCAAACAATAAACCATGCTGTACTAACAATATGTCATGCACATTCGAATAAACAAAAAATAGAATAAGAAAAACTGACACAATCAACGCTGCTTTGCCACTATCTTTTATAATAAATGTAGCACACCACCACAACAATCCAACTATAAACAATACTATTGTCAACGGAACCCAAATGACATCGGCTTTTGTTTGCCAAACATTTCTCGAAAAAAGAAACAGGACTGGATATATACCAAAAAGAATCGGATGAACAGTTATTTGTTTGGTCATTTTAGATCAGATCTATTTTGCATGAGGTAAATTAAACGATTAGAATCATTGATATTTGACACTTTCATTATTACAAACAATTTCTCGAATGCTCGTTCAAAAGCAGTCCTAGTATAATCGTCAAAAACATCTTTCCTGTAGCTAAGAAGTCTAGCTACTTGAGAATCGCTTTTCGGAACAAATTCAACAATTAGTGTTTTGCCCATCAAAGAAAACCATTCCGCTAATCTCACAAAAGGAACATTGTTCGAAATAACTAAATGATGCACAAGCGCTAATGCCATAACCAAGTCAGCAGGAGCACGTCTCGACAGCGATAGCCTCTCTTCATTACTCCATCCAATATCAGCACTAGGATTAGTCAGATCAAGCAAGAGAGGTATCATATGAATGTCTCCCTTGCTTACAGAATCAAGATAATTGATTTCAACAGCCGTAGGATCACTATCAAAAGCTACTGTGGGTATGCCTTGACTAGTTGCAAGTCGACTATAAGTACCATCATTTGCACCCAAATCCCACACTAATGTTGGAGAAATATTCTCTATATAGTCCTGGACAATAGTTTTTTTATGGCTTGTACCCTCTGAAGAATAATTGTGCTTGGTATCTGAGTAATAATCAAACCAATCGGTGTTTCCTTGGCGCCATTTCAGACCTTTAACAGCTACATATAAACTATCAATAATTCCTTGCAATGCTACACGGCTAACTGTCTTATTAGCAGTAGAAATTGGTTTGTCAGAAAACAAAGTTTGACTTCTAGCATGTAGATGTATATGACTCAAAATACCAAATTTAAGATAAGTCCTCAAGGGCAATAGACCACTTGCCATATCTAGAGGAATCCCATCCAAATGTACACGCAACAACTGACCAAGTCTAACATCAACATGGCACATCAAAGCCAAGGTTGCAAGAAAGTGCTGACAAAATTGCCGATAAGCTACCCAAGGGCTACCCTCTTCATAAATCTCAAAAGACAATGTATCGATAAGCATAGGTTGCCCATCCACAAACTGTACATTATATGCGGAAGCATCTTTGAGGCACATTCCATACTTGAAAGCAATCTTTTGTATATCTAACATGGCTAAAGCTGCGTGCTTTAGCTCGCTGAAGCACCATTCATACGGATAAGATATAAACTTGACTACTTGCGGACGTAAAACCTTATATGCAGAATTAGATACAGCGAAAGCAGTATCAACCTCTTTATGAGGTATCATCATCTTCAAAGCCACTAATTCTTCGTACAAACCAGAATCAATCAAATAATCATAGTGTAATTTATATGAATTATTTACCTGTCTATACAATATATCATCTGTCTCAAAAAGGAATCCGCTCGGATCACGGAATGAGCTTCGATGAATTCGTCTGCAACTACTAGTCATTATTACTATCTGTATCCTGCTTATAATCGGAGTCTACATCACTACCTACAAGTCGTTTTACAAAACTAATGATACGACCCCAAAATTGTCGAATCACAAACAATATACCAACTATGCTAGCTAGTAAAAATTGAATGATAAGACTGCCACTCCCTGGGTCAAGATATGCTCTAACAGGATGTGCATATACAGCACCAAACATCACACCCCACACCAACATTTCTATTATGAAATTAATAAGTTTCACTTAATTGCCTCTTCTATCGTAATTTCGTTCATCAGTGCAAAAAGCAATGTGTAACAATTGAATTGCTAGACATTGCTTTTTGCACTGGAATAACCGTTAGTTACAATTGTTGTATTCTAAAACAGATATGTTACCAACGTTAAAGTCGGCACCTGAACAGTATGCACTTCCATCATCTATGTAAATTTTCTCAGGGGTGCCAATGGTCTCATGCAAAGTATTTACAAACCAAACTTTGCCATTGGATTCTAGTGATGGTAATCTGTTCACTACATTAATTTGCTGTACTGATGTGAGTTTTTGACTAAAATCAATTGTCCTACCAATATGTCCTAAATATACTTTAGCACCAGACAATCCAGGAACAAAGTTAGAAAAAATAGGTCCCGCAACCACAACATCATTCATCCCAACATTGTGTTCTATCCAGCGAAAGGCATCCATCTCTGCGTTCGAAAGTCGTATCGGCCACATATCATCACTGCGCAAATTCAAACGTTTATCTGAAAAATGCAGATAAAGATGACCATACCAAGGATAAATATAAGTGATAAGTGTTCCCGGAATCACTAATAATATTGTCATTGTATATAACCATTTTCTAACGCCCTTCGTGACATTATTGATATTCGATACTACATAAGCTACAAGAATACTAATTGGCAAATAAATGCCATCCATAAATCGAGGTGATCCTGGAAAAGATGCGAGAGACAGAATAAATAACCAAAACAACCATATTGAAGCTATCACTTGTCCTATATACTTGGTTGCATTAGACCGTAACAGTTTGAAAGTTCCCCATACAACAAATGGTGTAAAAACACCTACGTGCAGAACAAATAATGACAAATCTATAGTCCCATTCATTACTACATTGGTATAAATATATTTAGCCCAAAAGTCACTACGAAAGGCAAGACTATAAGACCACATAGACATTAATCCTGATGGAACAAAAGATATAAGAACTGGAATAACATTGGACAGTGACATACGTCCCACTAACAGTAGATATACCAAAACAGTCGAAACAATCGCCAACCACAATATGCCAGACGACGGCAACAACCAAGCTACTATCAATGCATAAATTGACATAACCAAATAATTGGGTCTGTTATCACGAATGGCATGCAGCAATCTACAAAACAGCAAAGCCACGATAATGTTGGCAGCAACAAAATGTGGCATATAGCTATTGTGAGTAATAGGATTCATACTAGGATTACCCCATAGTTCTGCATATAGAATATTGTTCGGAATATAACTTTCAGCATTAGGGAATTCTTGCAACATTTGATTGAGCCATAGTAAGCCCGGAAAAACAAAAAGGAAAGCGGTAGCAATACTGACTTGTCTATAACTTTCTAGGCATTCTGTAAATAATCTGATATAGGCGTTGAAAGCAATAAATGCCAGAAACAACCCTACCGCAATATAGAAAAGATTAATGGGAAGATTAGTCAATCCAAATAACCATCCTAGTAAACGGTAGAACAAGGATGCGTGCAAAAAATTAAGTGTTTGCGGCAAGTCAGTTTCAGTCGCAAATGACAACTGGCCTATCCACACATCACCATTCATGCCATCTCTGACAGATGCCAAATAAGCATTGTGATCATGAATGTTCACTATACTGCCGGAGAAATTTCCGCCTGTATTTGTAGACAAATACACAGCATAGAAATTAGGCAAATAAAGTAATAGCGACCAGATAGCCGCCATCACATATGTACTACTAAACACTTTTTTCATTTAGCTACTATAAAATTTCCGATAGCCAAGTACTCTAAACCAGATTCGTCAAACACCTTGAGGGCATCATTTGGAGAGTAAACTAATGGATAACCATGCAGATTAAAAGAAGTATTGAGTATTGCTCCATCTCCACTTATAGACTGATATTTGCGTAATAGTGATTCATACTCAGGATTATCATCAGGGTAAACCTCTTGTGGACGCGCAGTACCATCCTGCGGATGCAGAGCAGCAAAAATACTATTGCACTTATGGATTATGGTGTCAAAAGACATTACCATATAGCATGCCTTAGTCGATTTAGGTTTGTGAAAATAGTCAGTACTGTATTCCGCAAGCACTGATGGTGCAAAAGGCATCCAAAAATCTCTCGACTTAATTATGTCGTTTATATAGCGCACAACATTTGGTTGCGAAGCATTGGCAAGAATGGAGCGATTGCCTAATGCACGAGCACCAAATTCCATTCGACCCTTGAAACGAGCAACAACTTGTCCATCAGCAAGTAATTCAGCGACTTTACCTTCCACATCATCATGTTTTTCCCATCGCACATCTTTAGCGGTAAAGCTATACGTGTCCAATATCGACTCTATGTCATCGTCATGAAATTCTCCACCCCAGTAAATGGAGCCCACCGAATCAATATCAACCCTCTCATTGGCACTCAATTTTTGATTAGCATAATACCAATATGCTGCACCAACCGAATTGGTTTCATCTCCACATGATGGAAAAACAAACAGTTCATCAACTTCCGGAAGTGACAAAATAGCCTGGTTGGCCTTAACGTTCATAAAAGTACCACCACTAACCGCCAAACGCGATAAACCTGTTTCACGTATACAACGCTTAACCCATTCAACTAAGAAGTGTTCCACGAATGCTTGCACACCCGCAGCAATGGTGTCAAACCGTTCTATTGTCAGCAATTCGTCTAAATATTTCCACAAATATCCTACGCGAGGAATGCCAGTACGCCTACACCACTGCATTGGATCATCAGAATGCCATTCAAACACCTCTAACAAGCCTTGATATACCGGGTTGCTATCTACATTCCCTTTATAGTACGGCGCCAATCCCATGATCTTATACTCATGTTCAAGTGGAGTCATACCCATCATGTATGTGACCATAGCATAAATTGTAGCCAAAGAATTATCTTCAGTAATAGAACTTATTCTTTGTAACCTACCGCGGTGACCCACACTGACTGTGGCACATATTCCATCTCCTGCTCCATCATTAGTAAGGACTAATATCTGATTATCATAATCAGCCAAACCATAATAAGCACTAGAAGCATGCGCAGTATGGTGATCAACAAAGGTGATTTTTTCAAGTGGTACACCTGCTTTTGCTAACGAGGCAGATCGCAACGATTGAGCTTGATTGATTTGCCGTTTGCTTTGGGACAACATACGAACATTTCTGAACAACTTATTGTCGGCTGATATAGACCGAAGGCCTCCCAACCAAGATTTGCCAAATCTCCTCATGTTGGCATAATCTTGTAATACATCTGCCCGTGTGATATATGGCGGTTGAGATATCTTGCCAGCAACTACAACTTTGTCTACCTGATCAAATGAATTGATACCACCAATTCGCAATGTATCCTCAAGTGCTTTCACAGGAGTACCACCTTGATTTTTCACGCGCGACAAACGTTCTTCCTGACAAGCAGCTATCACCCTACCATTTTGTATAGCTGCAACACTCGCATTGTGCCCATCATGTATGCCTATTACATTCATATCTATACCACCCTACGATTATTAATTGCAGTACTCATAAGTGAACCCAGCACACTAGTACAAACTGCTGTATCGAAATCAGCAATAATCGTTTTTCTAGCCTTACGACCCAGTGTGTCTCGCAGTGCAGAATCGTCAATCAATTGCAACAACGCTTCGGATAGACCATCAGGGTCTCGTTCACTAATTACAATCCCATTCACTGAATTTTCCACTATCTCTGGTAATGAACCAACATCTGTAGTCACCACAGGTAAACCAACAGACATAGCCTCCACTATCGATGAAGGTATTCCGTCTTCAACCACTGATACAAATTCACCCGGATGGTCTCCTTGACCACCAAGAATACGTACGCAGGGCAAAACAAAAATCCAAGCCTCAGATAGTAGTTGCACTATGTCTACAGATGTTAATGCACCATTCAATGTTATATATTCCCCAAGACTGCTATTGTGTATTTGACTTTGCAGTTGATGATAGACTGGGCCATCACCAACAATATTACAATGGAACTGTAATTCCTTATCGCGAAGTACAGAACAAGCCCTTACCAAATCATCAAGACCTTTAGATTCAACTAGCCTAGTGACAGCAATCAATGTCGGTACATCGGATTTGGATTCCCTATTCGGTCTAAAATACTGAGTGTTCACTCCTGGATGCACAATATGAGCACGCACCGTACAAACATCAGAAATAATATGCGATTTCATTGCTTCCAAAGCTCTTTCATTCTCTGCGACCACAAAACTTGCTAGATTGATCTTGTTTTGCAGAAGAGGATAATTTCCAGTAACATCATTCGAGTGACCAGTAAAACTAAAGCCCACATCGAGAAACTGTGACAAAAAAATTGCAACATCTACAGTCCTACCAGCAAAATGTGCATGTAAATGCTCTACACCTAATGATTTTGCATCAGCATAGAAATAGCCTGCTTTCATAAAAGCATAAATAGCACGCGAAAACGAATACCAAGTTGTCCTGTAGGTACGCAACAAAAATAGTATCGACTGAAAATAAACTTTTGGGTGAAGCAAAAGTATCCGAAGGTGTGATTGTAACATCTTAAAAGACAATAGATGACGGTTAAGACAATAATGTGTATCAACAAGACTCTGATCTAATTCCGCTGCATAATGCACAAGAGTCTCCTTATGTAGGGCAAACACTGATACGTCCCAACCATGCTGAATCAAACCTAAAATTTCGCGCTCAAGAAAAGTCATCACCCCCGGGAAACCTTCTGTAATATAGCCAATCACATTGTTTGAACGCATTTGCTCAATATTGATTATCTAAACTCCCTGAACGATATATCTATGTAGTGTTGAAATACCTAATTTTTCTATACCAATACCGTATAGCATCTGATTTTTTGACTATCCGTTTGATTGAACTGTAACAACGTTGTATATAAAGTGATCGTGAAGCTAGTCTTTTAACAGTGCGTAGCAACAACAATACTGGTGACATAATATATACAACTGGATAAATCCATACATGATGTTTAAACACTACTGAAGACCCTCCCTGAAGGGCAAAAATATACATCGGTAGACTAGCACTCCATTGTCGCAATATCCCACTTCTCCAGGCTCTTAAACTCGCATACGCAGTATGACACCTAATTAAATGCTCTAACTTACTAAGCTGCGTGTGTGTCAATTGCAACTTACGCTCCATTTCAGTCAACATTTTGATCAAATACTGGCAATATTCCTTAGTTATCTTTGGAGACGAGCAAATATCCCAGAATTCGCCACCCAGTATCGATTCACAGGTCATTAACAAACGTAATGGTCTGACTGCATCTTTATCAACAAATGCCTTCATGAAACGCTCTAGTGCAAATATCAGGTTGTCACTTTGAATATTTGATTTGCTTACTGATTGTTGTCCCACATGAATACGGTAACGAGTTAGTGCTTCGGGTATCACCCGAGCTTCATATCCTACTAATGCCAATCTACGCCATAAATCTTGATCCTCGCAATAAGGAAGTGATTCATCATAACCATTTACATTAATTACTGCATCGCGCCTGAACATTACTGAAGGATGATAGAGTGGCAAAGAATTAGTCAAGCTAGTAAATAAGTAGTCTGCATAATCGTCCACTTTTCCTAGCCACAAGTCCATCTCATGACCATTCTCATCGACTTTAGACATCCAGGTACCTACCACTGCAAGTCTAGGATCTGATTCCATCAAATCAACCTGACGCCGCAAACGCGTTGCAAGACTGCTGTCATCTTGATCGAGTCTAGCAATATATTGTCCCCGAGCCAAATCTAGACCTATATTCTGACATCGCACCTGACCTACATTGGACTTGTTTTGAACAAAACGAATCCGCTCATCTGAGTATGACAAAATCACACTTGCTGATTCGTCAGTGCTAGCATCATCTATAATGAGAAGCTCAAAATCCTCAAACGTTTGTTTGAGGATACTGTCAATAGCTTCCCTTAAATACCTTGTACCGTTATATACAGGCATCAATACGGTAACAGTAGTCATAATTTAATTACATAATATGAAACAATTTTATGGTCACGACAGAACTGGAATCAACTCATTGACAACATAGTCCTTCAGAGCCTCTTCCCATGGTCTCATCCAATTACACCCCAAAAGTTCCAATTTGTAGTTACGTAATGCTTCCATTCGAATGCGAGGAGCCGCAGATGGAAAATGATCTGAAGATACAGATTCTATTGCCAAATCCGGATATTCTAGAACATCTCGCAAAACCTCTGAGATTTGGTAACGAGAAGCTATACCTGGGTTTACCATATGATACAAACCGTAATAACCTGTACCAACTAGTTTAGAAATACCATTGAGCAAATCGCGAGCATAAGTAGGACTGCCATACTTGTCGTTTACCGCTTTCAATGACGAATTTCCATCAAGAATCATGCTAGCTATCTTACCCACAAATTTTTTGTCTTTAGCGCCTCCTCCAATCATCCACCCAGCTCGTACTATGTAGTACCTGTTCAACAAGGACTTGACAATTTGCTCACCCATCAATTTGGACTCGCCGTAAACATTCATAGGACCAGGTTTATCAAACTCTGTATATTCTGTTTTCTTTTTGCCTGAAAACACATTTCCTGTACTAACATACACCAGCAAGGCATTAGTTTCCTGACAAGCTAAAGCGACATTCTGAGTACCAATAGAGTTAACAGAATGTGCCCAGTCAGGTTCCAATTGACAACGATCAACATCAGTCGCGGCCGCTAAATGCAGTACTACATCTGGCTGGATCTTCTTTGCTAGATCTATAACCGCAACAGGGTTACATACGTCAAGCGATGTGCAACCCTTATCCATCGCCACCAAATCAGTCAGATAAAGTTGATTGTCAGAGAATACATCATTCACGTAGCTACCTACCATTCCACCAGCACCAGTCACAAGAATTCGATTATTTTTCACTGATTCCCTCATTTACTATGAATGTCTCTAAAGATGTAGGCGTAACAGGTGCAAACACCATTTTCATAGATTCATTTATCGTTGATAGCCAATCAAGATGCTCATCGCTAGACTGCATAAGTATTTTATGTGTTTCAACACTTAAATCCTGATGTGTAGCAGCAGCACAACGCAAATGTGCAAACATGCGCAAATCATCTAAATCAATAAATGTTTCTGGAACCACAGATAAAACTGGAATTCCCATAGACAGAGCCTCTAAACATACTGAGGTGGATGAATAGATTAGCAGATCAACTTGTGGAAGAAGTTCTGCAACGGACTCTTTCATAATGTGAAAATGTTGAGGTATCTGTCCATTAAACACAGAGTCATAGTGTGTATTATCAATATGCAAATGAGGATGGATTTTTATCCATATCTTTTTATCAGTATCTTTGCCAAACGCCAAGTATATCTTGCGTAATACTTCAAGAGTGAGACTTTCTCCAGCATTTGATGCAACCAGAATTGTGGGTTTATCATTGCCTCGATTATCTATATTCGTGATTGTAGGCAAAGGGTCAAACCTCAGTGCACCTCCAACACATACCGATGTATAACCTCGTCTCAACAACTCTTCCGCCCAAATAGATCCAGTACATACCACTTGATCTGGTAATACACCGGCCTGAAACTCAAATGCTTTCGGTGAACAACAATGATAATTCCAGTGAAGTGGCGTGTGTTGATAGCCAATCAGTGCATCAGCAACATCATATTGACGCATACCCAAGTAAAGAGACTTCTCCCAAGTATGATTCTCAAAAGTTGCCAAAACCTGATTGAATCGACTTCTATCCTTGCTCAAACGGTTAGCAAAAGCATAGTACAAATAAACAGCACTTGTTCGAGACGACCACACTTGACTCAATCGCTCCTCAGCAACCAAATGTTGAACAGAATATGACCGAAATTTAGGCACATGTCTAGGCAACCAACAAAAAATTAACGGAAAAAATAGTGCTTTTAGGAGGTCAATAAATTTCAAGTAAAGATGTGATGGAAATAACCGACCCGATTCTGCCAAGGGCTTAAGAAGATCATAGAGTGATGACTGTCTAACAATAATAGTCAGAGGAAGAAAAAAATATTTCACCTCATATCCTTTTTTCCGCAAATGATGGGGTAATATGCCAAAAAACCTGTCTACAAACTCCCCACGATCATTAATACTATCATCCCTGAGCCAAGAATGAATCAATACAGTATCTTTGTAATCACCAACTTCTAAGTCTCCTTGAGCGTGTCTGCCACACAATTCGCGCATGACTCTGCACAAAGCCAGCCAACTTCTTACGAGCGCTATACGCGACCATAATCCGTAAATCATACTTGTACACGATTTTTTAAGAGCATTTAGATCTGATGACCATCTATCAATCTCAATCAATTCTATATCAGAGTCCTTAGCATAAAAAATCAAGGCACGACGCAATCCGTGACTCTCAACAACAATCAGCCAATTTGTATTTGAAGACCTTTTTAACTTGTCTATTATTATTTTTAAATAACAGATATGAAAATATAGTAGTGATACAAATGGATTCTTTTCCGATATTTGCCCAATCCACCAACCCAAAGAATTATGATTCTTCCCTAGGTTATCTATCCATTCATTAAAGTCATCCGATAAATCGTCTGCTGCTTGTTGTAATTCATTAGCCATATTATGGCGTATCTGCGCTGAATCAAGATGTTTTTCCCAATGAATTCTTAACCTAATGTCATGGCCTGCATATATCCAGTTACAATCAGTTTGCGGCTGCACAAAACGATTTATTCTAGAAGGACTAGATTTAGCAGATACTAATAGTAGTTTACTCACAGTTGTAGTTGCAGGTGATACATTCAATGATATTTACCAGGCTCATACAAGTCAATCATAATCAAACAATTCTGTAAATCATATTTAATTAAACATCATTTTTAGTAATGTTGTAGTTAGATGCATACACTTTATAAGACCATTTGTGACGACCTGATGATAAATTGATTCTGCCACCAGCACCAAGAATTAGAGCAAGTCCAGCAGCTACATCCCACAACATAATATCTTCTTCAATATATGAATCTACCCTACCACAAGCAACATAAGCTAAGGAAAGAGCAGCAGATCCCATAAGCCTAACTTTCTTATAGTCAGATATATGCTTCACAAAATCTGAAAGGCTTCGGTTTGAAAAATCTGTATTTACCGGGAAACCCGTACACAATATAGCATCTTGGATATTACTTGTTTCACTTACCTCAATATCTTTACCATCAATCGACGCATTAATGTTGGCGATACCGGAAAAGGTCTCTCCACGATTGAAATCATATACAACACCAAGAATAGGCTCATTTCCACTCCAAAGTCCTATTGACGTACAACACATCGGAATATCCCTAGAAAAATTAACACTTCCATCAAGTGGATCTACAACCCAAAAAGGATCTTTAGATGTGGATTTAGACGACTGCTTAATAAGACCTGTCTCTTCAGTCAAAATAGAATAATCAGATTGAGAGCGCAAAATATCGAGTATTATGTTCTCTGATTCCCTGTCCGCCAACAATTTGGTATCTCTAATCAAATGCTCTTCAACCAAACGAGATCCAACAGGACAGTTTGCTAAATATCGACCAGCCTCTCTTGCAGCATATTTAGCAATGTCTAACAAGTCAATAAGCTGATTTTGTAATTCTGCCATCAAATATTTGCAATAGATCGATTACAGATTCATATAACGTCTAGTATTAGTATCTGCTTTCAGACGTTCTTCTACAATTAACTTGTCCATTTCAGTATCGACACCAAACGTCTGAAACTCAGTTTCCATAGCATGAACAGGTAAATCATGATCAATTGCTCTGAGCAAATCGATACCCTCCTGTAGTTCAAGTGGACCAGGATGAAGTTCGGTCAATCTTACACAAAAGTCCGACCTAAAACCTAATATTGGTACCTGTCTCATAACTGGATAAGTACGCACATTGACCAAAGCAGAAGGAATTGGATATCGAGAGAAATAAACGACACGCTTATGCAAATTGCATACCACCTTCACTGTATTAGGTGATTGCATTTCCTCTTCAGATGTAAGCTCTGCAATTGGATTAATACATTGATAAGTGGGGTTGTTATCAAGTTCATTCACTACATCCCGTATAAGTTGTGGGTGAACCAATGGCTCATCACCCTGTATATTCAATATAGTTTGACATTCCACCTTAGTTGCTACTTCTGCAACTCTATCATTTGACCTCTCATGAGAGGAGGAAGTCATTACAACCTCTGCACCAAAAGACTCAGATACTGCACGAATCTCATCATCACAAGTCGCTATTATTATCCGGTCTAGTACTCCACTTAACTTGGCGCGTTGCCATACATGAAATAGCATCGGATGCCCTAATATTAAAGCAATAGGCTTACCGGGAAATCTACTTGACCCCATTCGAGCCGGAATTACACCAATTACATCACTGGACATAGGTTCACTTTGTTCATCTTATGGTATTGTCTCACTCAATTCATACTTTGCACGCCACTCTTCATCAGCACAATAGATCCGGAAAACAAGATGCATGGTGTTCAAAGCATCAATAGAGGAACCATACTTGATTGGTTTCCCATCTACAACCGCATCAGCAAACTCAGCAATTTCATCCCTCCAAGAATTGTCTTGACTATAGTTAGTCACAACTTCGCGCGGCTCCCCTCTATCATCATCACCAGAATAAACCACTGTCATTGTTTCGGCACCATAGCTTTTTGATCCAGATAGAATCCCAGACAATATTATCATTCCCTGAGCTAATGTTATTTCCAAACGAAATCGGTGGCGCCATTCGGTAGCTGAAGAATGCAACATTGCTACTATACCATCATCAGTACGCATCAAAGCATAGGCATTATCCTCAACATCGTGATTCCAATAACTATTGGAAACAACACTATAGATGTCAGAAAATTCTCCTGCAAATAATCGCATCATGTCTACCATATGAATGCCTTGATCCAGTAAGATGCCTCCACCAGCTAAAGCGCGTTTCGTTCGCCATTGAGAAGATTGGGAATCGAAACTTAGCAATTTTGATTTTCCATACACTCCTCTCATGTTAATTATTCGTCCCAGCTTCTGTTCTCTGACAATATCAAAAGCATCTCGCACTGAATCGTGATAACGATGATTGAAACCGTACTTAAGCGTGAGATCAGGATGTCTGCTTTCACACTCAATGACCTTAGCAATATCGCTTAGGTCACGACCAGGTGGCTTTTCACAAAACACATGGAGTCCATGATTTAAACCTGATATGGTCACTTCAGGTGCTATATCATTTGTCATACAAACGAACAAAATGTCAATGTCTTCTGACAATAAGCTCTCGTAGTCAGTATAATATCTCATACCATCCTTCGGGGCATCATTATCAAGAAAGGCCCTGTCACACACAGCAACAGTCTGTAAACTTTGATGCTGGTCGATAAAGAGCCGACGACGCTTCCCAACCACTCCATACCCAGCTATCCCGACCTTTAATTTATTTACCATAGTACTTTCCAGAAGAATGTTATTTGATGGATATTGTCTGCCTACTATAGGACAGTACAATAATGATAATTTTGATTCAAGATATTTTAACGGATAAGTTACAAGCCACGTATAAAAATGGTGTTCACAGTGTTCTCAAACTTAGTACCTTTGAGAGAGACGCTGGAATGTAATTCAAAATCATTTACTTGCTCAAAATCTTCGTCAGTCAATTTTTGGACAATAGGACTGCGCGCAATATCTTCACTAGAAACCTCTATCAATACTGACTTAAGACGTCTATCTAATAAAGTCTGCGAACCACCTGATATAATTTTTTCCTCAAGTCCATCCACATCGATCTTTATATGATTAGGAAAATCGAGACCCCATTCTTGCCACAAGTGATCTAGTGATACGCCCATCATACCTTGTACATGAAATGGGTGAAACGATTCATTAAGATAATCTTCTGAAACCCCAAAACTATGTAAAGCGGAACCAGCAGTTAGATTGTGATCAGCATTTACTTCTTCGAAATTGTTAGGGTTCAAATAAAAGTTATCAAAGTGTACCTCATCGGTTAACGCCAAACAACAAGGTACAATATTTCCTGTAAGTTTGTTAAGATGTACGTTTACATTCAACTTCGCGTAATTAAGCGCTTCCGGCTCAAACGCAAATATTTTACAGTTTCCCCCTAAATATTTAGCTGCAAATAAAGAGTACAAACCAATATTAGCTCCTACATCATACATTACATCACCATGAGCAAAATAACGTTCAATCCAGTCTAAGGTCTCAGGTTCTTTGGAAATATAGGTTATAGCTCGATACTGTTCAATGTTTGAATCAACATCAAGTAAGATAATATGATTTCTAACATTACACGAATACACCTCGGAAACATTGATGACGCGCTTCGCTACATTCGTAACAATTCTCTTGACTATTCTCTTGACTATTCTCACTATCCTATCTAACAATTTAACACTCCCGATTCGATCTATGTGATACCAACCAACAACCTAACACGCACGTATGTGATCTTATAGGTTTGTATTATGATCAATCAATATCATTTCAGTCCACTCGTTCAGTTACAACATGAACATTAGATCAAAACAAATATTTTTGTATAAGTATCTGAAAATCAGCATTGGTCTGCTCGTTATCTTTAGACATCAATAGATTTACAAAACGAGATCTTTCTACTGCTGCATTCTCCCGATAAGCATTTAAAGCTATATCTATACCTAACTTGCTAGGTGTCTTTATCATAAACAATCTACAAGCACCTCTTTATATATCTATTCTCCACCTGCTACCGGCACAATTGCGCCAGTCATATAAGTGTTGAGAGGAGATACAAGAAACGCAACAACCTCTGCAATCTCGCTAGGATCAGCTGCTCTGCCAATAGGAATTAATGATTCTCTTGCAGAAAGGTCATCGCGCCCAATACGCTGGTGTGCGTCAGTTTTTGTCACGCCTGCACGTACAACATTTACTAGAACTCCTGAAGTTGCTGCGTGCTTAGCCAACGCCAACATTCCGGCTTCAAGAGCAGCTTTAGAGGCCATATAGTGTGCCATCTGCGGTGATCCTGCATATTTAACAGCAATACTACTTATGCTGATTATTCGCCCATAACCTTCGTGATTCATCTTCTGTAAAACCTTTTTTGCCAATAGAAATGGAGCGATAAAATTAACCTGCATCGCTTTGATTAAATCTTGTTCAGATATATTATCTATAGATTCCACCGGCTCAATTAATGCAGCGTTATTAATTAGGATATCAATCTTCTGTTTCCATGACCACACATCATCTAATACTTCTTGAACACTCTGTGTATCTGCAAAATCTGCCCGTGTCAAGTAGCATATATTGTCTCCATATAATTTTTGTAATTGAAGTACTCTTTCTTCACTGGTATGATAATGAAGAGCAACGCTTGCCCCGGCTTTTATCAATCGCTCCACAATAGCAGAACCAATTCCACCACTAGCACCCGTAACTAAAGCTGTTTTTCCAGTGAGAGATAATTCATTGTTCATAAAATACAATCCTTTGATTCACAGGAATCAATCCTTCTCAGTCGCCACTGCAAATAAAGTGTCGCAGAGCCAATGTCTCCTAAGAGTTGAAGAGTAAGAGCTTTCTAATTCAGAGGAAAAGAAGTCTGTATAACGACCCATACCTCCTGGTCTACCTTCCATCATCCAAACCATATGATTAGAGAGGTCATAACGTTGTGCGGGAAATACCTCCACTTCCAAACCTGAACGAACAATGACATCGGTCAATGTTCGTTGTGAAAACACATGATAATGGACCTTTTGCCAATAAAATGGTCCGAAATTAGGTATATCGTATCGTGATAGCAATACATCGTCAACATTAGGTACCTCAACAAGTATCCTGCCTCCCTTATGCAGTCTTGCTTGTAGTTGACCTAAGTACCCAACTGGATCACGTAAATGTTCAAGCACATAGTAAATAGCAATAACATCAAATTTGCTGTCATCTAGATCGTCTAAAGACTCTACAGTATGAATACCACGTTTCAAGGCATAGTCTCTGTAAGCCACACTCGGCTCTACGCCAACCACTGAACTCACATATCCTGACAAGTCATCCAGAAAGTAACCTGTAGAACTTCCAATTTCAAGCAGAGAGTCATCTTTTGATAGGTGCGGTCGCACAAGCGGCAAGCGTCGCTCACCTTCAGCCTGATATGATCTAAAATGGGACTCTGGGCTCTCCCACCCAGGACCAGATCGACCTTCCATATATTCCTCAAATTCTGATATGTAGAAGGCAGCTTCTTCTTCTTCCGTCATTATCGGAAACAAATATACCAAATCACAATTTTGACATCGGTAAACTGCTGAGTCAGGATCGCCAGACACAATTGAACTGACCAACATATAATCAATTGAGCCGCATACCCTACATATAATAATATCTGTATTTGCGCTCATTTTATCTACTCAACTTTGCTGACTTATTCATGCTTTCTAAATATTCAACCTTGATTTTTATACTGTGTCCGAGCCCAGTCAACCATTAACTGCAAGCCATCATCAAGACTAGTCTGAGGATTCCACCCCAGATCATTAATCGTATTACTGATATCGGCATAAAGACCAAACTGGTCAGACAAATTGCCTTCAAGTTCGCGAATAGGATAATCACTTGAAAGGTTTAAAGCATTTATTAGTGACGACAACAGATCCCTCACACTAGTTCCATAACCTGAGCCAACATTATATGCTTGCGCAGGTGTATGAGACATACTTAAAGCACTGACCCATGCATCTACTACGTCTTCAACATAAACAAAATCTCGGAAACGCTCTAGTGAACCAGTTACCGGAACTTCAACTCCACGGAGCATATAAGACAAGAATATACTAACCATACCCTGTTTCACGTTACCTAAATCCTGGCCCGGACCATATACACTGAACATACGAAAGCTAGTCACATCCAAGCCATCTGCACTAGCTAAACGCAGAAGGTGTTCGGATGTGAGCTTTGATACACCGTAGTAAGATCTTGGAATACATAATTCATTCTCAGAAACTGGAGATTTATCAGAATTGCCATAAGCAACCATCGAACTAGCATATAAGAAACGCGATATTCCCTGATCAATACACCAACGAGATAATAACAAGGTAGATATAGCATTAGTTTGTAAATCATACAAAGGTTTTTCAGCTGATAGCGCTCCGGCAGATTGTGCAGCAAGATGACATACTGCATCATAATTTCCATCGGGTAGTCTGGCAATAAAATCAGTTTCTGAAAGGTCAATCTCCATACAATTGATACCCGCGGGCACGTTGCCACGATTACCACTAGAAAAATTATCAATTATCACAACTTCATGACCTAAACTTAACAAACGTTTGACCAAGTGCGACCCAATAAACCCGGCTCCCCCAGTGACTATGACTTTCACAATTATTCTGGAAGCACTGTATATTCATCCGCAAGATCTTGATCTAGTTGACCAAGTCTTCTAGAAGTGACTTCCTCATGCAAATATACTTCGCGATTGTCCTCAGCAGATCGGTATATAGCATTCAGCAATCTAATTGCACTAATTCCATCTTCGAAAGCAATCGGATGAGGTATTCCTTCCTTGATGTCAGCAACCACATCCTTGAGGAGAGGTATGTGACCAGTACCATACGCATGATTAAAATCTTCCGAATGCAACTCCACAGCCTCTGGATCAGACGTGTACATACTGAGTACATTGGCAGCAATCCCAGTGATCACTGACATACCATGTTCGGATAGGATTGAAATAGATGCCTCTTCAAGTTGTTCTTCATAAACAATATCTGGGCGCGCAGCAGTAGTTACTTCAATAGCTCCTAACGCACCACTTTCGAACTTTAGAATAGCCACTGCTGTATCTTCAACTTCCACATCAACAAGTTGAGTTGCAATATTGGCGACTACTGATCTAACATCTCCCAGCAAATATTGCAACAAATCAATAAAATGGATACCTTGTGTTACCAGTGTGCCTCCATCCATGGCCCAGGTTCCCCTCCAGGATGAAAGATTATAGTATCTCTGTGGCCTACACCATCTCTGGCGCACTGTCCCTAATGCAACCTTACCCAACTTTCCAGACATTAGATCAGCACGCACCTTCCTAACTGCCTTATTGTATCTATTCTGATATATCGGAAATATCTTAACATCAGCATTATCAGCTGCTAATTTCATTTTTTCTAAATCATCCCAGGCTAATGCCAAAGGCTTTTCGACCACAACATGTTTACTGTATCGACTAATCACATCGATAGCATGAGCAGGATGCATACCATTTGGAGTAAGAATACACACAACATCAATGTTTTCCTCTTGAAGCATAGTATGATAATTGGAATACGCTGGAACACCATACTTTTCCTGAAATTCCTGTCGTCTCTCAGGCAAAAGATCGCTCACTGCAGCTAACTCAGCATCTAACATTTTAGTAATAGGATCAGCATGAAAATTAGCAATGCGACCACACCCAATAATTGCAAAACGAATAGGAGTCATAATTACGTTGCACCTAGCTTGCACTCATGAATAGATTCTAAGAGATTTTCTACTGATTCAATTTCCATTGCTAATTTTGCATCTTTTGCATACGAACCAAGGTGTGGAGTGAGAATAACATTCTCAATTTCAGTCAGTGGACCAGTGTAAGGCTCTTTACTGTAAACATCCAAGGCTGCACCCTTTAGGGTTTGATTTTTCAATGCTGTAACTAATGCTCCCTCATCCACTATACCACCACGAGACATGTTCACCAACATGGCATCGGTACGCATATGGGCCAATTCCTTTTCTGCAATTAGAACAGTACTATCCTCTGACATAGATACATGTATACACAAAATCTCACTTTCTGCCAACAAATCGGGGAATTCAACGAGACGAACTTGGTTTTTAACTGACCAGTCCACATCCGGTAATAAATCGTGACCAATAAGTATACAACCCATAGCCCTCATAAGTTGTGCAACTTCTCTGCCAATACGACCAAGCCCTAAAATACCAACTATTCGACCTTGCAGTAACTGGCCAATTTCCTTATGCCACACTCCCTTACGCATATTTCTGTCAGCCATGGGAATATTTCTCAATAAAGCCATGACCATAGCCAAAGTTAGCTCAGCTGCAGCACGAGTGGGACCATAAGGTGTACTACGCACATGGATTCCATACTGCTCGGCAGCTTCTAAATCTACATTATCCACCCCGCTTCCTAGACGACTGACAACACGTAGATTTGAAAAACGGGATAGAGTATCCGCATCTAACTTTTCTAAACCAGCAATGATTCCAATACAATCACTCCCAAGTGAAACAACCTCATCGCTAGTTAACCGTCTTTTATTTGGATTCATTTGTATTTCATACCCGCTTTCTTCAAGCAATTGCATTGGTTTTGGACCGCACTCACCAAATGATGAAGGGGTGACTAATATTTTCATTGTCAATTTTCCTTATGAATCAGATTGTACAAAATCGTTTTGCAATAAATAATTGTGTGTCATTGCAACTGTAACGTTGTAACAATATCAATTCCATCAATATACCAAACGTATTAATTCCATGGCTTCCGCATATTCCACACCCACGACTGACCCCCAACGACGTGCTATAGACATAAGAGCATCAGTTGAACGAGGATGCGGAAAACTACGACTTTCACCACCGTAAGTTTTCATTGCATTAATTTTTGCGTCAATCGTATCTGTAATATTAACGAACACATTTGGTCTGAATCCACCGTGATAGTGTTGAAAAGACCACTCAGTGGATGATGGCACCTCAAACGAATATAATTCTCGCACAGAGCACCCTGATAGCGGGCGGACAGCAGTCATAGTGGCTCGAAACACAACTTCATGATCTATATTTAAATCACCATTATGATGAGTATATACAATGTCAGGTTGTATATCATCAATTAGGTTTTCTACAATCTTAACAATCTCGAGTAAAGGCAATGTATCAAACCGATTGTCTGGAAGATCATACGTGAACAAATCTTTCGCACCTATCAGTTCTGCGACCTTCCTACTATGATCATGAAGTTCCGCTAACAACGACTTATCGGCCAATTCACGTGCATCGTATCGCGATGTAATACCTTCGCCTAGTATAGCAATGAATACATCATTGCCTTCCTTGACCAAGCGAGCCATCGTTCCCCCACATCCCAACACTTCATCATCAGGATGAGCTGCAATCACAAGTACTTTATTGTTTTTCCGCATGACATTTACTCCATTGTTGATATTTATTATTGATGACAGAAATACATTATGAATCACATAACGATATCAAGGACTTCGACACACGATTAGCACCAAACCCGTCGACTAAATCTTGAGATCTACTTGACATTTTTGCTCGCTGTTGCGGATCATATAGCAATTCTTCCAATGCTTCAGCTAAATCGGCATCTATAGAAGATGCACACAAATTACCAACGCTCTTAGCATAACCCTTGTTATCCAACTCTTGAGCTGTTAGCACCTGATCATCTGAGGCAATCAATATAATCATTGGTACCCCTAGACAACATAGCTCCCAACAAGTAGAACCACCCGCGTTGATCGATACATCAGCCCAAATCATATGTTCAGCCATATCAGATACATTGTCATAAATTTGTATATTATGTGCTAGCCTCGATCGCGCCTGAGAAATCAACTTTTTAACATGTCCTCCTCCGCCAACGATAAATCGCACATCTAAATTCCGTTGTACCATTGAGATTGCCCTTAATATCATCAAGTATTGATCGGTCATATCGCTACCACCCAAAGTGATTAGGACTCGACGATCTGTTTTATCAAAGGAATTAGTAATCTCTGTACGAGAAAATAGAAATTGCTCGCGCAGGAGAGCATAAGTTGGCCCTAGCAAACTTACACAATCTGATCTAATTTTATAGCACAATTTTGAGGCTCCCAAATTCTGATTCAGAAACCAGTGAGCTGCAGTTAGATCACGATCATGATCTCTCCCTAAACCTATCACAGCCAGTTTGATGCCACTATGTCTCACTTTCTCAAGATAGTCAGTAGTAGCCTCATAATGATCCACAATCACAACATTTGCCCCTTCATTCTTTGCAATATCCAAAGTAAGTTGTGTATCATACAAATCAAGACCACCATGCTTTTCGTCCTTTAAACAATCAATAGTACTCACCTGAAACCCTGCACTACTTACAATCTGTACAACATCAGGATAATTTTGCATTACCCAAACAATGTTACATCCTTGTTTCTTCATAACTTTACCAAGAGATATGCAGCGCATTACATGACCCATACCAATTTCATAGTTTCCATCACATCTAAATATAAAGTTCATTTTATAGAACTCAAACAAACAGTCTTGGAATTTTGACGCATATTATTTGAATGTTACTATTTGGAACTACAATCCTGCAATTGGGCGACATCTGACATATCATTACAAAACTTAGTGACGGGGAATTGCTGATTAAAGCGATTTCAGGAACTATCTTCGTTTTTGCGTATAACTTTTGCAGGAACGCCTAATGCTACAACTTTATCTGGTAAATCTTTAGTTACTACTGCTCCTGCACCTATCATTGACGACTTACCCACATTTATTTGGTCTAAAACTGATGCTCCCATACTAATTATGCAGCTATTACCAATATTACTTGAGCCAGCTATAGTAGCCGCAGGACCAATATTGGAATATTTACCTATTGTTGATTCGTGGCCAATAGAAGCAACTCTATTAATAATCGAGAAATCGCCAATTTGTGCATTAGGTGCTATGACTACACCTGGCGCAATAATCACACCTTCTCCAATATGAACATTGGATCCAATATGAGCCTTGGGGTGAATAAGCTGACAAAAATTGATATCGAATCTATCCTTGATTGTAGCAACTAGTTTATGCTTTGATGGCCTGGCTAGGCTCATAATGTATTCACAGCCTTCTATAGGAATAAACTCATCCAATGATCTATAATATCTCACCTCATAACCTAGCAAATCAATACGTTGCTTTATTGTTATACTACGGTCCGGATCAGCATCAGGTGCGTTATGACATATCTCCATAACTTTACCATCATTAGCATGTACAATATCAAAAATATCACTAAGATAGTTTCCTGCCCCGAAGATCGAATATCTTTTCATGGTGTATTACAGTCTCAAGACATTTCTGACTTCTTGAGGTGTAGCTGGTTCCAAATCAAGAGCATCTGCTATATTCTTGATTCGTTTCAGTAAATCAAAATTAGTAGCCAATTTTTTTCTCTTTGGAGTAAACCATATATTATCTTCAATGCCAATTCTTACACCACCGCCTGAAGTCATACCATGTACATTCATTGGCAGCTGTGCATCTCCTATACCTCCTACAGACCAAATCGAATCATCAGGTAACTCATTAACCATAAGGCCTAAATTGAGTATATTTGCTTGAGCACAGGCTATATTACCTAAGATGAGATTAAAATAAAAAGGGGGGTTGATGAGTCCTTTCTTGTGGAGATATTTTGCATAATTAATCATGCCGACATCAAATGCTTCTAATTCTGGCTTAATATTATTGTCGAGCATTTTTTTAGCTAACATCTGTATCATTTCCGGACTATTTACACTTGCTTGCTTGTTGAAGTTTAATGAACTTAATGTTAGGCTTCCCATATCAGGTTTATGGGATCCTTGCAATTCTAGACATTCGGACCTTTTCTCAAACTCGGACCATGATCTTCCACTCGTTGAAAGACATATTATGATGTCTTTGTCGACGTCTCTAATGCCCTTTACAATTTGTTTGTAAATATCTTTTTTGTAGGTTGGTTTACCGTCCTTATCTCTGGCGTGCAAGTGAATCATGGAAACTCCAAACTGTCTAGAGTCTAGGGTCTCAGATATGATTTCTTCTGGTGAAACAGGTACATGAGGAGTCATTTGCTTGGTGGGAATCATTCCAGAGGGGGTAAAATTTATTATCAATTTTTTCATTTTGGAGTCTCCTTACACTATTTAGTGTAATAGTAATATCTCATTATATCCACCTAGTGTTTGAGTGAAATCAAGTCAACCGACGAAAAGTTGAGTGCGCAACCGGTCCTTTTAGTTTTGAATGCAAATCACCATCACCAATAGATTTAGTAATGATAGAGAAAACCTCATTTATAGATTTACTATAAGCTAGCATGTGCTCGTCTCTGTGAGCATAAGTAGCTTTAAAAGCGTTTGTCGCCAAAAACCCCTTTTCCAACATCAATTGAGTGAAAAGCGTGCTGGCTACCAGAGGTTCATCACAAACAATAGAAAAATGTGGTAATGCTGAGATACCTCCAACCTCAATTGGCAGACCAATTTTGTTAGCAGTAGACATCCATATGTCCTGAATGCATTCTCCAATATAACGAAGATGTTTAGAAACATTACAATTTCCATACTTTTGAATGGTAGCCAATGAAGCAGTAGGTCCAATCCGTTCAGTCCAATATGTGCTACTGATAAAAGTATTTTCAGCTGCCTGCATAACACTTTTAGTACCAATAATAGAAGCCATCGGGTACCCATTACTCATTGCCTTTGAAAATACAGCAATGTCAGGATTCACTCCGATTTTTAGGTGGGCTCCCCCATTGTTCAATCGCCATCCTGAAGTTATTTCATCAAATACCAATACTGCACCAATATCAGAAGCTATTTCTCTCACATGGGCAAGAAAATTGGATTCTGGATTGTATGAACGAATTGGTTCCATGACAATTGTGCCTAAATCCTTTGAATGTATTGACACAATCTCCTCGAGTTCTTCTATTTTATTATAATGAAATGGCAATGCTGTATTGGCTAAAGCACGTGGGACACCGGCAGGTGACAATCCTGGCAACAAATGTCCATCTAAAGCATCATGCTCTCCTATGTTGGCTGCTAGGTACCAATCATGCCATCCATGATAACCACAGAAAGCTATCTTATCTTTTCCAGAATTAGCACGGGCAATACGCACTGCAGCAGCCATAGCTTCACCACCAGACCTAGCATATCTAACCATATCTGCCCATGGATGAAGTTCACACAATAAGTCAGCCAGTTCCACTTCTTCTAAACAATTCAGAGTCGATATTGATCCTTGTTCAATTGCAGCTCTGACAGCACTGTCTACATCAGGATCCGCGTACCCTAGAACACAAGCACCTACACTACAGTTGCTCATATCTATATAACGTTTGTTGTCCAGATCCCACACCTCTACGCCTTTCGCTTTCGAATAGTAACTTGGCCACTGTTCAGGCAAATACATTTCCGGCCGCTTTGAAAGCAATTGCGTGCCACCCGGAATTTTTTTTATTGCTTGTTTGTAAATTTGCTGGCCTTTCATTTTATCAAGTTATCCTCAAATCACGTATATGTATTAAATCAATCATCTATCAATCAGACGATCATTTTGCAATGATTTTGCATAACCTTCATTTCGAACAATGCCTTGATTGATTTGTGCTAGCTCAGGCTTGCTTTGTAACAAATCCACAATATCATCCATACCAAAATCATCATGATCCAAGATTCCATACACCTGTCTTACAAACTCCAAATCTTGTGGCTCATCTACTGTCCATCTAAAATTGGACAAATCTTCAGTATGCGATACATTTCCAATGTTAAATATCTCTGGATGATTACGTATATAAGGTACCACATGTTCACGTTCAGATTGCAATCTTGACTCATGCCATGTTTGCTTCAATACAGCAAATGAGAATACAGAAACATCTAACCCGTCAGGATATGTACAAGGCAATGTATTGGTGACGAAATCATAATCACCACTGCAGTAGAAACGAATAACATGATCTACCACATTTGGGTCTAACAATGGACAGTCACCAGTAATTCGTACAATTGTGTCAATTTTATAAGATAAAGCTACATGATAATATCTGTCCAATACGTCATCCTCGCTACCTCGAAAACAACTAATTGAATTTTCTGCACAATAACTTGCAATCACATCGTCAGACAAATTGTTTGTTGTGGCCACAATAACATCGTTTAGTATCTGAGATCGCTTTGCACGCTGAATCACATGTGATAACAATGGCTTGTCAACCACCTTCGCCATCACTTTGCCAGGCAATCTAGTCGAACTCATCCGACTTTGTACAATCGCAGCTATTTTCATAGTTTCATAAATCGATCATCTCAACAAGTTATTCCAAGCACAACAAAAAACGAAAATGTATTATTAATTACAGTTTACGACTTATTAGTTCGTATGTTGCATTGTTAGATACAAGCACATCTAAGGTTTTTGGACCGCAATTGAACAACAAATCAACTATGGAAAGATGTGACACAAATCCGTCGAACAATTGAGGATATTGTGGGTGCGTGTAATCTTGAAAATATACCTTGATACCAGCATCCTTAAATTTGTCTACATCAACATAGTTGGATCCTAATGCTCCAAACACGAACATAGTAGCTTTTGTTTTCAAACACATATCCAAGATCAAATCTGACTTACTTCCTTGTATGGATAATTCGGACATCTTACAGTATTTAACATCGATACCTATTGAATCAAGAAAGAATTTCATTAGATGCTCATTTAAGTCACTAAGATATCTCCAATCTGTCTGGTAAACATTCTTAAAAAAATCTGCGTAGCGAGTAAAGTATGGTGCCTTACTATAACATGACACAAGAGATTTCCAATGTTTAGTAGCCCATGATCCATCATTCACTATGCGAGCATCTTTGAGTTTTGTCTGCAAATGATTTTTTCTATGCACCGGTACTGTTAACCAAAATGGTCCATTGGGTCCTTTAATCTTGTTTCTGTTGTTATAGTCGTTAACTTGATATTGCACATCATCCATATAGCAAAATGTATCAGCTAACACAATCTTATGAAATAGACCGATCCAGGGCAAATAAGACGACTGATGTCCAGTTAATATCATACTTACAAAAATAAATCCGATAGGACTTGTTCAATCCTACATATCTGTGTTTCATTTAATGCAGGGAAGACAGGTATTGACAACACAGAGACAGAGATTTCCTCAGAACAAGGAAAATGTGCTTGCGGCAGACCCAGGTGTTTGTGTAGTAGTTCATTATTATGTACTGGTTGAATGCAAGAAATCCTATTCTGATCAAAAACCATTTTGCAATCCTCCAATCTAGAACCTAATTTCAGGACAAACCTATACCAATTTGGACTAGCATCTTCAGCACCTAATTGCAACAAGGTCTCGGAATCTTTTCCAATAGCATCAATATATCTCTGAGCATTCTTGCTTCTTTGCGTTATAAAGCTTGGCAAACGCTCCAATTGCGAGATACCCAAAGCAGCTTGAAAATCAGTCATCTGAAAGTTAAAACTCGGATAATAATTATCACGACCATCATAATCACGATAATCACGTACTTGGTCAATGAGATTTTTGTCATGCGACAACACCATTCCGCCTTGTCCAGTGGTAATCATTTTAGTAGCATAAAACGAAAAAATTGCAATGTCTCCTACAAGACCAACCTTCCTGTCATCAAAACTTGCACCAATAGATTGACAACAATCTTCCACGATTTTTATGCCTAAATCCTTATATATTCTTGTGTCAACTGGAACACCATAAGTGTGTGTCAAAACTAACGCCTCAGTCGTAGGGGTTAATGCATTGAAACACATATCGAACGTAGGATTGAAATCTCCTGTAGAAACATCCACAGGTATAGGAGTTGCTCCGGCCCAATAAACTGCATTTAACAAAGCTGAACAAGCATAAGTTGGTACTAAAACATCCGACCCTTTTCCTATGCCAAGTGCTTTTAATGCCAAGAACAATGCAGAGGTTCCACTAGACACTGCAACTCCCGATAAGTTAGATGTATTCTGGCCGTCAGACATATATCTGCATAAAGCTTCTTCAAATTCAATTACCTTAGATCCTTGAGCTAACCATCCCGTATTTATGGAATCGCTAACTGCTTTTAAATCGGATTTCGATATATATGGACTGTTATGTCGGATAACTTTTTTGCAATTATTATTTTTACTCAAAGGTCTCACCATTAAATTCTTTCAAGATTTTACCTCCAGACCATTGATAATCAGTTATTAAAATTGCGTTACCACCAGTAGACACTAAAACTCCTGCTGATGTGCTGCTAATAATTGTTCCAGGAACAGATTCGTATGTCCTGTCAGGCGACAATCTGGTACGCCACACAATAAATTTAGCACCTTGTAAATAAGTAAAAGCTCCAGGATAAGGTCTGGTTAGTCCTTTAACTAAATTATAAATATCAGTATCTATTGAAGACCAATCAATGTAACCATCTGATGGTTTTCTGGGAGGATAATAAGTTGCTTGACTTTCATCCTGAGAAACTCTATTTATAATACCTGCCTGCATATCCTCTAACACCTTAATGAGAAGTTTCGGAGCGACTGAAGCAAGCTTGAATGTAAGGGACAGGATATCATCCTCATCAAGTATGCTCACGCTATCCTGGGCGATAATATCACCAGTATCTATGCCCTCATCTAGGTAATGTACAGTGTAACCCATTTGGTTTTCCCCGTTAATAAGCGCCCAATTCTCTGGATGAGCACCGCGATACTTGGGTAGAGGAGCCATATGTAGGTTTATAGCACCCAATTTGGCAAGATCAAGCACATAGTCTCCTAGTATGTTGCGATAGGAAGAAACAACTAAGATGTCAGGCGCAATGTCCCGTATTCTTTCGACAATGCTTCCACCATCAGTGATCTTATTACACTTAATTGCTGGAATGGAATGATGAACAGCTAAGTCAATTACTGATGGATACCAAATATTCTCGCCTTCGCGTGGAATATTAGTAATTACTAATGATGGGTTAAATCCTGCACTCACAAGAGAGCTTAGAGAACAACAACCGTATATATGATTTCCAAAAAATACGGTCTTCAATTTACTGTTGTTTTTCAATTATATGTTCCCAAGACACTGGTTGATACTTTGATACATCATGAACTAGACGAGCTCCTATGACAACATTTAAGTATCGAGGATGAAGTTTTGGTTCAGTATTACCACATCGAAACACCCTTAAATCAGAACTATGCAATATAGACCCTGCACTCAAATCATGCAGAAAGTACAGTCCCAACCTTGTACGTTCGTGAATAGATGTTTCATCTTTATATATACCTCTACGGACATTTCCATACAGAGAGACGTTTTTCTGATTATTGATAACCTGATTCCTGTACTCAGGATCATTTTCCACTTTTCTTACTTCTTTCACCATACTATGCAACTCTTTCGGTTCAATAGCAAAAAAATGATCAGGCCCTTCCACAGTACGGTCATATGTGTAATGTTTCTCTAATAGTTTGGCACCCAATGCCACTGCAAGTCCAGGTGCAATTGTTGGGTGAACTGAATGATCAGAGAAACCAACTGGAACAGAGAAAGCATCATCATAGAATTTCATATTAACTAGATTAAGACCCTCTAGAGAAGCGGGGTAAGCAGAAACACAATGTAAAAGTGCCTTAGGCACTGATCCTAACGCCATTAATGCTTCCTCTACCTGACCTACAGTATGCACTCCAGTACCAATAATCACAGGTAATTGTGCTGATGCAGCTCTCAACAACAATGGAATGTTCGAAATCGCAAATGATGGAATCTTGATAAAATCCACGCCACCCTTTAGCATCACTTCTAGACCGATAAACCCATCCGTGGATGCACCAAATAACATGCCATGGTCATTAGTGTATTGCCTCAGCTCTCCAACCCACTCATTCGGAATCTCTTTGCGCCTAATCACTTCAGCCAAATCTTCATCACCATAATGAGCCGGATACTTTGTGTTAGGCGGATAACATTCGGCAGAAAAAACCACTTGTATCTTAACAGCACTGCACCCTGCTTCACCAGCAATATCAATCAGATTTTTTGCCCTAGATATTTTTCCATCATGATTGGATCCCATTTCAGCGATAATAAAACATTCGTTTGTTCCACCAACAGAGTATGATCCTATAGCAATTGGTTTCTTAGTCATCAAATTCATTCCGTACATATCTTGTGATTACAATATTGTCCTCACATCGCTTGTCTACTAACAATACAGTCTAACCATGTGCTAAAGTCGTATCAAATATTCTGGCCGTCATGCCATGATATTCATATGCATATTCTGGAGTTTTATCTATGCCCAACATAATTTTGTCTAATTCCTTACATCCAAGTTTGGCAAAAACACGTTTGTAATTACGGGCAAAAACATATTCACAATTTCCATATTCCTGCTCGACCACTACAACATATCTACTAGCAATACGTACCATTTCTGAGAAAACTTTACTGCTAGAAGGATGTACATGCATAAGTACTGCCATAGAAAAAACCACATCTATGCTCTTATCAGAAATGCTAGGTAGTGACTCTTCGAAACTGCCTACAACAATTGATGATTCCGAATACAGTTTCGGATATACATTACTCATCAATTCAACAGCATCTGAATTTATTTCCATTCCGTACAGATTCGTGTAACCACTTGTTCGCAAAACTTCAAGATTAGTACCACAATTACAACCTAATTCCATAATATGCAAATCCGTGTTGACATAAGGTTTCCAAAATTCATCTAGAAACCTAATTAATGCTTTTGGTTTGTTATGATAATGACTTGGTCTATTTGGGTTTTCATCCTGGTTGACCTCTGACCCCCAAATCCTACGGCATGCATCGGCATTCCATATCCAGGGAGGTGTATAAGATTTTTCAATAATGTATTGATTGATCTCACTGACAATTTTGTCTAATCCCTTGGGCTTAAACGCGTTTCCTTTTGAATCCAACCGATTCCTGTAGAAAATTATTTTTAAAACATTGATAACTACAGACTTTAGTTGATTTACCATAAAAACATCCTAATAATTTGCCTATTCATCAGCCATAATTCACCAATTAGAAGGATTTAGCAAAACATTGTCATTCATCTGAAAATCCGATGCCATGTTCATATCGACTGAAGGTAACATACCGGCTTTGACTGCGTCCATAGCTACATCTAGTTCAGATATATTTTCTATACCAAGAAGTACTGAATGTACGCCAGGTATACCTAAACAAAATCGGATAGCCAGTTGCGATAATTCCTGCCATGAAATATCGTAGTAGTCTTTGATACGAGTAGCCCCTTCCTTCAATGCTATTAAATGGTCTGGGAGGTAACATGCCTTCTCGCTGAGCACTCCCTGCAACAACACAGAACGAGCTAATATACCAACATTTGCAGATTCAGCAGCCGGTAACACATTAAAAGTCAAACGCTGATCCAAAATGCTAAATGGCACCTGCAAAATGTCAACAATGCCAGAATCTATCGCAGCTAATGCATCCTTTTCATTGTATATAGAAGCACCTATATATTTCACCAAACCTTGATGCTTGACTCTCTGTAATGCGCGTATAGTTATAGAGTCATCAAAGACAGCAACGGTAGCATTGTGGACTTGTAATACATCTAATACATCCCGCTGCAAACATTTCAAACTTTTATTAATGGATTCAAGAATGGCATTTTCACGACTAAGAGGTGTCTGATCCGCACCCTCCAGGAATGATAACGATAACTTAGTGGCAATGTAACATGAATCTTTACCAAATAAAGCCTTCCCTAGTACTATTTCACTCGAACCATATACTGGTGCCGTATCATAGAAATTGATCCCATAATCTGCTGCAGCTCTCAATAATTCTATAGATTCCGATTCAGACGGGTGTCCAATCTTTTCAGGTATTCTAATACCGTAATCCATACCTAGAGAAACGGTACCCATGGATAAAACGGAAACATCAAGTTTGGTGCGTCCCAACTTTCTTTTTAACACAATATCAATTTGACAGCTCAATCAACATCACGCTACACTAATCAATCGGCCCTTGGACATAAATTCGTTTAATAAATATTAAGCTATATCAGAATCTAAACGATTTTTGGAAAAACCGTTCTCAACACACTTAGAATGTCGATGATTATTGTAATCACAAGCGAAACTTATAAACCTGATTGACCATTTAATTTTATACATTGCATTCTATTTTTCTACACAGTAGTATTAAAGCCTTCTATACTAGTAGCAAATTGTGACTTTTTGCTTATTTCTTTTAGAAAAGTGTTAACCCGTTCCGTCGATTTTCCATCATTACAATGAACTACATATCTTTGTAAGTAGTCTGAGGTATCAACCTTACGCAATTCTGCTACATATTCTTTACCATCTACTGTCAACCTCTGTAAAGCATCTAGGAAATCATCCTCAGTACTGCACCAGCAACAAGCAAGCTCTAAATCAGATTTAAAATGTGACATAAGAGGAGTTTGTTGAGGATTGCAATACAATATCAAAGGCTTCTGAAAAGCAATTGTCTCATTCCATACAGTTGAAGAGCTAATATCAGTAATCACTATGTCACTATTCAACAGCAAATTATCCATATTAGAAGTAGTATCCACATTTATACTTAAGTGAGGCTCCTGTTCAATATATAGTACTGTCCCGAGTATTTTGACTGTGTCACTCATTGGTCGAAATGTCACCTTTAGTTGATCGCATGCACCAAGAAGATTAAGGTATTTTTTCTGCAGCAGATATCGCCTAGTATCTTCACTCCTCTGATCTTGTCCAATCGTATTACCATATGACTTTTCCGATATCCATAATACCCTAATTCGTTCATTATCTAACTGCTTCAGCGAGTTACATCCAAAAACCCTTTGCTCTATGTTTGGTGAACCCACTGCTAACAAACCAGCTTTTTGAGCAACAACTGGATCTGACAATGGTTTAATTCCATTACCATAGGTGAGATAATAATCACAAAAAGCCAACTCATTCACTTCCAAGCTATTGTTCACATGTGTTCCAACAGAACCGCCATGCTGAATTCCAACTGTTGGAATACCCTCCATCTCACACGCTAGCGCCATGCGCTTATCTACCATCCGGTTAACACCTTGGAAACAAACCACGTCAGGGGAGAAAGCATCTAGCACTCTGTAGGCAATTCTATCCACATATCTAGACAGAAATAATCCATAGACAGCTATAGGTCTAAGAACGGTTATCAGATCAGATAACAAATCGAAGTCTCCGAATTTAACTGTTGCTGTTTGGTCAAATTGATTAGCCCACTCATCATATAAACTATTCAGATGGGCTATCTCTTCACTATCTGGTTCAGGAAAATCCAAATCAAGATCGATCGTAGTACGTTCAGTTAACGAAATCAGCTTGGAATTATAAACTGTCGACCATCCCAGACATCCTTGTATACCGCCCATGATTTCATTATTAGCATGATTTAAAACATATACTTTAGTTGCTTTTAATGAAGCAGTAACAGTATTCAATTCTTTATTCATGCCTCCCAGCACCAGTAGAGATTGATTACCCATATCAGCATCATGAGTACCAATAACATTATGAGATATTGTCCGAATTACCTTCCAGTAACTGCCAACACAATACCGCACACGCTGGACAAAACTATATAATGCGCGCCAACTTACCCACCACTTTACCCTATTTGTCTTGTATGAATTAAAGCTAATGGTAAATGAATATTGCTGAGCCAATTGATTTAACAAACCGTTCATTGGTATTGAAGGAAACCACGGATGTGCAGTCCTCAAAATGTATCCTGCATCTCCTTCTAGCTTGAACATTGAGACTGTTTTCGGATTACAAGCACGTATGGTTTCATGCATCAAGTGGACACGCGTAGCAAGAATGGAAGCAGCAAAATTAAACCAATAAATATGTGATATTAAGAATCCCCGATCTGAATCTTGAGTATTACCGTGTGAATTTAGAATACGATCCTCAATGTCACGTAACAATTCAACACAATTACTCAACAAATGTTTGCTAGTAGATCCAATTGGTCGGGTATCAGCGTACTCTGATACTGAAGTATGAGGGATACCAAACTCCTCCAAAGCTTGCAAAGCCTCAGCAGTCAGAGCTACGACCTCGAAAGGCACATTATCTTTCAGAAGATTCTTTATGTGCTTAGCTTGTGCCCTACATTCAACAAACCACAGATTGCTCACGGTAAATTATTGTTCTACAGTTATTTTTAGGTATCAAATACAACAATTGACTTGACTAGCATGAAAACAGCTATTCTCATCTATGTCTATTCCAAACCTCTAAATAGTACAAACTTTTTACGAGAAAATCATAGTGTTTGGAAGCGTTATAGTGATCTTCAATTACACTCTCAATCAACTTGAGATCCAAATAATTTCGAGTAATTGAACTACTGTCGCGCACCAACTCATTTAATTGATCACGGGAACTTCTACTCCTAAACCACAGGGTAAGATCAGAAGAAAATCCAACTTTCTTTCTCGATATTATGTCCTGTGGAATAAACTTCTCTGATACTCGCTTTAGGATGTACTTTGTCTCTCTAGTAGACTCTTCAAACTTAAAACCACTATCGATCGAATTGACGGCATTAACCAATCTATAGTTTAAGAAAGGTTGTCGCAATTCTATACTTGCTGCCATGCCCATTCTGTCTTGTCTTTGTAGAATAGTCTGTAGTCTATGCCGCTGATCATAAAGCATAACGAGATCCATCAGAGGTATATCTTTGTGTTCTCGGAGCCAACGATAGGACTCACCACGTAAATCATCGTCAATGGTGGTCATCTCAAAACCACAGATATTAGAAACTATCTCAGCATTATCAAGGCCACCACCATAATACAATATATCTTCCAAGGTGTAGTCACCATTTGTCATCTCATCCACAAACGTAAAAATACGATCATAACGATCATATCCACAAAATATCTCATCTGATCCTTCCCCTGAAATCAACACCTCGCTATCATGATCTCGAGCAGCAGAGCACAGCTTGTACATTTGTACTGAACTTAGATGCTGCAGTGGCTCATCATATATTTTAGACAAAAATGGAATCTCATCGACTAGTGATTTCACATCATGCATAACAATATTTAGATTAAAGTCTGCATCATTATGCTGATTGAGATATGAAACTAACAACTTGGCAAAAGGTGATTCATCAAGCTTGCTTGATCTGTTACCAGCACAAAAACATTGTAGTCCCTTGTATCCAGATGCAGCTAGCATAGCAGTCACAATGCTCGAATCAATCCCACCGCTAGTAAGCAGCCCTACAGGAACATCACTGATCATACGATTCCGAACTGAATTATGGACACATTTCTCTACAATCGAATGAGCCTCGCTTTCTTTAACAATCTTTCTATCTTGACCGATCCGATATTCATTTACAAGATCCCAGTAACAATACTGAGGCAATCTATCATTGACGCCACTTAATAACAAATAATGGCCCGGATTAAGCTCAAAAATGTTCTGATAAAATGTCCGCGAGCCTGATATTTTTGAGCGACAGAAGTATTCATATAGACCGTTCGCATGAAGCTCATCAGTGACAAGACCAGTATTTGTAATAGCTTTTATTTCCGAAGCAAACAGGAATGCGCGGTCAGCGTAAGCATAATAGAGAGGTTTCTCACCAATTCTATCTCTAGCAATGAAAAGAGTATGCTCAACTTGGTCCCAAATGCTAAAGGCAAACATGCCTTCTAATTTACTTAGAGTATGATCGGGACCGAAATTCTGATACAATTTCAATATAACTTCTGTGTCGGATGTAGTCTTAAAATAGTGATTTTTGCTCAATAACTCATCGCATAGCTCAAGATAATTGTAGATCTCTCCGTTGTACACAATAACAAAACGACCATCATCGCTAATCATTGGCTGGTTACCCGAGATCACGTCCAGAATGCTTAATCTGACATGACCCAAGTACACACGATCATCCCTATAACTACCCGAGTCATCAGGACCCCTATGCGATAGTAATTGCAAGTTGGCAGAATTATGTTGAACTTCCAACAAATTCTGCTGGTTAGAGTAGATACCAAATATGCCACACATAACTATATTCTAGTGATTCATCCTATACATTAGCGGACTACATTTTTCTAAAACAATGTGAGTAATTCTAAGAAATATACAAAGGGAAATTAATCAACAAAATGCCTTCAATATTGGTTAAGATACACTATTGTCGCCGGTCAGATACTGAAGATCATGAATGTAGGCTGGTGAATTGATCAACTCCTAATTCAAAATCATCGATGTGTTTGCTCAATTTTTCATCGGACCAATTCCACCATCGAATATCTAAAAGGGCATCAACTGTGCTATCAGAAAATCTCTTTCTAACCACTTTTGCAGGAACACCTGCTACAACACAATAGTCTGGCACATCCTTAGTAACCACGGCCCTAGAACCTATTACTGCGCCGTTACCTACTGTAACACCAGCAAATATTATTACGCCTTCGCCAATGTAAACATCATTCTTGATAACCGCTGTATCTGCCCTAGTTGATCCAGAAGTGGGGTCTTGACTACAATCCCTTATAGAATTATCAAAGTGATACTTCAAGGGATAAGTTGTTACACCAGTAGTATCATGCCCATACAACCCAATAACACAATTATCGCCTATGTGACAAAAATTGCCAATTTCACATTTCAAGAGCTTTGTTCCTGGCTTATAATAGGAAAACTTTCCAATTTTTACATTGTCAAATTCTCTTGCAGCTCTACCAAAATTCCTTCGATGATTTGCATGAAGTGGAATAAGCTTATCAAAACTTATTCCTAAATCACTTAGCTGAACTGAAATCTCATCAAAGAAAATAGGTGTAACAATGACATAGTCATATTTGTATTCAACAATTGTCATTGGAGGAACTACCGGTACACCACCAATATCTCTACCCCACATTCTAGTATCATTGTCAGCAAAAGCTACAACCTCTATCAGGCCAAGCAAGACAAGCGGATGTAGATACTCAAAAAAAGATTTACCATCATCACTCGCGCCGTAAATAATTATTCGTGATTTATCCATTTACTACACCATAGTCGTCAACTCAGTCTCACAATATGTATCCACATCAACACTTGAAATTGAAATAGCTATGTCCAGTACAATCAATCTATGATTAATTAAGCAATTTTTCAATCGCATCGACCACGTGGCTCACATCTTCATTTGTCATATCTGGAAATATCGGCAAACTCAAAAGCTGCTCATATACTGATTCAGCAGTCAAGCAGCGATTGTTTTCATTTGTGCCAACAAGTTTATACAGAGGGTGACGATAAACCGGCATGTAGTGCACGTTCACTCCAATATTTTCAGCACGCAATGCAGAAAATATTTGCTCTCGATTCATTCCTATTTGATCGAGTTGTACTTTCACTGCATAGAGATGATACGAATGTAAAACATGATCTCTAACGGATAAAGGGCTTATTACTGGATAGTCTCGTAAAGCATTGTCATAAATTGAGGCTATTTCACGACGACGCTTCACAAACTTAGAAAGCTTTTGAAGTTGACTGACACCTAAAGCACATTGGATGTCACTAAGACGGTAGTTGTAACCAACAGTGTGCATTTCATATGAGAAGCTACCCTGCCTTGCCCGCTGTAAATGGTCTGTAGTAATCCCATGGTTCCTAAAGATTCTCATTTTTCTAGACAATTCTTTATCATCAGTCGTGATCATACCTCCTTCACCGGTGGTAATAGCCTTGACAGGATGGAAGGAAAAAATATTTAAGTCAGCTAATGATCCAACCAATCGACCTCTAAAGCTACTGCCAAGAGAATGGCAAGCATCGGCTACCAAGTACAAACCATACTTATCAGCAACAGCTTGCAGTGCATCATAATTGCAAGGATGACCAGCATAATCCATAGCAATTATTGCCTTAGTACTAGATGTAATATTTGCTTCAATTTTAAGAGGGTCAATTAAAAGTGTATCGCTCTGCACATCTGAAAACACTGGTGTACCTCCAGTATACAAAACGCAATTAGCCGTAGCCACAAAGCTTATCGCAGGTATTATCACCTCATCTCCAACCCCAATACCAATTGCATGCATAGCCGCATGCAAAGCTGCAGTGCCATTACTGACTGCCACAGATTCATTGGCATTAACGCTTCTTGAAAAAGAGTTTTCAAATTCAGCAACTGCTGGACCAGTTGTTAACCAATCTGAACGCAGCACTTCTACTACAGCTTGTATGTCATCCTCATCTAAATGTTGACGTCCATAAGGAAGCATTCTTTCCCGCACTGGCACACCTCCATCGATAGCTAATTTAGAATTCAAATGATCCATCCTCAATCATATGCTTCAGTTCTTCATTAGATAACCAATGATCATTATTGTTGCTAGAATATTCAAATCCGTCAGGAAGCACTGTACCTCCAGTCCATTCACATCCTCCCCACCACGGAAATTGAGGCTGTACAATAAACATATCCTCAAATTCTAGAGTAGTACGTGCTTCATCCCGTGATACGAGCACTTCGTGCAGTTTCTCTCCTGGTCGCATCCCTATAACTTCAATCTCACAATCAGGTGCCACAATACGAGCTAGATCAGCAATGCGCATACTAGGTATTTTAGGCACAAACATATCACCACCTTGCATCTGATCCAATGAATTGAGCACAAGACGAACACCTCGTTCTAAAGTTATCCAAAATCGTGTCATTCTTTCATCAGTGATAGTAATCTTCCCATAATCGCGTTGCCGCATAAACATCGGTATGACACTACCACGACTTCCAATCACATTACCGTAACGCGCACAGCTAAATTTTGTACCATTTCCTCCAGCATAAGAGTTTCCTTGGATAAACAACTTTTCTGCACAAAGCTTTGTAGCTCCATAGAGATTTACAGGATTGACAGCTTTATCTGTGCTAATTGCCAAAACTTTCTTGACACCGCAATCAATGGCTGCATCGATGACATTCTGAGCACCAACCACATTTGTTTTAACCGCCTCAAAAGGATTGTACTCACAAGCTGGAACTTGCTTGAGAGCAGCTGCATGCACTACAATATCAACCCCTCTAAAAGCGCGTTTTAGGCGATCTAGATCGCGCACATCTCCAAGGAAGTAACGCATGCTAGTATCTCCATACTGTTGAGCCATTTCATGCTGTTTAAGTTCGTCACGACTAAAAACAATTATCTTGCGCGGAGAGAATTCTTCTAGCACTATCTCAGTAAATTTCTTTCCAAAAGAACCAGTTCCACCAGTAACCAATATTACTGCATCATTTAAAGACATTGACTTTTTACTCCATATATTTTCAAATAGTATGCTACATGTCGATAGTCACTCATAGATAGTATCACAAACCTCTTACAACTTTGTCTGCCCCCCATTTGTCAGCATAATTTCTAGTTGCAATATCAAGGGCATCCTCCCTGACTGTACCTTGATCTACACTATTTAAGTACCATTGTACATATTCACCTATACGCTGAGTTGCTCTACCATCACGAAAGGGGTCGAACTGATCCAATACAGGTGTCGCATCACCCAAATTTGGATTAGATGATGGGTCTTTATAATAATCTGTGATAGCATCCCTTATAGATTCATGTTCATAAAACACACATCGCCTAGGACCCAATGAATGAAGAGCCGTATACGATTTCGTAGTTGACTGCTGGTCCAGTCGAGCATAATCCAAGTAAATAGTACGTACTCCACTTAGTGCAGCAACAACTGGGGTCGACAGTGTCGAGTGACCTATTGCAAAGTCAGCAGCGATGGATACGTTGGCTGGCCACATACTTGTGTCAAATATATGTGTTCGTCCCGTAGCCAGGGCATTTTCGAATAATTGATGCATACCAGAGTAATGATCGCTAATATTTTTCTTCTTGGGCTTTACTAAAAGACCAAGATTTGGGTCATCAAGTACCCATTGCAGAAAAAATCGGTAGAATTTTGATGATAACGTAGAGTTGTCAAAAATCACAATCACAAATTTTGCCCCACTTTGCCGTAGATTTAATGATGCAGATTGTGCTACTTTGCGCTGTTGACCACTATATCGCATCTCGGACATCGCACATCCCGCAAGTAATAAGTGTGGTGATATGGAATTGGCATCAATACAAATACGAGCATCATGCTCTCCCCACAAAAAGTAAACGTGAGGTGTACGCATATTGCCAGTGGTAACACTATCACTACAGGACCAATGAGTACCAAATCGAATCCCACCAGCTAAATGCATTGCAGTCGTTATATTATCGGGTCCAGCTTCCTGGTAATGCCAAAATGCTTTAAGACCCAACGTGCTGAATTGACGACCCAAGCTCAAGACAGCTACAATCTCAGATGCCAGTATTCGTAAGACATCCTTGGTAAAACCCCTTGAAAATACCGACCTAATAATTATTCTTGAAAGTAACAATGTATTGCGCATCACTTCAGACACTGGAACACGTACTCTATAATATAGATTGTGCAGTTCACCTCGTGCCCTACGGTTAATACATACTGAAGTAATTCCCTTGTCCTGTGCGTTAGACACAACCTCGACTGTGGGCTGAAAATCACCGCGGTCAAACAAATACTTCAAACGCGAAGCTGGAATATTAGTGTGTTGCCACCAAAAAAAGTCTCCCGATTTGGACTGATCTATACCCCAACACGCAGCTGCACCAACTGATTTCCCTTTATTAGGTATGTGTTTTGATCCAGTATTTGAAGGAAGCATGGACCTTAAAAGTCTGTAGAATACTTCAACTATTGTGTATACAATAGTTTTAGAAAACATAATTTGATTGTAATGACATCCATCATGCCATTCAATTTCTCTTTTGCGTTGACTCCCGTATTCTCTAATTAACGGTACTGTTAATATTGTTATGACCTCACAATCCAAATCATTTTGTACAGTCAGGGAATAATCAACAAGCCTATGTTGTTCAAAATGACGTATATCTGAGGCACAACGCTTCAAAATGTTAGTAATTAATAAATCAAGATAGTAGTCATCGACAGTTTCAATCATTTCGCGAACAATTCTCTGAACTCCGTGATGTAGTTCAGAGATTTCATTGTGAACTTTCGTCTTAGTAACATGTGCTTTGTTCCGATGATCATCTATTGGCCATAGCTTTTCTCTAGCTATCTGGCTAGCCGGACATTCTATGATTCCAACTTTGTAGAGCCAATCGGACGCTTTCAGACCAATACTATTACTATTAACATACAGCAAACGAAGTGTTCCGTATCTAAGAAATGCTCTTAAAACAGGAAATAAGCTAAACATTGTCAGGTCTTGAACAAAGACCCTAGCTGTCAGATCGGACATAATAAGATTAATTCAAATGTGGAAATTTTGTTGTCTCATTCAGCGCATAACATTTGCAAGCTACTAACAACATGTTCAATTTCCTGGTCGGTGATACCTGATGAACTTGGCAACTGTACAGCCAAAGCATGAAGTCTGTGTGCACAATCGATTCCATAATATTCGCAATCTTGATATGTTTCTTGCAAATGCAATGGATACCATAAAGGACGTGATTGTATGCCACGGTCTTGGAGCAATGAAATCAAGTCACGGCTATTGGACTTACTTTCAGATTGTTTCAGTACAATCGTGTACAACCAGTAAGTACTAAAAGCACTCTCGGATTCGGACATGAGTACAAAATCTGAAAGATTGGACAAGCCTTCAGTATAGGCAACAGCAATTTGGCGTTTTCTTTTAATAAAATTGTCCAGTTCCTCCATCTGAGCTACTCCAATAGCAGCTTGAATATTAGTCATTCGGTAATTGTAACCAATGTCATTATGAATATATTCCAGCGAATCAACTTTAGCTTGAGTGGTCAAATGCTTAGCCTTGTGAGCCCATACCTCATTGTCGGTCACTATCATTCCACCACCTCCACATGTAATTACCTTGTTCCCATTAAAGCTGAAACACCCGATATCACCCAAATGACCAACATGTTCGCCTTTATATTTGGCTCCAAGACTCTCTGCTGCATCCTCAATGATGACTAATTCATATTTTTTCGCAATATCAAGGATTGGGGACATATCAACTGGATGACCTAAAATGTGAACTGGTAAAATGGCTTTGATGCGCCTGCCGCTAGATTTGTTATATAGAGCTCCGCGGCTCCATCTACATTTTGTCTCAAGAAAATCCACCACTTTTTCAGGATCCATCTGCCAGTAATCGTCCTCTGAATCAATAAAAACAGGATAGGCACCAACATATCGAATAGCATTGGCGGGTGCAATAAACGACAACGCAGAAACCAAAACTTCATCATCAGGTTCTACTTCTGCTACTAACAGCGCTGTATGAAGCGCAGCCGTCCCACTCATAGTGGCAGCTGCATACTTCGCGCCCACATAATCGCCAACTATGTCTTCAAATTTGTCAACATATGACCCTACGTAGGAAACCCAGTTCGTGTCAAGACACTCTCTAACATATTTCCATTCATTGCCACATATATTAGGAATAGAGAGTGGTACCTCCATATAGGGAACCATAGAATCGTCACCAGTCAATACACTTTTCATATTAGCCTATTAATTGCGATAGTAAGGATTGTTGAAATTAGTAATAGCACCTTGAGTGATGACACCTGCAACCTCACGGATTCCATCTGAGACACTACGCGTTGCCGAAAATCCCAGATCACTTTTAATCCTCTCGAATGATACTCGATAATCACGAGGGTCTTCTTCTTTTTCTACATATTCAATTTCAGCAGCGTTATTCACTATAGAACATATCAAATCAACCACTTCACCCTTTCTATAATTCTGTGCTGTATCGCCCACATTAAATACTTTGCCTCCTACTCTATCGATTGCCAATCCCAACACTAAATCAATTGCGCGTGCAATGTCTCGCACATGGACATATGGTCGCCAAAACTGTTCTCCGTAAACCATAAGAGCTTGATTCACCATTATTTCCATAGTAAATTCGTTGACAGTAAGATCAAATCGCATTCTTGGTGAAACCCCAAATGCAGTGGCCAAACGTAGCACAGTTGTAGAAATACTATTTGACTGAGAAACATCAAGTAACATGTTTTCTACCGACACTTTGTTTTCCGCATAAAGCGATATTGGTCTGAGTTCGGAATCTTCATTAACATAATCAGATGTGTCGATCATCTTCCCATAATTGCTACATGTAGAAGCAAAAACGAATCTGCTGACACCCATATTTTGTGCCATTTGAAACAACCTCATAGATCCATCAAGGTTCACTGCGCGAGCAATATCAGGTTGACGCGCACAAGCCGGATCCCCAACGATAGCAGCTAAATGGACCACGCAATCTATACCCTCTAAAGAATTCGTGATATCAGTATCTTCTCGTACATCTCCACACACAAAATCGAAATTATTCTCATGATAGAGTCCTAGTAACGCCTGTCCACCATGTATAAGAGAGTCCATGACTCGGACCTTATAGCCTTTGTGCAACAAGTATCGAGACACAACAGATCCAATATAACCTGCTCCTCCAGTAACAAGAACACTTTTGGTCACTACTACACCTTTCCTTTTGCCAAATCTTCCTCAGCTTTATTATGGTCAGTATGTTGTCCTATGTCGAGCCAGTATTCTCTTACAGGAAAACTAATCACTCTGCGACCATCAGCAATCAATAGCTCAATAAGTTCAGTCATGTCATAAGAATCCTTGTTAGGAATAAGTTGAGATACATTAGGATTCAATAAATAGATGCCAGCATTAATGAAGTGATTAACAGTCGGTTTCTCTGAAACTTTTGTAATCAATTCTCCATCGGTTTCGATCACGCCATAGGGCACTTGAAATTCATGTTGTCTCACAGCAACACTCATTTCAGCTTGGTGTTCGTTATGAAAATCCAACATTGCCCTAAAATCGACGCGCGTTAAGATGTCGCCATTGATAACAAGTAAAGGTGTATCAGATGGTTCTAGCTGACTCAATCCTCCAGCAGTACCCATAGGCTGCTCTTCCTTCACATAACTAATTTGCACACCAAATCTCGTCCCATCACCAAAATGCTGAGAGATGAGATCGCCTTTATAGTGTGTTGTAACATTTACTCTTGATATACCAGATTCGCGTAACTGTTCGATGATACGCTCGAGCATAGGTCGACCACCAACAGGCACCATCGGTTTAGGCAAATGTTCAGTTAGTGGGCGAAGTCGCTTACCAGATCCTCCAGCCATCACTACAGCTTGGATTGGCAAGGTGTCATTCGGCAACAATTCTCTTAAAGTGACTAAACCTACAACACATTGTTGATTGTCCACTATCGGTACTTGACGTACATCTCGTTCACGCATAAGTTGTAATAATTCATCAGTATCGGTACCAAGTGGGGCAGTTACAGCCTGTTTATACTGACTTGAAGCTAACTTACGATCTTGCAACAATTTGACCGGCTCATCTAAATCTGTTCCAGCCAACATTGCACGACGGACATCTCCATCAGTAACTGTGTTCAACAACTGTGTTTTTTCATCTACTACAAGAACTATCTTCGCAGTATTCTTTTCAATACAAGCAATAACTTGGCGTATAGTACTGTCCGCAGACACACACAATGCAGAAAGATCATCAATCATTTTGCCACCATTGGTTCAAATACTGTAAGGCACCT
>Ga0187827_10000732_pt1 | contig 50558 bp, 46 predicted proteins | sample ETNtaG_39_FD_167969 | JGI IMG/M metagenome (GOLD analysis project Ga0187827, IMG submission 167969) | Marine microbial and viral communities from oxygen minimum zone, Eastern Pacific Ocean - ETNP2014_SV_150_PacBio MetaG (Illumina Assembly) | ecosystem: Environmental > Aquatic > Marine > Hypoxic...
CCTGAATATACTTGGAAGGCAGATGCTCTACCAACTGAGCTACCACCGCTCAAAAAAATTGACCGAAAATTTGGCTCTTTATAATTGTACATAAATCCTCATAATGATTACCGTAATAAAATATTGTCAATTTTTTTGGCGATACTATGTGCAATTATGTTTGCACCATCTCCGTTGTAATGACAACCATCCATCCTATACTCATCGCCAAGATTATCCGTGTTCATAGCGACGTGAACCGTTTCTGAATTATTAGCAATAAAAGCTTGGGTATCTGTAATGTTTGCATCTGGGCCGTTCGGATCACATTTTGAAGATTGGGTAAGTATGTAGTGAATGGGAGTATCATTTATAGATTTTGTTAGAAATTTTTGTATTTTTGAAAAATGACTAATATAATCTATACCCGTAAAGGCGTCAGATTCTCCCTGAATCCACACTACAACTACCACCTCACTGTTGTTGACATCAAACATTTCAAGTTGCGAATTGGTGAAATTCGATAAGCTGTCTTGGTGTGATAATGCCCAATCAGATACTGATGAATTATCGGCTGCTGTGTTGACAAATACTATCGGACCATGGTTTTTTAGTTTTGATGCGATATAATTTGTTATTGAACCGTTTCGTCCCGTCGATCCCAAAGCTGGTCCCGAAATTTTGAAACATTCACCGTAATATCCATTTACAAAGTTAGAAGGGACAGTAACATTCGTATTTTCTAAGTGGTTTCCAGCATTTGATTCTCCAGCGATTAATATTATTTTTGCGTTAGACGGACATTCGACTTGTTTACTTTGCGACGTATCTCGAAAACGTTTCTTGACTGGGAATTTTGCGTTTTGCCATTGGGTGAAATATTTTTCGGATGTTTCTATGTCGATGGCTACCCCTTCACCATTTCCATACATTTCGCCAAGCTGAAAATATGCCTTGATATGCCCTTGATTAGCTGCGAGTAAAAACCAAGTCCGAGATGTTTCGTAGTCCTTTAATATACCGTCTCCATTCCTGTGAGCTAATCCCAGTTTGTATTGTGAGTTTGAAAATCCCTGTTCTGCAGAAAGTCTGTACCACTTTATGGATTCAGTTTTATTGGGTTCTACCCCAATACCAAGATCATACATTTCAGCAAGATTGTGTTGAGCCCCTGGTTCACCTTCTTCTGCTGCGAACGTATACCACTTGATGGCTTCGCTAAAATTCTTTTCAATTTGATATATTGCACCTAAATTGCTTTTTGATTTTATGTGGCCCTGTTCAGCGGCAAGCATATACCAAATTTTGGCTTTTTCTAAGTTGATGTCGACTCCTTGACCAATGTGGTAGAGTATTCCGATTTGAAACTGAGCATCTTTGGAACCGGTCTCCTTTGCTACTTTGTACCATTTCGCAGCGTCTAGTATTTGATTTGTTCTTTCAGCATGAAAGTTCGCTTTTTCTGTAGCTTTAAATTTCTCTGAATAAATTTTAGATAAAGTTCCATGTGCTTTCGCGGCTGTTTCCGAGAGAGGTTCGCTTTCTATTGCTTTATTGAGAGCGTCTACCGCCTCCGCCGTATACCCGAGTTTGTACATGACAAACCCCTTTGAGAACCATGCGTTGGCGAAGGGTTTTGTCTTGGGTTCCATTTTAATGGCATCGTTTGCGAGTAACTCGGCGTTTAATAGGTCTCCAGATTTGGCGACAGCTACTGAAGATATTCCCAAAATCTGTGGATAAGCCGGATATTGATTAGCTATATACAAATGCCTGTTCTTATTTTCATTTGTGTATTCTGATGCTCCCATGTCCACAAGACCATTTGAAATTACGGCTAGAGCTAATTGGACGTCCCATTCAAATGGATCTATTTCCTCGTGCCTCATTAATACTTCCCGTGCCATTTCCGCCCATAGGATTCCTTCTTCGAAATTTTGATTTTCGGCTTCTACTTCAGCTCTCATAGAAATTGACTGAGCATGCTTGATTACAATTTTTTCATGTTCAGGGGCCATTTCACTTGCTTTTTTCATAAAGTGAAATTTATCGTAAGGGTCTGAAGATTTTTGGGCCATTGCAGCTAACCTACTTGCATATACTCTCCTTGCGTCCCAATGAGTAATTATTGAAAATAACCCAAATGTAATTAAAATTATTATTATCAGATTTACAATTTTCTTAACAGACAATGTTTGCGGTGGTATAGCGTGGGAAATTTGTTTCGCTTTCGCAGTTTGTGGGTCAACTATTTCAAAATCTCTACCGTATGTGATTTTGTAAATAGAAAACAAAAGACCTATTAGTAGAAATAAAATAGTCAAATCTTCGATCCTGGGAACTCCAGCAATCATTTCGACGAATTTTCCAATTAAAGCAGAAAAAATCCCTATTAAAATGATGGTCATCGAAATATCTTTAGAGGGAAGCAGTCTAGTTTTTTCTAAAAATTTAATTCCAATTACAAAAATGTAACTAAGTAGGGCTATTAATATAAACAGGTTAAAAAATCCGAGTTCTATCAAGAAGTTCAGGTAATAATTATGGGCATTTTCAACGTTTGTGAGTTTACTCTGTGGCTCAATAACGAAATGAAAAGAGTAAACGAATAAATCAGGACCGACGCCAAAGATTGGTCGTAGTGCTTTAATCACGTTTGTTTCAGTACGAGGTGTATCCCAACTGGTTATTAACCTAATGACCCCCTTCCAAATTTGGTACCGTCCCGTCATACCTCCACTTATGTCAGTTAAGTTGTCCGTTCTTTCCATATTGGTTAGTTCTGTCACTGAGCGTGCGAATCTATATGTCGGAATTTCATTTGCTTTACTGCCTGATAAAATCGAGAACACAATTACTACTATGGCTGCTATAACTAATGTAGGTATGAATCTAAATACGTGATTTTTCGTGAAAATTTTTGTTCGGTAAAGAATGATTGAAAAAAATGCCATCGATACTAATAAGCCGACCCAAGGACCTCTTGTCGCTGTGATCCATAACATAGACAATTCAATACCGACTATGATTCCAATCAGGATCACACCATACCACCTAGATAGTTTACTGAACAAAATGGCTGAAAGCGTCACAGGTACCATCATTGCTATAAACGAGCTGAAATTTATAGTATTGCCAAAAGTTGAGTGAACTCTATCTGTATTTTCTTTGAATTCTATGGGTGAAAATCCTAAAGTTTCAGCCATTCCATATACGCATGTGAATAACGAAAGTGTTATCAGTAGAAGATATAATGATCGTATGGACTTTAGGTTATTGAATAGATGAGGAACAATAACCATTATCATTATTACTGTTAGTAAATCATAACCGCTGTATCCGGTCCGTGAGTAACTGGCACCAAAAAAACTTAAATAGGGTATAGGAGAAAGAATGGTCGAACATATTATCCCGAAGACCAATAAAATACTAATCAACCCAAAAAGTTTGATTGGGTTTCTTACTATTTCTAATAATGATCCGTTAAAGTAATCGTTATCGAATAAATTAACATTTCCTAGAATGAATTTGTGTATTAATAAGATGACAATACACAAAATGACGAAGATGTGAAGGAAATACGTTTTTGGTTCGGAAAAACTGAAAAAAGAGTAACCAATAGGGATATAAACTATCGTAAGCGTGATGGCTAAAAAGAAAATATATCTGGATAGTGCAATCATTATAGATAGTATTTTATATTGTAAATATGGGTAAAAATATATTTATAACTGGTAGTGCTGGATTTATAGGCAGCCATACAGTGAAACGTGCTATTAGTGATGGGCATATGGTGGTTGGCATTGATAATCTTGAAGAAACCTATGATTCAAAAATAAAGCGTATGAGAATACAGGAACTGAGTGGGCTGAAAAATTTTGAATTTGTGTTAGGAGAAATTGGGGATAAAAAACTTGTGGCGAGCATTATAAAAAACAACGATATAAATTGTGTAATTAATCTTGCAGCAAAGGCTGGGGTTAGAACATCTATTTCGCAACCTTTGAAATACTATCAAACAAATTTGTTGGGAACTTTGAATATTTTGAACGCCCTGAGTAGTAATCCAGAAATAAAGCTTATCCAAGCTTCTACTTCTAGTGTTTACGGTCGATCCTATAAAAAATTTGTTGAATCTGACACTAACCTTAAACCTATTTCACCATATGCTGCTAGTAAAAAAGCTGCTGAGGAATTGTGTTACGTATATAACAGTTTATACGGTAATAAGATGACTATTTTCAGGTTTTTTACAGTTTATGGTCCAATGGGCAGACCTGACATGAGCATATTCCGGTTCATTAAATGGATTTCAGAGAACGACACCGTAAGGATTAACGGGGATGGGATGCAGGAAAGAGATTTTACCTATGTCGAAGATGTGGCAAGAGGGATTTTGGCGGCTGTAAATTCAGATTGGGATTACGAAATTATAAATTTAGGATCCGATCAACCACACTCTATAAATACTGTTATAGAACTCATTGAAAAACAATTAGGAAAAAAAGCAAACAGACAACATCTCGATCCAGATCCGGCCGATGTGCCTTTCACTCAAGCTTCCACCGATAAAGCCCATCAACTACTTGATTGGCTGGTTACTACTAATTTACATGACGGTATTGAAAAGACATGTGTGTGGTACAAAAAAAATAGAGATTGGGTTTCAACTTTAGACCTACAAGTAGAAAAATTTTCAAAGCAATGACGATTAGTGTTAGAGGTATGCAATCAAGATGAATCCAAAATCCATGTGTGTTGTTGGTATGGGTTACGTGGGTTTACCATTAGCGGTTGCCCTTTCAGATCACTATGATGTAACAGGATTTGACGTATCCAATCGAAGAATCATCTCGTTAAAAGAAGGTATAGATACGAATATGATCATCAGCTCAGAAAGTTTGTCCAAATCTGATATTGACTTTACTGATAAAGCGGACTGTTTGCAGAGGGCAGATATGATTATTGTAACTGTGCCCACCCCCGTTAATTTAGATAGTTCCCCAGATGTTAAATATTTAAAGAAGGTGAGCGAAACGATTGGAAAACAACTGGCTTTAGTTGATCGTAACCACTTAAAATGCCCAATAATTTTGTATGAATCCACAACATACCCTGGTTGTACTGAAGAAGTTTGTAAACCGATCATCGAAAAATATTCTCACCTCAAATGTGGTGAAGGTTTTAGACTTGGATACTCCCCCGAAAGAACTAATTTTGGCGATTCAGAACATGATCTGAGTTCTGTTGTTAAAGTTGTTTCTGGGCAGGACGATCAGACCACTGAAGATATTGCTGCTGTCTATTCAACCATCATAGGAGCTGGAGTTTATATGGCTCCGAACATAAAGACTGCTGAAGCCGCTAAATTAATTGAAAATGTCCAAAGAGATTTGAATATAGCACTAGTAAATGAATTAGCCATCGTTTTTGATCATTTGGATTTAGACTCAACGGAAGTTTTTAAGGCAGCAGCTACAAAATGGAATTTTGTTCCATTTAAACCAGGTTTAGTTGGGGGTCACTGTATTCCTGTAGATCCATATTATTTAACTCATGTGTCAACAGAATCGGGATACGTGCCAAAAATTATATTGGCCGGGAGAGAAATAAATGATCAAATGTATCAATTTATCGGAAAAAAAATCAACAATTTATGCCAAACTAGGTTGAAAAACCCATCTAAGCCAATTGAAGTTTTGGTTTTAGGTTTTTCGTTTAAGAAAAATATATCTGACACCAGAAATTCCCAAGTTCCAAATTTAGTTCGGCAATTGACCGATTATGGGTATAACGTTTCCGTAAATGATCCCGTTGTTGGTTCTGATTATTTCCGTAACTCAGAGTTTACATATTATGAAGGCAATGAAAAATTATATGATGTTGTCATTTTTTCCGTAGATCACGACACTTACGTAAAAATGGGATACAAAGCCCATTTTAGACATTTGAAGAAATTCGGGTTATTTGTAGATATAAACGCCACATTCCATAGATATAAACAACGTTTTAATGATTTCTCTTATTGGTCTCCGTGAAACTTTTCAATGAATAAAAAAAAAGTTGTTTTTTTCCTTTACGCGAACACCCCTAACCCAGCTTTGATCGAACGGGCTATGGTAGCGGAGGAGGCGGGATTGTTCAAATCATTTGTTGTTTATTGGGGCCGAAAAAATTCAGATATATCTATCCCTTTTTCGAAATTATTGCCCGACGATAGATTTTTAGAAATAAAGTTGGGTGATCCTAGAGGTAACTTTTTTAGAAGAATTTATCTGTCCTTAAAATTTTCAGTCGCTTTGCGGGCTAAATTAAATGATTATTCCCCAAACGTAATATATGCAGTGAACTCTGATATGTTGGGTTTATGTTGGGTTGCTAATTTGCTTCGTGCCCCCATACCGGTTGTTTACGATTTCCAAGATCAAAAAGGGGAGTACCTAAACATAATATACAGGAAGCTATACCGTTTATCTGCTTCTAATGTTACGAAAGTGTTTATAAGATCCAGAGGCTTTTTACACCAAATAAAGACCAACAAACTTTTTAACAAAAAAGTACCGGTAAGTTACTTTGCCGAAGCACCCATGAATTGGACCCTGACGAAAAAGAATTTCCCTAAACCCGGACAAAAACTTGTGCTGGGTTATTTTGGAAATATACGCGGAAAATTACAGATTTATTCCTTACTGACTGCCGTCGGGAAATTGAATTCAGAAGGAAGGAAAATTGAAGTCAAATTTGCTGGAGTTGGATCTGAGGCTGCTTGGATAGGGGATTTGTCAAAAAAACTAGATTACGTTCATTACCTAGGCCCTTTTGATTACTTCAAGGAATATAGTGATCTTTTTATATCAGCTGATCTAGTTTTTGCAGTCTATCCGACTGACTTGGCTAATAATAAATTTCATGAGGCCAGAAGATTTCACGAGTCCATTGCCACTGGGGTTCCGTTGATAGTAAGTTCTGGTACTTATATGGCGAAAAGAGTTACTACTTTGAACGTCGGCTGGACAGTCAAGGAAGATTCTAGTGATGAAATGTACGAAATACTTGAGCAAATATTAGACGACCCAAAGATAATTCGAGGAAAACGTTTAACAAAAGCGCTGAGGAAAGAACATTTAATTGAACATTATGCTGACGAATTTATCGATGCACTAAACAAAGCGTAAAAAAGGACTTACTACCTTTCGGTAATTTTATCTATAACCCTTTTCCATTTCATACTGACCGACTCATCTGTAAATCTGCTAGAAGATCTTAAACCGGCTTGAACCATATTTTTTTGTTGCGTTGTATTTTCTGTAATTTCCATTATGGCTGACGCCAAAGCATCTGAATCTCCAACAGTAACTAAAGTACCAGCCTCACCATTTAATAAAGTATCCCTTGGGCCTTCAGGGCAATCCGTAGAGATTATGGGTACTCCTATTGCTTGCGCTTCGATTATTACGTGTCCTGGACCTTCCCATTTACTTGTTGATATAACCATATTAGCCCCTTTCATGTATTTGTATGGGTTTTTTTCGAACCCAGGCATTTGTATGTGATCTTTGAGGTCTAATTTGTCAATTAATGTTTCTAGCTTTCTTCGTTCTTCTCCTTCTCCCAAAATCAACAATCTGAAATTGCCTTGTTTTTTTATTTTGTTAAACGCTGTGATTAAAGTGGAAAAATCTTTTTGCCTAGTGAGTCTTCCCACCGATAATATGGTCGAAACCTTACTGTTTGCATACCATGGATGTACAACATCATCCAAAGATTTTTCCATAATCGAATCGTCTATCACGGGGTTGGGTATAATTTCGAATCGTTCTGTTGAAATTTTTGAAATGGAAGAAGCTACTTCAGCCACACCTTTGTTTGGTGCAATAAAAGCTGAAGCCTGTTTATAGACTTTTCTCCAAAGTACAACCCTTATAGGAGAAGTTTTTGGTAGTCCCCCCATACTAATAATTAATTTTGAATCTGTTCCTGTCATCATATGAGCTAAAGCGGTTGGGCCAGTTAACATCCGTACAATCAATATATCCGGTTTATTGGATTTAAGATAAAAGGGTAAACGAATAAATATCCCAAGACTTACAAAAAAAGACCAAACACGGTAACTGAGCCATGAAGATAACCAGCGAAACGTAGGGATATATGGGAATGCTTTTTTTATTCCCAGGTCTACTATTTTTACTCTTGATGTTTTCTCTTGAAGATTTTTCCATTCCCCTTGACAATCGATTAGTTCAACATCGTAACCCAACTTAGAAAGAGCAATACTTAACCTTGGTACAACAGATGCTTCCCCTATCGTGTCCGCGATGGGCGACATTATGGCTACTTTTGTTTTTTTTTTATTCAATTTTCTTTTTGATTGATTTTTTTTAATATCAAGTCATATTTGTCCAAGGCTAATTTCGGTTGAAATCGGTAAAGATTTTCACTAGCTGTTTTAACATAATCCTCAGCTATTTTTGAATTCGATAGAATTTCAAACATTTTTGAAGACATTGTCACATAGTCGTTCATGGGTGTTAAAGAACCAGCTTTGCCATCTAAAAGAATTTCACTCGGACCGTGAGGGCAATCAGTTGAGATCACCGGAATTTTACACGCTTGGCCCTCTATTAGTACATTTGGGAGCCCCTCATAATTACTAGATAAAACTAGCAGTGAACTCAATTTCATAAAGTCGTAGGGATTATTTACATGGCCTAGTAATTGACAATCTTCTTCTATCTTCAATGTTTTTATTAGGTTTGTTAGTGATTGTTTTTCAGGTCCGTCGCCTAAAATGATCAATTTCGCTCTCGTATTTTTATTCAGTAAAGAAAAAGCTTTTATTAACAAGGTAAAATTTTTTTCTAAAGACAACCGTCCTACTCCGAGTATAACTGGTACATTTGATATGTCGAACCAAGGATGAACACTTTTTGTGACAGGGTCGTTTTTGTACACTTTCGAGTCAAAAGTAGGGTTGTATATCAACTTGACCGTGGTCTCTTCTACGCCTAAAAATCTAATCAGTTCTTTTTTTACACCATCAGAGTTTGCTACAACCGAATCTGCAAATGTGTAGAGATTTTTAATTAAAAGTTTTGTTACGAATCTTTTAAACCAATGTATCTGTTCCAGTGAATATTGAATTGAGGTTCTTTCTGTAAAAATCAACCGGATATTTTGTCTTGATAACACTTTGGCTAAAAGAGCCGATATATTTGCAAAATGTTGGGCAGATATAACTATGTCTGGTTTGTTTGTTCTTAGATGTTGTGAGAATTTATGTATTGCAAAAAATGTTCTAGAAGCATTAATTCTATGTACCTTGGAAACAATATCTAACTGATCAGTCATTCTGCCTTTGGCCTGGAGGGTTACAACTTCTGTCACATATCCTTTATCATTAAAACCTTCTATTATCGGAATTGTGGACCTTATTATTCCGTCATCAGCGTGTGGCAGGAAAAACATAATTTTCATTCATTCAAACCTAGAACTTCGCCCCATTTACTAGCGATTAATTTTGGGTCGAATCTGATCAACGATTTATGAGCTATTTTTGCTAATTCTTTTGATTTTGATGGATTGTCCAAAAGATAAGCAATTGCACTACTAAATTTTATGTCATCTCCTACGGGCACCAAAATCCCATTTTTTCCGTTCTCCAGTATTTCGGACGGTCCGAAAGGTGCATCAGTTGACACAACGGGAGTTTTACTCCGCATGGCTTCAATTATTGAATTACCAAACCCTTCAAATATCGGGGCAGTTACAAAAACATCAGATTTTGAAATTAATTGTGACGGATTTTGAACCCATCCAATAAAATGACAGTGTGAATAAATTCCCAGAGCTTTTGCTAATTTTTTTCCTGAAGATACGTAACTGCCCTGACCAACTATTATTAATTCCGATTTGTGGGTTTTTATCAATAAAGAAAAAGCTTTCAATATTGTGTCGATACCTTTTTCTTGACTTACTCGGCTGACACTAATAATTTTTGGGATAGAACTAGAAAATAGTTTTTTTAATTTTTTGCCAGTATACGGTTCCAAGATCGGTTTTGAATTTATATTTTGAATAGCTGTAAATTTGGTTTTTGACAAACTTAGTAAATCCGGAGAATATTTAGAAGCGGCTTCAGTGAGGGTAACTACCAAATTAACGTGGTTATAAGTGAACTTTTTAACCTTTATTCTTAGTTTGTAAAATTTACTGTTGAACATCCGAAAACTGTGTCCAATCACCGTGTTTTCACGTGCGATGAGGACTGTTGAGCTTCTAGACATTAATTTACACAACAAAACTACCAAATGTCCTTGGAACGATACAAAATAGTGAGGCTTATACTTTTTCAAATAATAGAAAACTCCAAGTGCAGTTCCTATTGAAGACAAGTATTTGCCCCAATTCATTTTGTGTATGTGGGGCATTAGCTGGTAATTAGAGATATTGATTATCTCTATATTAATTTTTGGGTTTATACCGGTTATTTTTGTCTCATTAACTAAAAGATGGAAAACAGTATCTGGGTAGTTTTCTGAAAGGGAATTGACAATATTTATATATGAAACGGTTATTCCTCCCTTATCTAAAATTGGATTATAAAGCGTGACTATTTTCATAGGCGTTGTTGGCCAGACTCTATGATGTTTATAATATTTTTGGACCTATTTTCCCAAGTCCAGTGTTTGTATTTTTGACTGGCATTTTCTGAAAGATAATTTCTTAGTTCGTCATCATCCAATAATTTCGAGATATATTTTGCTAATTGGGAAAAATCGCCGGGATTGAAAAGGAGAGCGGAAAATTCGTCTTCTAGAATTTCCTTAATTGGATTAAGGTTGGTGGCTATTATAGGTTTTTTTGACGCTATATATTCAAATAATTTCAAAGGAGATTGTCCATGAATATCGGTTTGTGGTAAAACGAGAATTTTGGCAGAAATCTGATAAATTTTTACCTCGGACGGTGGTATGTGCTTGACAAAGGTTACGTTTTTATCGGGTTGAAATGTTTTTATTAAATTATCCCGATCTTTTTCATTTCCACCTACGATTGTAAATCTTACTTTTGGCAGTAATTTGGCGGCTTTCAACAGAACATCAACACCACGACCTCTGACTAGATGCCCTGTGTAAACAACGTCATTTTCAGAAGAATTTAATTTCGATTTTTTTTGTAAGTTATAGTTTGGAAGAGCATCAGGTAAAACAAATATTTTGTTTTTTGATACCCCCAAAGTCAATAAATTAGTTTTGAGTTCATTTGAGATTGTTGATATAAAACGCATATTTTTTGATTTACTCAACAATGAAATTATTTTTAGTGCTCTTCCAGTGAATTCATTTGAACCAGCACGATGAAGTTCAAAACCGACGGGGTTTCCCAATAAGATCAAAACGGTTGCGCAAAGCCAATGTCTTGTGTAGTAAATGTCCGGATTCCATTTTTTTGCCACAGCCATTGATGTTATTGCAAAAACGGCATTGGCTAAAAACATCAGTGGATTTAAAATTGGTTTAATGAATTTTTCGATGACTAATACGTCTAAGTAATAAACATCCTTTATCGTGAAATTTTCTGTGACATCGAAGTATTCGTAAGGATTTACGTTTTCTAAGCTTTTGTTGCTCTGTTTTCTTCGCGAGTAATATAGAGTAACGTCCGCTCCGGATAGAGATAAAGACTCACATGTGCGCATTATTTGTATACCATGCGCCCTTTCCGTCGGCATTCTCATTTCTGATATATATGCGATTCTTAAATTTTTTTTCATCAAGTTCAAATGTTATTTTCATTCCAAATTAACATTTAATCATTAAGCAAATTTTATAATTATGATATTAGATAGGAAATAAAATTGATATTTTTCAAAATTGTAGCCACTAATTAAACCTGTTTGGATAAATGATTACTGATAGTTTAATATATGCAAGGTTTCATCCACTGCACATGTTCTTGTGTATTGGATCATGAATTTTATAATTAAAATGTATCTCATCCGAAAACCTCATTTTTATGAGTAATACGATTGTTATTACAAACGATTTTTACCCTCGCGTTACGACGAACGCCAAGTTACTTACGGACGTTGTTAGAGAATTTTCGGAAAAACATGGAATGGTTGTCGTTTATTGTAGTATGCCTAAACATTACAACCGGCGCCTTGGGACAGGGGGATTATCAGAGAAAATAAAAATCAAAAGGTTTTGGAATCCAGAATTTCAAAAATCCAATGTAGTCGGCAGAGTGATAAATTCTTTTTTTGTTTGTGCGGGAATATTTGTTGACTTAGTTTTTTTTTCTCCAAATTCAATAATACTTGTCGACACAACATCTCCGTTTCAAGGTCCTTGCGTTTGGTTGTCCTCAAAAATACGTAGGCATAAATATATCTATTTGGCGACAGAATTTTATCCTGACGCGGCCGTAGCTTTAGGTTTCTTGAAAGAAAATAGTTTAATCACTAGACTATGGGATTGGTCTAATAAAAGGGTATACCGGTCTGCCTTCAAAGTAATAGTGATTGGGGAGCGTCTCCGTAATAAGGTTTCTAGACATATGTTAGAAGGAATTAACGATACCAGTTTGGTTGTTATTCACAATTGGGCAGATATAGACAAAATTTCCCCGATAAAACCTAAAAACAATTCTTTTAGACGGGATCTCGGTTTACAGGATAAGTTGGTAATATCATATTCTGGGAATTTAGGATTGTCACACGATCTTTCTACATTGTTGACAGCTGCAAAAATGTTAAAAACCGATAAAACTGTAGCCTTTTTGATTATTGGAGAGGGTCCCCAGAAAGCCATTATAAAATCTGATGTCGAAAAATTTAATTTGACGAATGTTACGTTACTGCCATATCAACCCGATGATATACTACCACTTTCTCTTAGTTCAGGCGATTTTTCTGTTGTGACACTGAATAGAGAGATGGATAAGTTAACTATTCCTTCGAAATTATACCCTGCAATGGCCGCGGGCCAGGCGATTATAGCAATTTTCACTGAGGATACCGACATTGCTGATATTGTCACCGAAAATAATGCAGGAATCGTTATAGAGCAGGGAGATAGCGAGAATTTTGTCAGGGAGATAAGTAAATTAAATAAAAACAGAGAATTAATTAAAGCAATGAAAAATAATGCTAGGCAGACTGTAGTATCAAAATATTCTCGTGATATTTCGGTTAATAGATACTGCGAGCTGTTATTGGAATGTTCAAAAGTTGTTTCTTCTAGCTAACAGTTAATAGGATATAAAGTGTAATGGAAAAACGAATCCTAGTTACGGGAGCCGGTGGTTTCATAGCCCACCATTTGGTGAAATATCTTAAATCTCGTGGAGAATGGGTTAGGGCAGTGGATATTCTAGAACCAGAATTTGAAGTAACCCAGGCAGATGATTTTAACAAATTAGACTTAAGATTATGGGATTCGTGTGTTACTGCCGTAGAAGGTGTTGAGGAAGTTTATCATTTGGCAGCGGATATGGGTGGCATAGGGTACATAACCGCGTTTCACGCGGATATAGCTCGCAATAATGTACTGATGAACACGCATATGCTCGAAGCGTCACGTCAAGCAAAAGTAAAAAATTTTTTTTACTCTTCATCTGCTTGTGTCTATCCTGATTATCGGCAGAGTGAACCGACCATAGAAGGACTTAAGGAGGAAGAGGCATATCCCGCCGCTCCGGAAGAGGGATATGGTTGGGAGAAACTTTTTACCGAGAAACTTTGCCAGTATTATGCAGAAGATTATGGATTGGAAACAAGAGTCGCTAGATTCCACAACGTCTATGGGCCTCTAGGAACTTATGATGGTGGTAAGGAGAAGGCTCCAGCTGCGATTTGTAGGAAAATTGCCTCTAGTCATAATAAAGATGAAATAGAAGTTTGGGGAGATGGTAAGCAGACCCGTTCATTTATGTATATAGATGACTGTGTAGAAGGAATTTACCGGCTCATGCAATCGAAGCATAGAGAGCCACTAAATCTTGGAACTGACGTAATGGTTTCTGTAAATGAATTGGTCGATATTGTTGCAGATGTAGCGGAAAAGGAAATACATAAACGTTACGATTTATCAAAACCTCAGGGTGTTCGTGGTCGTAATAGTGATAATACAAAACTAGCGGAATATCTTGATTGGACTCCTACTATAAATTTGAAAGATGGTTTAGAAATAACTTACAAATGGATAAACCAACAGGTTGCCAATTCTAGAATTAATAGTTGATGCTATGGTGTTTATCTATATGTTAAGTGCGAAGATTCAAAGTGAGTGAGATTGTCCCTACCGGATATTCCATTTCAAAACGGAAACGGTTACTGGATTTATTTGGGAGTTTCGTCGGGTTGGTTTTTTTATCCTTAATTTTTTTGTTTATCGTAATCACAATGAAACTCTATTCTAGGGGGCCTGTTTTCTATAAGCGTTCACGTTTAGGTCTTCACCGAAAAGGGTTTGACTTAATTAAATTTCGGACTATGAATGAGGGTTCCGATCAAAAAAAGTCTGGCCTACGAACACAAGTTCTTGATAGTCGTATAACGAACATTGGTAGGATATTACGCAAATCATATATTGACGAATTACCCCAGTTTTGGAATGTTTTTAAGGGTGATATGAGTATAGTTGGACCACGGCCTGAATTTCCTGAACTTTACGTAGACCTTGAAAAAATCGTTTCTGGGTTTACTGAACGATTAGTTGTGAGGCCGGGTATTACGGGTTTGGCTCAGACACAATATAAACATGCTCACAATGATATCGAAGCGGCCGGAAGGTTAGAATACGACATGAAATATATTGAAACGGCCAGCTTTTTTGGAGATTTGTCTATAATCGTTCAAACCGTTTTGCGCTCAATGAAATTTAAGGGTAGTTGATTTTTGTTTTAATCTGTTTTCTGTTCTTCATGTAGGGTTCGCATGATTATATGGTGTGGAAGCCCATCGTCCTTCAGCTGTTTGTACCTTTTTTCATCTATATTGGATCTGTCGAGGAACCCGCGAATATCATACCTGCCCGGAATCGTAACAGGTAATTTTCCTTCGGTCACCATTTTTTCTAGAGGATATTCTTTTTCCTGCATGGGAATCGATACGACTTCGTTTTGCCTGGCAGATTCATAAATTGCCATCATCAATTCCACCGTTTCCCGTGCTTTATAACCGGAGCCCCTGTGCTCTGGGCCTCCTTCAATCCACCTGATTAATTCCTCGGTCTGTGACGCGTTTGTTTTCCCACCTATAGCCTGATCTCCGTCTTCAAGATGTATGTCAACTTGTTCCCACCCATTCGTATTTCCGTTGAACAACTTCACTACCGTTTCCGTGATATGAATCATCCCTTCAGTACCTCTTATGAAAAATTTTCCAGCATCGCAGTTGTTGTCTAATAAATCTGACTGTATGAAGAATTGCAAATCATTTTCAAAATGAATTAATCCCATACAAGAGTCTTCTATCGCTGTATTTCTTTCGTATTTATCCGTTTTCCGTTCTACCGCGCCCATTACCCATTTTGGTTTCGGGTCATTCAAAACAAATCTAGCTCCATCGATCGAATGAGTTCCCCAATTAGCCAAACCTTCCTTGACTCTTAGATCTGCTCTTAAGGGTATACCGATAGCTCCATCCAATATTATTTCCCTCGCCCTTTCCCATCCGGGAGTAAATCTCCTTTGATGTGACACTGCTAATTTCACACCATTTTCTTCACATGCCTTGATCATTCTATCTGCTTTTGCGACGCCAATAGCCATAGGTTTTTCACAGATTATTCCCTTAACGCTTTTGCCCTTTGCTACTTCTTCGGTGACTGTATCGTGAAGTAGATGCCATACACAGACACTTACTATTTCGGGCTGGGATTTTACTAGCATTTCTTTTACTGTCGAGTATCCTTCCGGGATATCATAATCTTCCATGTAGTTCGTCCTAGCTTCTTCAATAGGATCTACGACCGCAACCACATCAATGTTTTCAAGTAGTTCATATCCTTGCATGTGGGCTCTAGCAATTCCGCCGCAACCCACAATTGCCGTTTTGTATTTGTGCACAATAATTACCTTTCTAGTTTCGGATCAATGTTTGCTGATAGGTATGGTGCCGAAGGTGGGAGTCGAACCCACACGAGCGCTATGCTCAAAGGTGTTTGAGACCTTCGCGTCTGCCATTCCGCCACTTCGGCAATGATCCGATTAAATTATAAATACTAATGTTTGTATACACGAATTTACATTATTCAAAAAAGATTATTAGAGGTTAAAACGGTCGACTTTCATTTGGTTCGCTTAATCGAGGAGGTCCGCCACTTTTTCTCTCATATACCTTATTGTCGAATTTCATTACAACGCATGGCATGGATTGAAAAATTTTTTTTGCCAAAATAAAAGGTCCCCACCAAGGTAGTTTTAATTTACGATTTATTTTCACGAATGCTAATAAAGTGAGGAATTTTTTTCGAGGGAATCCCGGTCTCTCTGCCCAGCGCTCTATAAACTTAAAGATATAGGGCAACTTTTCGCTTATTTCTGTAATGACTGATGCGGTAGCTGGGATATCGTACCATAGATCGGATTCCACGGTATGTATGACAACTTTTGGATTTCTGGATATGCTTGCTACCCAGTCTCGTTTCCCAGGATACCCGGATAATACCAACGTTTTATTTCCATCCCAGTAGTATGTGGTTTCGAAGGTTCTCCGAGAACCATTTTTTCTGATGAGAGTTGTACGGATATAAAAACTCTCATCGAGTATGGATATTAAACGACTTGGTAGTGTTGTATCTGTCATTACTTTTTACTATATTATTATCGCTTAAACAACATTAACGTTTGTGGATAACAAATGTCATTACAAGGGAGAATTTTAGTTGTCAACTAATCTAAAAGTGTTAATAACCCGTAGGCAATTTCAAGAACAGATCAATCGATTAGGTGAAGTCGCTGATGTCACTGTTTTGGATCGTCCCGAACCTCCTACGCGGGCTGAATTAAAAAAAGCAGTACTTGGATGTTCCGGAATTTTTGCTCATATCACCGATCTTGTGAATGGGGAAATTATGGATATTGCAGGAAAAAACCTCAAGGTAATAGCGGAGTTTGGCGTAGGGTACGACAATATAAAGGTAGAAGATGCTTCTGAAAGAAATATTGCAGTGGGAAATACTCCTGGAGTTTTAACCGAAACGACAGCAGATTTTGCGTTTGCCGTTATTCAATCAGCGGCGAGACGACTTGCCGAAAGTGATAGATTTGTCCGTAGTGGCCAGTGGAAATGGTTTGATCCGCTGGATTTGCTTGGTCTAGATATTAACGGTTCGACTTTAGGCATAATTGGATTTGGTCGTATCGGTAAATCTGTTGCAAAAAGAGCGTTGGCATCAGGGATGAACGTCATTTACTTTACTCGTAGCACTCCAGACGATGATTTTGGATGCAAACGAATTAATGATTTGGAAGAACTGTTAAAAATATCGGATTTCGTTTCACTACACTGCCCATTGACAGATGAAACAAAAAATCTAATTGGAACACGTGAACTAGAGATTATGAAACCCACTTCAGTTTTGGTTAACACGTCTAGGGGGCCTACGGTTGACACAAATGCATTATCAGACGGATTGCTAAAAAAAGAGATATCGTATGCGGCTCTAGATGTTACTGATCCCGAACCCATACCGGCTGATCATCCGTTGTTACGAATGGAAAACGTCACCATTTTACCCCATATAGCCTCTGCTACAGTTGGAACAAGGAAGAAAATGTCCGAAATGACTGTCGATAATATTATTGCTGGGATACAAGGTAAGCTACCACCTCATTGCGTTAATGCAGAAGATATCAATTGGGAATGATTTAGTGGGTTTTTTATTTGCTTATCCAATAATTACAAAAATGTTTACTTATCCCGATATAAAATTGTATTATTGAATCGATAATTGTCATGGCAAAAAATTTGTGTTTGGAGAAAAATTATGCCTGCCCTTACCAATGAACAAATTGATCATTTCGAGGAATATGGATTTCTTAAGGTAGATGATGTTCTAGATCATGAGACCGTAATTGATCCAGTGGTAGAAGAATACGAGAAAGTTTTGGATAATTTGGCGACCACCCTCTATGAAAAAGGGTCAATAAAGTCAAAATATCAAGATTTAGAGTTTGGCGACAGAGTCACCAACATTTACGCTGAAAGCGGTGAAGTTCATAATCAATATTTTGACTTTTCCTTACCTCAGGGTGAGATAAAGTCTGACACCCCATTTTGGGCGGGACCAGCTGTTTTTAATGCCCTGACAGACACGAGGCTTTTAGATCTAGTTGAATCTTTGATAGGATCTGAAATTTACTCAAATCCAGTACAACATGTCCGAATAAAAATACCTGAAGATCAATGTCCCAAGGATGGTAAAGGGCGCGTTAAATTCGGAGCCACTCCTTGGCATCAAGATCTTGGAGTTGTTACTGAAGAGGCTGACGAATCAGATATGCTAACGGTTTGGTTTCCACTTATGAATACTGACGAAAAAAATGGGTGTCTAACAGTTGTTCCTGGTTCACATAGGGGTGAACTCTTAACTCATTGTCCTGGATATGAGGTAAAAAACAAATCTAAGGATGTATCAGATAACGTGCCACCGGGTAGCTTCGGATTGCAGATACCTGATCACCTGTTTGATGTTGAAAGTTCTGCACCAGTTCCGATGAAAAAAGGATCTGTTCTGCTGTTCACCAAAAAAACGGTGCACGCTGCCCTTCCCAACATTAGTGACCGCATAAGATGGAGTTTTGATTTACGGTATAACCCAGTTGGTCAAAAAACGGGAAGAAGTGTTTTCCCGGGATTTGTTGCCAGAAGTAAATTAAATCCAGGAGAGGTATTAACTAATCCATACCATTGGAGCAAACTTTGGACTGAAGCCAGAGATGGCCTAGCTGGAGCTGAACAATTTAGTTTCCAGAGATGGGACACTGACGATCCAGCTTGTGCGTGAAGTGTGGGTCAATATTTGAACCCCGACATCTGTTCACTTAACAACCAAAGGCGAATTTGATTCTTTTTGTCCATCGAATTTAGGGAAGATTCTTGGATTTTGCTCTCATAGAAATATTTTCCACTGATATTTTTATCGTCGGGAATATCGGCTATTCTAGCCACATTTGAAGCACCTTTTGTTACGTTTTTTCCGACTATTTTCAACCCGAAGTTCAGTAGAGGCGAAAAAACACCATTATTCGAAAGTAATCGAGTTCTGATTATTCCTGGGTGAACGGCATTAACCGATGTTCCTGATTTATTCAATTTATCCGCGAGTATATATGTCCACATCAGCATTGCCAGTTTGCTCTGACGATAAGATTTCATACCGTTAAAATTTTCCTCAAATGATACATCACTGAAATTAATCGAGGAGTTTTCGTGTGCTATTGAAGAAAGGTTAATTATTTTGGAATTATTCCAATTTTTTAATTTTTTCAACAGTAGTCCGGTTAATAAAAAATGGGAAAGATAATTTACGCTCCACGACATTTCAATACCTTGAGCGTCTAATTTTCGTGTTAAAAAAATTCCAGCAGCATTATTAATCATCACGTCCACTCGATCGGTGTAATCACATATAGTTTCGGATAAATCTTTTATTTGTTTTTGGTCTGAAAGATCACAATTAAGGAACACAGGGTCGCGAAATTCAGTGTGTTGTTTTACCTTTTGGAATGCCCGAATGCAACGATCGTTGTTTCTTCCTATTCCTATTATAAAAAATCCCCTCGTTGCCAATTGAATAGCAGATTCTAACCCAATTCCGGAAGTTGCCCCTGTTATTATGCATGTAACTTTGTTTTTGGGATTCATTTGTTCTTTTTTGGAGTTAGCTTTACGACGGGTAATTGTCTGCCTGACATTTTTTCATAAGTAGGATAATTGGGGTACATATTTGTTAATTTTGACCACATCAATTTCCTAGATTTGTTCTGAAGAGTCGATGCCTTACATTCATAAGTTTTTCTATTTACAGTGACAGCAACATTGGGGTTTTGGTTTAAATTGTTATACCAATTTGGATGTTTAGTATTGCCCCCAAACGAAGCCACACAAATGAAGCTGTTTTCGTCCGTCAGATAGATTAGGGGAGTTTGTCGTTTTTTCCCAGTTTTTTTCCCAGTTGTGGTCAAAATCAAACAAGGAAGATTGCCAAATTTGTTTAATAACCTCCCATTCGATAAACGAAATATAAAAAGATGAAAATAGCCAAAAATTTTTATGGTAGTGAAATGGCCGCTTATTTTTTTGCCAAGATTAATACTGGCATTAGTGTAAACACTTCTAAACCCATTTCGAAAAATCATGAAAGTGTGTTAAATTGTCCTGAACAAGGGTTGGTTTTCAAAAATGCAGTATGAGTGAAGATTTAGATTGTTCCATCTATTATTACATCTATTACTGTTGTTTCGTTTAAATCAATTGCTTCTTTGATTGTCGGCCCCAATTGTTTTATATCTTCTATACGGTATCCTTTTGCACCAAAAGCATCAGCTATAGCTTTGAAATCAAACGGGATTGGAAAGTCCATATTTAGATATTTGCTAGAGTAATCCTTTTGACCTAAAACGTCTTCCTTATATATGTTCATATTAACTTTAAGTACTCGGTAGGAAGCATTATTGCAAATTATAAAGATTACTGGAATTTTTGAATTCACAGAGGTCCATAGAGCTTGAATTGTCATCATTGCGCTACCGTCACCTACGATAGCAAACACCGGTCGGTCAGGATTTGCCAATTTCAACCCCAAGCCAGATCCCATACCCCATCCTATTGCTCCTCCCCGAGACCCAAAATATGATTTAGGTCGGGAAAATTTTACAGCTGAGTGCAACATTCCTCCAGAACTCACCGAATCATCAAATACAACCGAATTGGCAGGTATATTTTCACTAATTGCTTTAGCCATTGCTCCAACTCCGATCGGAGCAGTTGGAGACTCTTCGTTAGCAACTTCTATGAATTTTTTGCGCAAATTCAAAGATTCTGCTTCTATTTCTAACTTACGAACTTTCGCCGTTTCTATTTCGGATCCCGTAATGTTTTCAGATAATTCACGTGAAATTAGGGATAATGTTTTTTTTGGTGAAGCATGTATTCCTAGTGTAGTCCGTTCGGTTTTACCAATTTCACCTAGATTTGTGTCTATGTGAATCAGTGAAGATTGATTGTGTAATACTTTTTCAGGAACATAAAAATAATCTGAAAATACTGGGCATCCTATAGCTAAAACTACATCTGATTTTTCAAGCTTTTCTCTTGTATTTTCGGTTCTTATACTAGCCCAAGGTAACTTCCCTAAGTATTGGGGGTGGTTTGTAGGAAAATTCACTTGTGTGCTTACATGTCCGTATACCCTGGCGCCGATTTGTTCAGCAAGTTGGACAGTCTCCTCGATAGCGTCATTTTCACCGACTCTATCCCCGACCAACATTATAGGGTGTTTGGATGATTGTAATAATCCAGTTGCTCTTTTCACTGATGAAGCGTGAGGATCAGGGAGATAAATATTAGTAGATGATGGATAAATATCCATATCGGCTTCGTCATCCAGAGAATTTGCCGAAAAAGACACAAACACGGGCCCTGTTGGCGGAGTTCTAGCTTCCAAAAAAGCACGCCTTAAAACGTTTGGGTATTGGTCAGGGTGGGTTATCTCTACGCTCCATTTGCAAAAAGGTTCTGCCATACGAGCTAAATCTGAACGGCCTTCGGCTAATTTTCTTACGTCCTTATTACCCGCTGTGATAACAAGGGGAGTTCCGGCATAGTTTGAGTCCGCAAGTAGCGAGAATGCATTGGCTAACCCATTATCTATGTGCAGGCTTATGAATCCGACTTTTCCAGTTGCACGCGCGTAGGCATCCGCCATGCCAACTGCCACACCTTCTTGTACAACCAATATATATTCGATATCAGGGAAATCTTCAAGCCCATCCATTATCGCCGCTTCGCTGGTACCAGGGTTACCAAAAATATACTTAACATTTTCTGCCCTAAGCATTTCAAGCAATCCATATGTGCCCGTCATAACCGTCATTGTGAACAGGTTCCAGTTATTTCAATTTGACAGGTTAAAATTCTAGACTCTAAACATTTGATTATGAAAATATTCAACATTTGATTTGTTATTCCAAAGAATCACAACAATTGGTCTATCGCATTGTCGATTTTTGAACTGTTGAAACCAACAATCTTATCGCGGCCGATTAGAGTTAATGGAGTTGTATCTATCCCCATTTCTATAAGTTCTTCCCGAGCTTTAATATCAGTAGATACATTTTTTTCAATGAAAGATTGGTTCTTGAGTTTCAGATATTCTTTGGTCATTTGACAAGTTGAGCACAAGTTCGAAGTATACACAATGATATCGGTTTTCATTTAGGTGACGTCCACTGACTTTATGTGAGGGGCGTGTATTCCAAGTGATGTTTTTAAGAAAATATCAACCTGCTCGTGCGAAGGGACGCACTCTGGGCATTCTTCGTTTATACCAGGCACATATTTTACACTCAGTGAATTTTCCTGGATATCTACATCTAAAAGTTTACCTCCCTCTGCTCCCACCATTGTCTCTATTTGATTGAGCACGAAGTCAACTTTTGGATCAGAAGTAGCTTTTACCATGTCAAAATAACCTTTTTTTGTATATTTGGATAGGCAGAATGATATCGTATGGTATTAAATGAATAAACAAAAAATGATAGAGTTTGCTATATATTAAGTTCGGCATATTCTTAAGCAAAGCGGAGGTTTCCAAATGTTCAAGCTCGACGTAATGAATCCAGTTGCAAGGCAAAGGGCCCTAGAGAATGCGTTCAAAATTAATGAAAGGTCTACTACCTTAGATAATAAAATTGTAGGTTTGATATGGAGTGGGACTCATGGTGGTGATGTCGCTCTTAAACGGGCTGGTGAAATGCTCCAAAAAAAGTTTTCTGGCCTGGGAGTGAATTTTTACACTGGTGGGAATTATCCAACGCCTCCCGATATAGTGAAACAGGCTGCCGCTGAGTGCGATGTTGTGATAGGAGCTACAGCCGACTGAGGGACTTGTGCGTCATGGATGGTCCATGACATGATCGAAGTCGAAAAGATGGGAAAGCCAGCCGTTCCGTTGGTTTCTGGTAGATTCGAAGGGGATGCCATAGCAAGTTCCCGTGCTTTTGGTATGCCTAATCTTAAATTTGTTATCGTGCCACGTATCTATCGTAATTTGGCAATTGAAGATTGTATAAAACAGACTGAAGATGCATTCGAAGACATAGTAGATACCCTTACCGCAGTTGAGAATTCTAAAAATCTTTTTGAAAATAAAACCGCAGACACTGAATCCATTTATTCTTATGAAGATGACGATAAATATAAATGTTCTCTTATGATGAATAGAGACCTATTAGACCGAGATATTGGTGATGGGTTTCCACTTCTACCTGCAACTAGAGAAACAGTCAATGAACTATTAGATGGAACTTCTCTAGATGCGAATGAAGTTGTTTGTGATATGCCACCAGGATTTGGTGTAGCTACTGTGGAAAAGATCGCAGTAAACGCTGCATATGCAGGTGCAAAACCAGAACATATGCCAGTCTTGATAGCTGCTGTAAAAGCGTTTTCCAGACTTGGTTCTGAAAGAGACCCTTTGCTTAGTGGGAGTGCTAGTGATAACCAAGGCAAATCCCTTTTGATGTCCACTAGCCCACAGGCTCCACTGTTAATTGTGAACGGACCGTTAGCGAAAGACCTAAAAATTAATTCTAAATCAGCATTAGGTCCCGGTAAAGATAATGAGGTCAACATAATAATAGGACGAGCTTTTTACCTCTGTCTAAAAAACATTGGCTATTGGTACCCGAATGAAATGGACATGGACACGATCGGGACGACAAGGAAATTTGTCCAATGCATTGCGGAAAACGAAGAAATGAGCCCTTGGGATCCGTTTCATGTAGACAATGGATTTAAATCCAACGAAAGTACTGTCAGCGTTTTTGTTACTGATGGTGAACTGGACGTTCAAGACCAAGGTAACACCGAAGCTGAAGACCTTCTGAAAGTTTTGGCTTATGGTTGCACTTTTGGAACTGCTAACATCCAAAGCAAAGGGGTTGGTGGTGGTAATGAACGTCTTATATTAATGCCTCCCGACGTAGCTGGTCCTATAGGACATGCGGGAGAGTTTAGCAAGCAGAAGGCGAAAGAATTCATACATAAAAATGCTGTCGGCAGTCTAGGTAAAATGACACATTACATGCCACTAGAAGATGCAAGAGTTGACAAGGGTTGGCAGTGGATGAAAAATTTAACCGAAGACCAAAAACAATCGGTTGAAATTTCTGTAATGAATTCTCCCGATGACTGTTACATCGTAGTCGTTGGCGCTGACAGAGCAAAAACCGCGGTTTTTCCAAGCGGGCCGGCCCCTTCCATTATAGGCATAGATGAATTTTTACCCTAATTATGGAATATTCGAGTAAGTCAAACCTTCCTCAGGAGTCCCCTGATACCCCAAAGATCACACTTTTTTCCAATGACCTAAAGGACCACACTTTAAGGAGGATCAAGCAACTAGGTATTAATCATTTAAGTTTGACAGGTCCTCCTATTCCTTGGGAAAAATCTGTAATTGAAGCTATGCAAAACAAGGCCGAAGAATTTGAGATGAAAATAGGTAACCTAATGTTCTCCGGTTTTGATGAGGCAGTTTACGGCAGGCAGGGTCGGGATAAAGAAATTGATTTGGTTATTAGATCGATAAAAGTAGCTGGGCAAGTGGGTTTACCTGTCATGGAATATAATTTTTACGCCCATCGGGCAACGGAAGGATACTATCAAGAGGAGGGAAGAGGTGGTGCAGGGCTCACTGCTTTTGATTATGAAATTATAAAGGATTTACCACCTTTACGTGAAGAAGGTGCTCACAACCTCAAAACGATGTGGGACAACGTGACTTACTTTTTAAAAGCAGTGGTACCAGTTGCCCATGATTCTGGTGTCCGTTTAGCGCTTCACCCGAACGATCCTCCTGCCCCAATCAGCAGAGGTTCAGAACAGATTATGGGCAGTTTGGATGGATGGAAAAAACTTGTGGATATCGTTGATAGCCCTAGTAACGGTATAACTTTTGATTGTGGAGTTACTCGAGAGTTAGGGCATGATCCAGTTGAAGTAATCAAGTATTTCGGAAAAAAAGATAGAATCAACCACGTCCATTTCCGTAATGTTTACACCGTAATTCCTTCGGAAAAATATACTGAAGTGTTTTTGGATGAAGGTGAAGTGGACATGTTTGCGGTGATGAAGGAATTGGTCAAACAAAAATACCCCCGTCTTATTTATCCTGAACATCCCCCTGTTTTAGATGCGGACAGAGAAAATCCATTCGATGGAATATCATCGAACAATTACACTGGATTTGCCTATACAACCGGCTATGCGCGAGCTATGTTACAGGCCTCTCTGTCCCTATAAAATACGATTCATCATAATTTGTGTTAGGTGTAAAGAATGAAAATTAAATCGATCGAAGCCATTGTTGTAAACGTGACTCCGAATTTCAAGACTGAACCAAGGGTACCTAAAATTAAAACAGAAGGTTTTATCTCCCCTATGAGGCGGTACCCCGATTTGAAGAAAACTGACTGGAATGTCAACTGGGAACGAATAGCATGTGTGATTACAGCGGAAGATGGTACTTGGGGATTCGGATTGACTTTGCACGAAGGGCCGGTAAAGAAAATAATAAATGGTCATTTTTCTGAATTACTAGTTGGTGAAGATTGTATGGCTACAGAACGGGCCTGGGACTTAATGCAAAAAGCTTCAGCTCCGTATGGAACCTCTGGTATTGCAAGTTATGCGATAAGTGCCGTTGACAATGCTTTATGGGATCTCAAAGGAAAAATTCTACGTTGCCCTGTATATGAATTGATCGGTGGCCCACAAAAGAAAAAGATTTTCTGTTATGCGAGTAACACCGATATTTCCTATGGCACCCAAAACAGTATTGAATGGTTTTTAGAACTGGGATTTAAAGCGGTGAAACTTTTTCTAAGAGCTGGCCCAGAAGATGGTGTACGGGGAATTAACGAAAGTGAAGAATTAGTGGCAAACACTCGGCAACTTGTGGGAAACGATGTGGAAATAGCGGTAGACGCATGGATGTCTCTCAACACTGAATACGTAGTGAGACTTTCAGAGGCTTTACGGCCGTATAGGATTAAATGGCTCGAAGATTATTTATTACCGGAGGACATGGACAGTTATTTTAGGGTTCGAAAGCGCGTTCCATGGCAGATTTTGGCGACCGGTGAACACTGGTATTCTATACACCCATTTGCTCTCGCAGCATCACACGGGCTAGTTGATATTTTTCAACCTGATTTAAATTGGGTTGGTGGAATGACCGCAGGAATTAAGATTTGCAACTTAGCTCAGGCACATGGGTTGAGTGTTATCCCCCACGCCAGTACAAATTATCCGTATGGCCAACATCTGGCGTTTTCTATGCCTTCTGTTTTGTGGGCGGAAAGATCAGAAGGAGTATCCCCACCGGGAGTACCTCTGGAAGAGATGATAGTTCTGCCTGGAACGCCGATAGTAAAAGATGGATATCTTACTCCATCCGATGCTCCGGGTTTTGGTTTGGAAATAACTCAGGATTGGATTGAAGATAAAGCTGTTTAAGCTGGATTATGTGGTTAAAAACTGGAACCTTTTCGGCAATTTCTGTACCGGAGTATAGAAAGTTACTGTTTTCAGCAACGGTATTTTCTGTTGCCCAATGGAGTGAACGTTTGGCTATAGGGTGGTTGTTTATCTACCAAACTGAATCAGTTTTTTTGACCGGTATGTCATTTGCCGTCAGGCAAATACCGATGATGTTACTAGCCCCGTTTGCCGGAACTGTTTCAGACAGAATACCGATCCGCCGAATTTTATTTTCTGTGGGTATAGCGCAAGCGTTTTTCGCAATTCTTATGGCATTTGCAGTTATGCACGGAGACACGAATGTTCTAATTATGTTCGCAATAATTTTGATGTCGGGAGTCGGTTTTGCATTCCTTCAACCATCGACCCAAAAATCCTTTATGGACGTCGTTCCCAATGATGCTCGAATGAATGCGATTTCTACAGGATCAGTTGCGATGAGAGCAACTGCAGTTGTGACAGCTTTTGGTAGTACTCTTTTGTTTGACAAGACAGGAGGTTCAGCAACTTTATTTTTTGTTACGGCTATTTACCTGATAGCTTCAGTAAATTGTTTTTTTTTATTGAAGAATATAATGCCAACACATATGACGAAAAAAACGGGATTGTTTTTCAGTGAAGTTGGCCGAGGTATGCATGTTTTATTTTCTAATTCACTTTTGAGAACTCTTTTATTATTGGCTTTTGTGATCGAAATTTTTGGATTTGCATATCAGGCTATTTTACCTGCAGTCGCTCAGGAAGTTTTGAAGTTGAATGTAACAGGGTACGGCTCCTTGTCTTCAATAGCCGCATTTGGGTCTCTTTTAGGGACCATCTTTTTGATGAATTTGGCGGATTTCAAACACAAGGGAAAACTTCTTATAGTTGTGACAGTTTTATATGGGATATTCATAGCGACTTTTTCGTTGGGAGGGATTTATGTGTTGGCGGGAATCTTACTTTTGGGAGTAGGTGCTTGCTCAGCGGTATTTGATTCATTGCAATGGACATTATTACAGTTAAACGTTCCTGAAGATATGAGGGGACGAGCCATAGGAGGCTGGACCTTTGTTATTGGCTTTGGGTGGATTGGTCATATTTTAATTGGAGCTGCTGCTGAATTCTTGGGTATCTCGCAAGCGCTTTTTTTGGCAGGGTCTTGCGTATCGATATCGGGGTTATTGTTGTTCCTGTTTTTAAGACGTTTAAGGACCGTCTAACCGCTATCATTAACACGACTATCGGTCACATGTTAATGGTTTAACAAAACCGATAGAATTATTAGTTGAGTAGATTTTTTTATTTGGGCTATGGTTGTGTAATTTTGGTATGGTAAAATCACTTTCTTAAGGGCAATTCACATCCCTGTACTTTTATGGAAATAGTAGATTCTCATCCTCATATATACTCTGAAAACAGAGTAAAGTTTCCCACTATAGCAGACCCTTGGGACCCAGGTGAGCCGGCGTCAGCATCAGACCTACGGCGCAGAATGTTAGATTCAGGAGTTTCAAAGGCTGTTTTTATTCAAACAGGTACATTCTACGGATTTGATAATAGTTATGTGATTGAATCATCAAATATACACAAAAATTGGGCTACGGGAGTTATTACATTAAACCCCGATGATGAGGATCACATCGAAATCTTGGAGAAATCGGTTAATAAATCCAATATTAGTGGGCTTAGAGGGATAAAGGATGCAACTGGGCGGTTATCATCTCCAAACGTTTACCGTCTTTGGGAGAAAGCGTTGCATCTTGGTATAGTCGTAAACTGTATGGTTATGGATGATTTGGAACGGGTTACCGAAATTGGAAAAATAGCTACTGATTTGTTCCCTCTTAGAATCGTAATTGATCACTGTTTTATGTTGAACACCTCAAACAAAACTGCTGAAACGTTAAGGGCCCTAGAGTATCTCGCTACACATCAAAACATTTACGCTAAGCTTACAAGTGGAACTCATGGTTCCTCCAGGGTTTACCCCCATCCAGATATGCACGACCCTGTGAGGGAAGTAATAACAATGTTTGGTACCAATCGTTGTGTCTGGGGATCCAACTTCCCAAATTCATTGTGGTCCAAAGGAACTACCTATTTGCAGAATCTTAATTTATTTACAGAAGAGCTTGGTTTATCTGTAAGTGAAAAAGAAGATATTTTGAGCAGAGTCCCACTAAGTTTATGGTTTGGAAGTCAAGTTTCAACCTGAAGCTTGACTTAACTTTTTGTTCCAATGTTCATTATATTAACATCCCGCACATCTGATATGTTAAATTTCGAATTTTTGTTTTAAAAGTAATCTTCTGTGTCGAAGGCTAAATCGATTGGTGCCCATTCATCTGTTTTGTTGTTACCTATGTCTTTAAGGAAACTCAACATTAAGGTTGACCACTCTTTGACTTTTTGGCTTGGAGGTTCCTTGTGAATTCCTTTGTTAATGTCAAAATCATGGGATACTTCTAATAGCATGGTTAGACGGTTACCGGAATTAAATATACGCATTCTTTTAATTGGCCTATCTTTTAGATCTTGTATTACCTCAGGCCAGACTTCTTTATGGTAATCCAAGTATTCCTTGATTTTTGCCTTATCTTCGGATAAATCTACTTGTAATACAATCATTTTATGGTTGGCCATGGTTTGCTCCTTTGGATTTTTTTATGAAGTTTGTAATTAATAAAAGATTACTGATGTTTTACCTAATTGTTCGATTTCAACTTCGACCTTATCTCCCTTGGAAACCCATTGAGTTTGAACTATGGATCCCAGCATTATTATTTCACCTTGTTTTAAATTCTGTTTACGGTTTGATAACCAATTTGCGATCCACGCCAGTGCGTTATAAGGGTCTTGCATAATATCGGACCCAATTCCTTCACCCATTATTTCACCATTTATAATCATATTGCCGCACAACATTTTTGGGTTCACTAAATCGGGTAAAAAAAAATCGCCCAATACTATTCCTGCCGCAAAAAAATCGTCAGCGATGAGGGACGGGGTGTCTATTGAAGAATAATCTTTCCATCTATCATCGACGATCTCTATAGCCGCAGCAATTGAATCGATGTGTTTAGAAATGGTTTCGGCTGTATAACTACAAAATCCAACTTCGGTGTCTTCAGATATTTTCACGGCAAATTCGCATTCTACGCCTGGTCGCACATAATCAGAAAATGGAACCTTCACATCCCCGCGATACTCAGTACCCTCAAAAATTCCACCGGCACAGGGAGTATGTATACCTAAATAATTTTGCATCACATTTGTAGTACAACCTATTTTCCAGCCTGTTCGAAGTCCTATCTTGGTTTTTTCAAGTTCTTTATGGATTGCAAATTGTACTTTATACGCCTCATCTAAGGACTTTGGACGAAATTGTTTATCAATTTTATCGATTCTTGTACCTTTGATTCTGTTTGTAAGGAGGATCCCTCCTAAATTGCCTTTTAGGGACATGTTTTTTCTGTTTATTGATTGTAATGAATATTAAATGAACTGTTCCGTTAGTCTATCATTTACCTTAGTTAAATCCGTTCATACAAATATAAAATTGACCTTGTAAAAACCGTAATGTTTGAATTAGTCGTCATCAGCAAGGCATCAATTTATGATTAGTAGAATTAACATACAAACTGACTCCGATTTGAATTGGCATGACACGCCTGGGATCGAAGAAGTTTTTGTTTCTAGATCAGGTGATAAACACGATGTGGAAATACCTGTTTGCGTAATAACTGGACGGGAACCAGGTCCCACTTTTACCATTATGAGTGGTATGCATGCAGGCGAATATGCCGGCATTCTAGCGGCGCACAGAATTATTAAAACAATTAATCCAGATGAGTTACTGGGACGTCTAATTGTGATACCGGTTATATCAAAACGAGCTTTCTATAATAGGTCTATGCAGTTATCGCCAGCAGATGAAAAAGAGATACATTTTGTAAAACCAGGTAATCCAAAAGGTACCTATTCCGATGCTTTAATAGATACGCTTTTTCAAATAGTAAAAAGTTCAGATTATTTGATTGATATGCACTCGGGAGAAATGGTGCAGGCTCTTTATCCTTGGGTTCCCGTACCAATGATCGGATCGAAGGAGATCCAGGAAGCAACCTTGGCGTTAGCTAAAGGTTATAAGGTTGATTTTTTAGAATATAGATATGAAATTGAGGCTATACCTCCATTATGTTTGGCCCTTTTTGAAGCCGGAATAATCAATATATGGGTTGAAATAGGTAAGAATGGATTACCAAGTGAAAGGGATATATCCGCACATCATGATGGGTTAGTGGCGGCTTTAAAAACGGTTGGTATGCTTCAAGGTGACCCTGATCGACCCAAACAAAAAATGTTAACAGGGAAACGCCATCAAATAAACGCTTCAGAATCGGGAATATGGTATCCGAAAATAACAGAAGGTCAAATAGTTGAGAAAGGTGAACTTTTGGGTATTACAACTGATATATTTGGAAATTTTCTTGAAGAATATAGAGCTCGGACACGGTCCTTTGTCTTGTACTACTGGACTAGCCCGGCAATTAATATTGAACGTAAACCTCACGGATATGATTGGCACTCAGGGCTGGTAAGTCTATTAGAACTGGAAGAAGACTAATTCATCGATGATAAACGATAACTTCGAAAAGCCTATTTACCTCGCCCATGACCATATGAACAGGCTGGAAGATTTCGCCAGGGACGCCAAAGGTGGTGTATCAGCAAAAATATTACACTTAACTGTTGATGGATGGATAAATGCTCCTAGCAAGAAAGAATACTTAAAAACGTACTATTCATATGAAGGTTTTTATGACCGGTACTTACTCGCCCTTAACCAATTACATAAAGTTATAGCGAACAATTCTGATCAAATAAAGCTAGTCACATCCTACCGAGATTTACAGGACGCCGGTTCCGAAAAAGTTTTGGCAGTAATTTTGGGAAATGAAGGAGGAAAAATTGTTGGTGAAAGTGGCGAAAATTTAAATACGCTTTTCGATTTAGGAGTAAGACACATACAATTGAACTGGTCAATGAAAAATTGCCTAAGTGCCAGTCAAAGTGAAGAAAATACAAGGCAAGACACTGGGTTGAGTGATTTAGGCAGAAATATGATTGAACGTATGAATGAACTTGGTATGATTGTTGACGTCTCTCACTCCTCTCCAGAAACGATTAGCGATGTACTAGACGTTACATCTAAACCTATTTTAAACTCTCATTCAGGTTCTAGAGTGATTGCAAACAAACAGCAAAATCTTTGGGATGAACAAATCCGGCAATTATCTGAAAATGGGGGCATTTTGGCTATCCATTTTTGTTCGCGCTTGGTTCTGGGAGTGGATGACAGACAAAGTACTATACCGGATGTGATCAGCCAAATCAAATATGTTAAAAATAAGGGAGGAATTGATCTCATTGGATTGGGTCCGGATTGGATTCTTGGAGATACCAAACGTGATGAAAAATATATGCATAATACCGAACAAGAGACTATAACATGGACAAAATGTCTTGAAGATTCAAGTCGGATCAAAAACTTGATACCACAACTGCAACTAGCGGGGTTTTCTGAACATGAAATAGATAGAATTCTTTACTTGAACCTGCAGCGATTTTTTAAAGCTGTTCTACCGTCGTAGAATCCAAATCAATGGTGATGATGTTTGTGTTTTGTACGATTAGATTTGATCTCCACCTGTTTTATCGCTGTCTCAAATATTCCCTTTATTGAGTCCATTTGTTTGGGGGTAGAAGGTGTGGCAAGAGTTTCCAACCATTCTACTCCTCCTTCCATAGTTGTTATTAGGTATTTTCCTATTACTGGATTAAACACTTCATCATTTCCAACTGTAATGTAGATTGGAGAAGTGTGACCAGATAAATGAACAGGCCATACATGCCAAGCTTTATGCAGACTCAAAACTCGTGCTGCGATCCAACCGCTGCTAGTTATTTCGATATCTTCATTGATAGATAGTGAAAAAGTACCATTTTTTGAGGATTCTGAAAAAATAACATTACCGTTAAAAACTATTTCTAACTTATTTATGGGAGCAAAACAAGAAGCCGTAGATGAAACCGATATTTTGCCTCCATGTCCTGGTAACTGCAAATCATCTCCAAGAGTTAATCCTTCTACAGATAAATCTATTAATGGACCGGAAGTTGTATATGTTCTTCCTTTTTTTACTGCTGAAGCCCAAGCTGAGTATGAAAATTCTTCATCTCCTATATTTGCATATGTCCTGACCCCTCCAACGGGCATTGATGCGGACATTTTATCAGTACCTCCGACACATGGTACACGATATCCGCAGTTCAGTAGACGGTACCATTCATGGACAGCAAACGTGTCCATTGATGGTACATGGAAGTCCCGTATTTCTAGACCATCTACTTTACCAAGAATAACTTCTGCCAAAACCTCAGAATGAGGAAAAGGAAAATGGGGCACTATCGCTAGGCCTTCTTTTTTTCTAACTTCGTCAGCCCAACTACTCATAGATGTCACAGTCGGATCTCCAATATATCCTTCAGTAGGCCCACTAGTTGATAAAGGAAATACGGGGTTACCTTGCCCTCCCATTAATGAAATATGACCTAAAAAGTGCTGTCTGTTTTCGGTTCCGACCCAAACGATAGTTTTAGAATCTGATGATCCGGAGAGTTTACCGGTTAAATCGCCTATGTTTGTATATAAGTCTCCCCATTGTGCTGCCAACAAATTAATTACATTTATATCTTCTGCATCGGCCTCCAGACGTGCTGTTTCCGTGGAAAGAAAATGAACGTGGGTATCAGCTGTTACCCATCCATTTTTAGCCAAGTTTGAACTTCTGCTTAGCTCTATTTCCAAATGTTTTTGCCCAGGCGATATTTTTAATTTTTTTCGGACAGGTAAATATTCGAAACCTTTACTAACTTCAACGTACACCTCACCGACGGGCAACTCACCTTGAAAAGTTCCGTCTACGTAGGCGTATTGGGTATCCCCCAAAAGCAAATCTGCACCATAATCTTCAAACCAGTTATCGTTAACTTCATGAGTGTGACCGTAAGGCGGGAAGTAACGTCCTTCACTAGACCTGAAGTGAATTCGCGCTGCCAATGTTTCGCGAGTTTTGGCGTCAATTATTTTTCCGTGAACCCATGTTCTTTTTGGCGAAATTATCCGTGCATATACTTTACCGTCTCGACTTGATGAGGTTTGGTTTGCGTAAAGATCTTTTACCTCAATTACCGATCCATCGACGTTTATTGATGCATCCCCGGTTGCTGAAATATCTATCGCGGTCACTCCAAGATCGTTTTCGAGATTTTCTCCCCATCCTTTCAATGGTTCACTCAGCCATTTGTCACCAGAAATTTTTTTTAGAGTTCTATTTCTTGCAATTACCCCCGTGTCCAAGGTTATTTCCTTCGGCGAAGTGCCATCCTTGTGGGTTATTTCAACTGTTTCCAACGGCATATGACGCAACGGATGCGATTCACCTTGATAGAGCGTTACAGCTCCAATGCCGATAGAAACATTGGCAAAACTTTTTATAGTGACGTTTTTTATCGGGTTTTCTGGATGATGCAATTTTAAAGCAAAGATCGACCAAGAAGCTGGAGGCATGGAACGGGTTGGGTAATCGTCTTTTGCAGCAGTTCTTCCGGATTTTGGTGGATCACCAACAAACACTCCTGTTTGCCATCTTCCCCATGAATTGTCTGGATAGGGTCCTCGGAAATTTAGAGATGTTAAATCTTGGTGTTGTCGGGACGAAAAACCACTTTGCATACGAGTTCTTATTTGATTTATTTCAAACCGTCGTCTCAGCTTTGTCGATTGGGTTAGACCGTTACTATATGTGATCACATAGTCGGCAAGATGTTCACCTGGTTGTGTTACTACTGGGTTTAAGTAGTCATCTGACTGCCCTAATTCATTTTCCAATGATTTCGAATCACAAAAATGAGCAAATATCATGTAGTGAGATTTACGGCCAACAGGAATAATTTTTTTATTTGTCTTACTGTTTAGTACAATGAGATTTTTCGAGTTAATAGAAAGGTTTTCGGAAAAATTAAAAGGAATACCCCAAAACACATTTTTGTTAAACGGAAGTTCCTTAATAGCTTCGTGGGTGCTTTTTGACCAATGATATGCATCTGACGCTGAAGCGTTATAGAATTTTTCCAATGAAACAGTTGAGAATTTTGACATTATTAAACCCCTTTTTACAGCTATGACACAATGAATTTTCTTATTTCTGGTACATCTAGGGTAGATATTACTCCACCAATTGGGATAACTCACGCCAATTGGGGAGCCCAAACGCATCAAGTTTCAACTCATAATGATATGCCCCTATATGTGACCGCAGCGTATTTTCAAAGTGACAAAACAAAAATGACTATTATTGACGTCGATATTCTTGTTATCACAAATGAAAAAGATCAAGAAATCAGATCTCTTATTTCCGATGAAACAGGGGTGCCTTTTGACAATATTCGATTGTCATACTCCCATACCCACTCAGGACCTGTTGCCTATGCTTCTGATTGGCATACAGAAGGTAACGACTTAGTGAAAAAATGGTTGGCATCTATTGGTCCTGCTTGTTTAAAGGCGGTGAGATTAGCCATAGAAAATGCTCAACCGTCCGTTACCAAGTTCTCTAGAGGATCTTGTGAAATAAATGCTAATAGGCGTCCCACGGGTCCAGACGGCAGGTTGTTTACTGGGCGAAACGTTAATGGATTTGTAATAAGAGACGTGGACGTAATAGGGGTGGATGATCTAAATGGATCACCAGTAGCTACCATAGTTAATTATGCCTGCCATCCCACAATAATGGGTCATGAGAATACGGCGGTGACCCCTGATTTTCCAGGTCCTATGAGGAAATTTGTTGAAAGTACTGTTGGAGGAACGTGTTTGTTTTTACAGGGAGCGTCAGGGAATATAGGACCATTTGACGGTTTCACTGGTGACTTGGGCGTTTATCGAAAAGCCGGAAAAATTCTTGGGGCAGAAGTAGCTAAACTCAGATTGGAAATGGATTTTTTTCCGGAACGAGACCGTTCCTTGAAAGAAATAATTCCTTCAGGTGCTAATTTGGGTATTTATAAAGATGATCCAACAACAAACCCAGACGCCAGCCTCGAAGTTTCCAACGTTTCTGTTGATTTACCCTGTAGGGAATTGCCTGATCTAAAAATGTTGGAGGAAAAATTTGAAAGATTGAGGAAAAAAATAGATTTATTAAACCAAGACGAATCTTCACCAGAAAAATTAAAATTAGAAGTTTCTCATCTTCGGAAAATCAATATATCTATTAACGTAGTAAAAAATCAAAAATTGGCAGCTAGGAATGGATTCATAACAATGAGGGTTCAAGCCATTAGAATTGGTGATGCTGTTTTAGTTTCGATGCCGGTGGAACCTTTTGCAGAAATAGCATCATCTATAAAGGCCCAAAGTTCTTTTGACAACCTAATTATTTCGGGATTCAGTAATGGTCATAATGCATATTTACCGACGACTGAAGCTTATGAAGAAGGTGGCTACGAGGTCGACGTTACCCCATTTAGTCCCGGATCAGATCAACTAGCAGTGTCGGCCTGTTTAAACGCCGTATCCTTGGTTGAATAGACCGATTCATTCAAAAAAGTTAAATTGAATTTTGTTAGGATAGAGAGGCTAAGCCTCTTATACTGCAACAAGTTTTTTTGGTGGGTATTATGACACGTGATTTTCCTAACACAGAAGTTGGTTTTATAGGCATAGGTAAACTAGGATTCCCGTTAGCTAAACGCTTATCTGAATCGGGGTTAAAAGTAAATGCCTATGATATTCAGGAAAAATATTCTAAAAAATGCGATGGAACCAACATAACATTTATAAAAAAACTGGAAGACATCACCAAAACCAGTGATATTTTTTTTCTGTGTCTACCAGGTCCCGATGAAATCAAAAACCTATTACTAGCAAGAAATGATTTTGTAGGATTAATGAAAAAAAATACTTTCATCGTTGACCATTCTACGGGTGATCCAAGGATGGTCGAGACCATTGTTAAAGAATTAAAATCAAAATCAATTCGATATATTGATGTCCCGGTAAGTGGAGGCGTGGAGGCAGCTGTTACTGGAAAACTAACTGCATTAGTAGGGTCAAAGAAAACATATTTCGATTTAATACGACCTTATTTAAATCGCACATGTTCAACAATTGTTCACACGGGTGAACCTGGGACGGCTACGTTAGTGAAATTACTGAATAATCTCGCATGCTTTACTTTGGATCAGGTTTTGGCTGAATGTCTTACCATAGGCAGGAAGGCTGGATTAGACTCTGATTTAATGTACCAAGCTCTGCGTTCTAGCGCTATCGGTTCGGGCGGAAACATTAACATAAGGATTCCAGAGACTTTCATGAAAAACGATTTCAACCCGCGTTTCACGTTGAAGCACGCCAGAAAAGATGTAGGGTTGGCATTAGATTTAGCAAAGGATTTGGAGGTTCCATTGAGAATCGTTCCACTCTGTCTCGAAGAGATTGATGAGGCGATTTCACGAGGGTTTGCAGACAAGGACGCGTCCGTTGCTATGTCAATTCAGGAAGAACGTTCGAATGTTCGCGTGAGACCTTACTAGTAAATGTAATAGTTCCATAGGTTGATTGTGGGCAATTACGTGGGTACAATTTCCGTTAATACATTTTTGGCAAAATTGGGAAATTAAAATGGTTATAGCAAACACTTCGAATGACGTTAAACTCGCCGAAATTGCCCACCTCTTTAGGAGAGCAGGGTTCGGACTATCCAACGAGAACCTGTATGAATATTCTAAATTGGATTATTCTGAAATTGTTGAATACCTACTAAACCCTGAATATGGTGAACCTGAAGATCAAGATCTTATGGATAGGTATTTTCCTGCGTCAGTAGAAGCGCGCTCGGTCGGACATGCCATCCCCAATTGGTCTTGGAGATTGGTCAGAACTCAAAAGCCTTTGGAAGAAAAAATTGCTCTGTTCTGGCATGGTTTGTTAGCTGTAGGTGGTATAAAACTCGATCACGGACTGGAAATGTTGGCCGAAATTGATTTATTCAGAAAAGTTGGACTCGGAAGTTTTAAAAATATCTTATTGGAAATATCACGAAATCCTGGGATGATGTACTGGCTTGATAACCAAAACAGTCACAAAAACGCCCCGAATGAAAATTATGGTAGAGAATTACTAGAATTATTTTCGATGGGTATAGATCAATCTGGGGAAGGTGTATACACAGAAGATGACGTGAAAGAAGCAGCTAGGGCATTTACTGGTTGGGCTTCCAGACCTACCCCACCTCCGTTTTTCCTTGGACCTTTTCCGATGGAATTCAGATTTGACCCTGATGACCATGACAGAGGAGAGAAAACCTTCCTAGGCGAAACGGGAAATTGGAATGGAGAGGATATCGTAAATATAATCGTGCGAAACAGAGTTACGGCTGAGTTTATTTGTAAAAGGTTGTACCTGTTTTTTGTTTCTGACAATGAGAATCAACATGAAATAGAAAGATTGGCCGACACGTTTCAGTCAACAAATGGTGATATAAGATCAGTACTTAGGGATATTTTCCTATCCGACCATTTCAGATCCCCGGAAATAAGGTTCAAAAAGATAAAAAGCCCTGCAGAATTAGTTTTCGGAACTACGCGTCTTACAGATCGGTTCGACATTCCAGACATGGACTCTTCCGAACTTGCCTCTCAAACGACGTTTATGGGTCAATTTCTATTAAACCCTCCTAGTGTTGAAGGTTGGCATGAAGGTGAAGAATGGATAGATAGTGGAGCTTTGGTAGAGCGAATTAACTTTGTAGCATCTGAGCTATCTAATCATAATGCCCTCGGGATGAAACGAATGGCTGAAGAAGTCACATCCTCAATAGCAAATGATTCAGCCACCAATTATCTTGATAGCTGTTTAAGATCTATGGGATTTATAGAGATATCAGATCGCACAAGGTCCATCTTGATTGACCATATCGATCGGTCTGATAAGAGTATTTCGGAAACGGCTCTCGTTTTCGAAATGTTTAAACTAATAGGCTCTACGCCTGATTATCAGTACTGTTAGTTAGTAAGGAATCTTTATATGAGTCAACTTAAAATAGATCGTAATAATACAAACCTTGCAGGTAAAAATCTCGTTGTGATTCAACTGTCAGGTGGTAACGATTATTTAAACACAATTGTTCCTTATCAGGATGGTTTGTATTACGACTATCGGCCCAATATGGCTTTACGTGACGATAAGATCATCGAAATCGATAACAAAATCGGCTTTAATTCAAACATGGGAACCTTCAAGGGTTTGTACCAAAACGGAGATATGGCCGTAATTATGGGTATAGGTTATCCGGAGCCCAATAGGTCTCACTTCAGATCAATGGATATATGGCACACCGCAGAACCATTTAAAACTTCGTCAGAAGGTTGGCTTGGGAAAACCACCAAAGCTATAGACCCTGATGGCAAAAACCCGGTGGCCACTGTAAATTTTGGTAGAGGATTACCCAGGTCCCTGGCTTTTCCTGGCGTATCTGTTGCCTCCGTCGGATCTCTTGAATCATATGGTTTGTATACCGGTTTGTCGGGTGGTAACCAGCGAGAAATATTACTTGATACCGTAAGTCGTATATATCAACCATATTCTGACGATTCTTTTGTTTCGCTACGATTATTAGAGACGGGACGAGGTATGTTGGATGGAGCTGACATATTGAAAGAGGCACCTAAAGAGTATTCTTCAAATGTGGAATATTCTGAAGATAACCCTATAGCACAAAGTTTGAAAGGCGTTGCTCAAGTCATGTCCGCAGATTTGGGCACACGAATTTTTTATACACAACACGGTAGTTTTGATACGCATACGAATGAATTGGTAAATCATGCGCTCTTGTGGCAACAACTTTCCGAAGGTGTCGAAAACTTTGTTGAAGATATTCGAGAAATGAATAAATATGACGATACTGTTATATGGGTGTTTTCGGAGTTTGGCAGACGGATTGAAGACAACGGTGATGGTACCGACCATGGTTCGGGCGGTGTTGCTTTTTTGATCGGGGATTCCGTAAAAGGGGGAATGTATGGGGAATATCCGAAATTGTCAAAAACGGATCAACTGGATGGTGATGTTAAGTACGTAGTAGATTACCGAGATGTTTACGCTTCCATACTTGATGAATTTTTGGATGTAGATTCGGAATGGGTGCTGAATGGAAAGTTTAACCCAATAAATTTGAAATCTCCCGGGAATTCCTAAACGATGATTAATTATAGTCATACGATAGGAATAGCCTCTTTCGAAGGACGGGGTTTTATGAACCCTGTTGATTTGGCACTTGATAATGAAGGTCTTTTATATGTTTTAAGTCGCTCAAATGCGTCAAATAAGGATGTCAGGATAAGTGTCCAAACGACGGATTCCGAATATAAACATGAGTTCGGTCGCTGGGGTACTGAACCCGGGCAAACAATCTTACCGTCTTCGATAGTTATCGACAAAGGGAATCGTGTTTACGTTTCAGATGAATTTATGCACAATATTTCAGTCTTCGATAGCGATGGGACCTTTATAGAAAGATGGGGAGAGCTTGGAAGTGGACCAGGTCATTTTAACCGGCCATCAGGGATTAGATTGGATATGGATGGGAACATCGTAGTCGTGGATCATTTAAACTCGCGTGTTCAAAAGTTTGATTCAAGGGGAAATCTTTTATCCCATTTTGGAACTTTTGGTTATGATGACGGTCAGTTTAACTATCCTTGGGGGTTATGTGTTGATGCTTTGAACAACATATGGATTGCTGATTGGAGAAATGATCGAATACAAGTGTTTAACCAAGATGGGGAATTTTTGTTTAAGTTTGGAGTTTCTGGGTCTGAAAAGAGCCAGTTTTCCCGACCATCCGGCGTTCATGTCAGTGATAGCGGGCATATATATGTTTCAGATTGGCGCAATAATCGAATACAAATATTTGATGGTAATCAGAATTGGGTAAAAACTTTGTACGGAGACGCCACACTATCGAAATGGTGCAAAGATTTTCTGGATGTGAACCCTGAACAGGCCAGTTGGAGAGAAAATGCAGCCCTTTTTGAACAAGAAAAACGTTTTTGGCTTCCCACTGCCGTTATGTCATCTCCAGATGGGAATATTTTCGTTGCTGATTCATGTAGGCACAGGGTCCAAATTTATAAGGAATCACCGGTCTTGAGTAAGGTCTGATTTTCCGGAAAATAACAAGTGTTGCCAGTCGGTGGTAACTCTTTATTTTATTGGAGAAAAATCGCTTGCAACAACTATTTTGTTTTCCATTTTTATTGGGGGCTTTGCATCGTTTTTTGGTGGCCAATCAATAGACGGAAATTGTTCTCTCGCCTCTGTTCTATGCTGAAGACTTTTATATGCCCATATGTGCATAAATCTGTTTACGTTTCCAACTTCGGAAACGAATGCTCCGACCAAAGGTGAAAGAGCGTTCCGTTTATCTAAATTTTCCTTCCAGGATTCTATTACTATGTCTGTTTGAAGGGGAGGGTAGGTATAAATTCTCATTTCGAAAAAGGGCCCAATGTTTCTGTCTGTCCATTCCGGACTGAAAGACACGGGCAACCAAAACTCGGTGTTCATTGTGACCATATATCTGGATGCGTCTGGTGGCCATAAACCTTTTTCTATTGCTTCTTTTCTGCTACTATTCCGGTGTTCCATATTTTTGTAGGGCCATACGTGAATTATTTGATTCAGAGGACCGATTTCCGTATACCAAAACGCTCCTATTTTAGTTATTGAATTCCGACCATCTATTTTTTCGGAAAATTTTTGAATAACCTGATTAATGCTTCCTGGGAGAATTTCGTAGGTTCTGAACTCGTATATCAATATTAAACTCCTGGGGATTAATGGGCGTTGGTTTATTTAATTGTAATGAATAATACCGCTTATTTTTTTTAACAACTAGCACCGAACGTTTAAATAGCCATTTTTAGTTTAATGTTCTCAATGGTTCTAGAACTTTAATTGACAGACGATGTTTTAATAATGATGATGTAAAACAGGGAAATGTAAAAATTAACTCTATATGCTGATATACCTAATATGCGCCTATATGTATGGATCGGACGTTTTCCTATAATCTGCGTTTGTATTTAAAGCCGTTTGCACCTGTAGACAAGATTAAATTGTGTGATAAATGAGTAAATTTTTTTATGGATGGGTGATCGTTGGGGTCATGGGAATCATTTCATTTGTGGGCATGGGTCTTTTAAGCTTAAATTTTGGTTTATTCATTAAACCAATGGGAGAGGACTTAGGGATAGGTAGAGCCACATTTGGCCTAGCTCAATCAAGCATGATGATATCGGCAGCCATTTCGGCACCGTTTGTTGGTCATTTGATTGACAGGTTTGGACCTAGAATCTTGTTACCTCTAGCCGCGACAATAACGATCGGTGCCATATTCTTTTTGAGTTTCTCAAAAAACTCGTGGCAAATTGTTTCAGTTTTCATAATCATGGGATTTATGAATTTTAACAATCCCGGGAATATGTTTGTTTCTGTTCCGATTGTTAAATGGTTTGTGATTAACAGAGGTAAAGCGTTTTCATTTGTATCCCTTGGAATTCCGATTGGGGCAATAATTTTTATACCTTTGACCCAATATTTCATAAATAAATTTGGATGGGAATCATCATTGATTTACATGGGTTTTTTGGGCTTGGTAATTATAGTTCCAGTTTCGTTGATTTTTCTTAGGCGTGAGCCCAAAGATATGGGACTGAACCCTGACGGTTTGCTAAATGACGAATTTGTTCCTGATGGCTTTGAAGGTTCGATGGAAAAATCCTTTACTTTACGCGAATCTGTTGGAACTTACACCTATTGGCAATTAATAGTTATATTTGCTTTATTTTACTTTGCTATAGGTACAATTGCTCTTCATAGAATTCCAGCTTTTATGGATAGAGGGCTCGATCCTACTTTGGTATCAATATCTACTGCTTTTGATGCGGTCTGTGCCGGAATAACCTCATTTATAGTGGGATTTTTAGTTTCCAAAATTAACTCCAGGTGGATCGCATCGGCAAGTTTTATTTGTTTGGTTGTAGCAAGTGTAATTACCATTTATGCGTTTAGTTTTTGGGTGATGTTTGTTTCAATGGCAATATTCGGCGTTGGAATCGGAGGGCTGATGTTTATACAAAACTATATTTGGGCGGAACAGTTTGGGCGTGAACATGTAGGGGCGATTAAAGGTTCATCGTATCTTTTGATAATGCTAATTGGTGGAATTGGGGCTCCTCTTGCGGGTTACGTTTATGATCAAATTGGGTCATACAACTTTGTATGGTGGATAGGTATATGTTTGTTATTTCTTGCATCGATTTTGATATTGGTTAATAAATCGCCGCAAACGAAATTGACACAAACGTGATTACACGAGTTTTGTAATCATATATAAGGCCATGGCGGCCATTGTTAAATTTTCAATTAGTGTTACGGGAGTTAGCGGTAAACTAAAAGATGCACCTAGGCACGCGCACTCCAACTGATCTTTATTTTTCAATGACTTACCGATTCCAATACTTCCAACGGACATAATTATGAAAGTCAGTACATTTACGTATAAAAGTCCAAAGTTTGCAAGAAAACATATTCCAAGAGTCAACTCTATAAACGGATATATTGTTCCGTATGAAGGTACCTTTGATGCTATTAGATCGTAATTAGAAAATGAATCGGCAAATCCCTTAATGTTTAGCAATTTGAACAGTGAGAAAATCACGAAGAAATATCCCATTAAGGATTTCATAAATCCTTCCACATTAAACCCATCCCTTATCTGAGGAACCAACGCCAACAGAGTGATTAATAAGAGGGAGATTATTAAAGGAGTAAATTTTTTCCGTTCTTTCATATTCCCTGAAGAGTTTTGGTCTTTATCTGAGGTGCTAATAGAAGAGTTAGTTTTGTAAGATACGTTATATTTTTTTAAATCTCCTATTATGGCGTTAAGGTCTCCAGGTTTTAAATCCACTGTCGATTCAAGGTTTAAATTTGACGAATTTAGATCGATTTCGGAAGAAATAATTCTATTGTCCGTGGAAAATTGTTTTTTAATGGAGTTAACACATCCCTGGCATGTCATGCCTGATATTTGGTATTCAGATTTATATATGAATCACCCTAAATCAGAGAGATTATCGCGTGTTGTCGTATCATGCTTTTTGATCGGTTTGGTTGAAAAAATAATAACCAAAGAGGATACCAAGCATAACATAAAAAGGACGTAGAACGATTTTTCATACGAATTTTGTATATCGAAAAACATTCCGACCAATAAAGGGGATATCATCATTGAAATCCCAACCCCTAAACTAGATAAACCTGTTATTGTAGCGAAATGTTTGCGCCCAAAATATTCACCTCTCATAGCGTGTATTAAAGGGTTTCTACCACCATATCCTATGCCCCAAACCACCGCAAAAATATACACACCCGTTAAAGTTTCAGCCATTATAAGTAGTAATATTGACAGGCCCTGAACCGCAATAAACCCTGATGCCATAAACCGTTTACTAAAAGTGTCTCCAAGTATTCCCCCGACAAACTGAAACATCATGGAAAAAATAGCCATGATAGGTAGTATTATGCCAGCAATTTCTGGATCTAAATTAGGTCCATTCTTATCTGTTAAATAAAAATATATGTGAGCCATTAATGCTCCTAATGAAGCGTTTACCAGCATGTGACTTAAAGAAAGGGCCCAGAAAGACCGAGTTTTTAATGCTTCTTTGGGGGTGAAATCACTATTACTTATTTCAACTTTAGTCGTATCTACAACATTGGATGTTGAATTTTTAGGGGCAGGTTTACCCAAGACACGGGCTAGTGGTACCCCGGCAACTAAAATAATGACACCTAAAATCAATATGGTGTACCTCCAGCCTATGTCGGAAATTCCCCATACCAATATTGGAGCTGTCAACGCCCCTAAAGTAGATCCTATAGTTACCAAGGACATAGCGGTAGCTTTTCTGTTAGATACCCAGTTGTTGACCGCGGTAATTGAGGGAGTAAATCCACCAATTGAAAATCCAAGTGATATTAAAAAAAATGAAAGGTAATACTGTATTGCGTTTTGAATTAACGAAAAACATATCAAGCCCAACCCAGCCAAGAAAAATCCAATGAACACCATTTTACCAACGCCAAATTTATCAATTAGCCAACCCTCAAAAGGACCGAACAGTGAGCCACCAAAACGACCAAATGTTGCTACCCCCGAAACCAAAGTCCTTGACCAATTAAATTCGTTTTCGACGGCTCTAAAAATTACACTGGAAGCGAAAAATGTGGGACCGGAGCTCAAGAAGCCGTTAACACCACCAGTAATTGATACCAGCCACCCATATCGATTTTCTTTAATCATTATTAATAAAAATTTAGAAGATGTTGTCTTTATTTAAAAGTATGTTTACAAACATTAAGTAAATCACCAGCAATGCAATGACACAATCTAACGTTTAGAATAACAATTAATCTGGATATACAAACTATTTGTGATTAAATCTTTTGCCAAAAAAATTGTTTATGATAAGTATTACTAATGCTTTGAGGAAAATTAAAAGGAGGTATGAGCGTTGATACGAACAGGTGCGATTTTATTATCTACTCTAGCCATCATAGTACTTTTAAGTTGTGGTAATCAGGGCTCCAACCAATCGGAAGGGGTATTTGAAAAGGTTTCTAACCCAGACAAATCATTAACGCTTGAAGATCTGAAAGCTGTGGGATTCAAAAAATCGAAAACTTACGATGTGAGTGAACTAACTGGGGCGGATTCAGCTTATTTTGGATTTTGGGGAAAAGATCCATACGATAGAAAGGATTTTGAAGTTAGGTTTTATCCTACGGGCCAATCTGCGGTAGATGATGGAACAATTTTTGCTGAAGAGAGAGTGGGAGAGAATGCTGTTCTGGACAAGAAAGAATCATCATGGCCAGAAGGGTTAAAGGATGCTCGGCAATGTGGAGGAGACAAAGCTTCAGGTCCCGCATCACATGGAATTCAAAATTGTAAAAAGGCGAAATATTGGGACTATTTTATATACGGAAATCTCATTTTATTCTGCCCTGGTGGCAATATAGATACCGCGATCGAAATTTGTACAGAACTGCTAGAGGTATTAGATAACCCTTAGATATCATTTTATGGATGTGGCTTTACCGACTGTGGTTTTGTCGAACGATGTAAATGGGATTGAAGGTAAGTTAAAGGTATATTTTATTCTGGTTTCCACGCTCTTAATGTAAGGTCCTTAATATACTTTTTGTGATCATTGTCTACTGCTTTTGGAAAAGAAAACTCCTCACGTAAAATTTCCACGTTCGAATAACCAATGTCATGTAGTCTTTCGAGGTATCGTGACTTTAAATCCGCTCCGGCGACACACGACGTCCACTGTTCATTTGATTTTAATATTTCTTCCGGTAATTGTTTTTCAGTTACTCTATCCGAAATGACGAATCTACCCCCAGGTTTGAGCACTCTGAATATCTCGTTAAAAACAAGGTCTTTATTATTAGAAAGGTTGATTACACAATTGGATATAAGAAGGTCTATACTCTCATCGAGTTCTGTTATGGTTTCAATGCGCCCCAATTTAAAAATTACGTTATTGATACCCATTTTTCTTCCGTTGGATTGGGCAATAGAAACCATTTCAGGTGTCATGTCTATACCTATCACTTTACCGGTATCTCCAACTTTATTAGCTGCTAAGAAAACGTCAATACCCCCGCCACTTCCTAGGTCCAAAACCGTTTCACCAGGGTTGATCTCGGAAATTTCGACAGGATTCCCATTACCCATAGATGACAAGATGGTTTCTTCTGACAATTCAGTCAGGTTATCATCATTATAAAAATTAACTGAGTGGCACCCACATGAATCAGGAACCAATTTCTTTTCCTTACATTGAGATGCAATTTTGCCATAACGGTCTACTATAGCCTCATCGATTGACATTGGAAGGATGTGGAAATCAACACCGCCACACCCACAGTTCTCATGACTATCATTCATAATGGTCTTATGTTATAACGGTGGACTAATTCCCGTGGACACAATAAGTTGGCCCATAACATATTTAGTAAAAGCTGAACCTGTCAATCGGTTTTACAGGATATAATGCTTATGAGTTTGGTTTAAATACGGACTTTTAACGTATGAAATTTCAATCGAATTCTTTGTTGATTAGGTCCTTATCTTGCTCGATTCAATAATTCCCTTTGCGGCATTGTCCAGTGCGGTATGGTGGGCGGTCTCAGGCGCTGTTCTGAAGTCTATTCGTTCGAGAACGGCGATAGTATTTCCATTTACCGAGGCAATTATTTCTGGGACAATCATTGCCTTAATCCTTATTATTGGATCTCAATGGCGCGAACTTTTCTCATATACGCTAAAGACATATCTTTATATGATTTTAGGATCTGCCTTTAGCCTCTTAGGTATAGTTACCTACCTATCGGGAATAAAAAAAATCCCTCTAGGAATATTTTTTACAGTCTGCATTGGTTTTCAACTTTTGAGCGCTGTAGGTTTTGATATTGTTTTCAACTTGTTGATTCCCCCTACAGGGGTGCTTATTGGAGGATTAGTGATTTTTGTCGGTATTGGCAGTATTAACCTAAGTTCTTTTGAACTGGGTGATAAAGTATCGGTTAATCACAACTATATTTTAGGGGTGGCATTTAGCGCTTTAGCTGGACTTTTTTGGGGGATCGGAAATTTTTCCAATGATAGGGCATTAATTGAAGCGAGCGCTGTGTCAGCGGCACTAATGAGGTGTCTGGGACCATTAATTGTTATGGGAATTGTAATACTTTTTTTTAGACGAAATGAAATTCTAATCATTAATAAGCGTGATTGGCGACTGATAGTTGCAGGGTCTTTTTGTATAACGATTGCGATGTTATCTTGGTTTATTTCTTTGAGTGTAAACAGTGTGACGGTTAATTCCATTTTCACGAGCACCGCACCTGTTTTTGCGGTGATTCTAGGAGTCATGTTTTTCCAAGAAAAACTAAAAAAATATGAAATTCTAGGAATAATTCTGTGTTTGTTGGGTACAATTTCAGTTATTTTGAGCCGCTGAGACTATAAATAATTGACAATATCAATCAACAGACAGGTGTAATTTATGAATGGTAAGATGATCGAAGTCGGTGAGAAAAGTAATTCGGTTCGGGGTTATTTATCGTTACCTGAATCCAATAAGGGCCCAGGAGTTTTGGTCATACAGGAATGGTGGGGGCTCGTACACCATATTAAGAAACAAGCGGATGTTTTTGCTGAAAACGGGTATGTAGCCTTTGCCCCGGATTTATATGACGGTGTCACTGCCGAAGAACCCGACCATGCAATGACATTGATGAGAGAACTGGAAATGGACCATGCTGCTCGTGTTCTTAAAGCTGCCAGTTCCTTTTTAAAAAGTCACGCTCTGAACAGTACCGGAAAGGTTGGTTGCGTAGGATACTGCATGGGCGGAGGTATGTGTTTTTATCTTGCGACAATGAATGCTGTTGATGCAGTAGCACCTTACTATGGTGTATTAACGAAACATGAACCGGACTGGTCCAAAGTTAATTGTGCTATACAGGGGCACTATGCTGAAAATGATCCGGTCACCGATCAAGTCCCAGATTTACGCAGGGCCCTAGATGAACATGAAGTTAAAAATGAGTTTTTTATTTATTCTGGAGCACAGCATGCATTTTGTAATGACGATAGGTCAGAGGTCTATGATCAGGAAGCTGCAGAATTATCGTTAACCAGAACAGTTGAATTTTTTAAAAAGGAACTTTCTTAAAAACTTGTGTCGTTATCGGAATTATTAAATGGTGTATTTTTTTAGTAGATTCCGTGCGATAACCAATCTTTGGATTTCGGAAGTTCCTTCGCCTATTATCATAAGAGGAGCATCCCTGTAATATCTTTCTAATGGTAAATCTTTCATGTAGCCATAACCTCCGAAAACCCGCATAGCATCCAAGGTTACTTCGCCACACATTTCGCTCGCATATAGTTTCGCCATGCCTGCTTCCATGTCGAAACGACCTCCTGAATCTTTTTGTTTGGCTGCGTCGTAAGTCATAAGTCTCGCCGCATGAATTTTTGTCGCCATGTCAGCTAAACTGTTTTGGATAGTCTGTCGTTCGGATATAGGCTTGCCAAAGGTTTTACGTTCCTGGGCGTATTTGATTGCTGCTTCAAATGCTGCAGTGGCGACGCCCACAGCGCGAGCGGCAATATTAATTCTGCCAGTTTCTAATGCATCCATAACCTGATAAAATCCCTGTCCTTCTGCTCCCCCAAGGACATTTTCATGAGATATAACAAAATTTTGAAAAATCAGTTCAGCCGTGTCTACGCCCCTGTATCCAAGTTTGTTTAGATCCTTTCCGGCAGTAAATCCTTGACCTTTTTCCGCTATAAACCCAGTGATTCCCCTATGTTTCGGCGAGATTTTCAAATCGGTTTTTGCTAGAAGAAAAAAAACGTCCCCTTCCCGACCATTAGTTATAAATAATTTATTTCCGTTAATTATGTAATTTTTACCATCTTTTTTTGCTTCAGTTTCCATTGAGGCAACATCACTTCCCCCTACAGGTTCGCTTAAAGCTAGTCCGCCACGTTTTTCGCCTGATGCTAGTTTTGGAAGCCACTTCACTTTCTGGTCTTCGGTGCCAAATTTTTGGATCGCATACGCCAATATTGAATGAGTTCCAATGGGTCCGGTTATCGACATCCATCCCTTTGAAAGTTCTTCAAAAACCATCGCGTAAGTTGTGTAATCCAGGCCCATACCTCCGTACTTTTCTTCTATTGTGATACCAAATAGACCCATTTCAGCCATTTTGTCTATCAGGTCCGCTGGATACGAATCTTCGTTTTCATATTGTGAAGCTACCGGCAATACGTCCCTTGAAATAAATTCACGAACTGTTTTTACAATATGCTTTCTAGCTTCGTCCACTAATTGTTGATTCATTATTTTCACCACGTATTTTTTTATGGGCTTTTGTGAAGATTTAATGTTCTGACTTATAATAATTGTGGGCCATAAACAAGGATTCCATCAACTTTATTAAATAAGTAGTCTATCTGTTAAGAAAGTTTTTGATTTACAAATACTATATAAAATTGTTTTTATTGGTAGCGTTTTTTTCTATCGCTATTTCAGGTTGCATGAGTCAGGAGGAATTTCACCAGTATGTGATAAAGCAAATCTTGGGAGATACCGAACAAATCAATTCTTCGGCGGATAATTCACCTAGACCCAAGCCAACTGCATTACCGACCGAAACTCCAGTATCGACTGAAACACCGGAGCCGATTGCAATTAATTTGCCAACAGAAACGCCTGTTACTACGATGAAACTTGCTCCTACCGAGACACCGACACCCATGCCTACTCCTACTCCTGAAATTTTCCCAACCGCAACTACCGTTCCAACCCCAACTTCGACCCCACCCCCAACACCTACGGAATTACCCACACCTATTCCTACATCTACCCCAGAGCCTACGGAAACTCCAGAGCCTACGGCAACTCCAGAGCCTACGGCAACTCCAGAGCCTACGGAAACTCCAGAGCCTACGGCAACCTCTACACCAATTCCCACTCCAACCCCAAACCCTTACAAAGAGTACTTCATTTACAACGTAAACTTAGGATTAGACGGAGGTGGAAT
>Ga0187827_10000733_pt1 | contig 50526 bp, 31 predicted proteins | sample ETNtaG_39_FD_167969 | JGI IMG/M metagenome (GOLD analysis project Ga0187827, IMG submission 167969) | Marine microbial and viral communities from oxygen minimum zone, Eastern Pacific Ocean - ETNP2014_SV_150_PacBio MetaG (Illumina Assembly) | ecosystem: Environmental > Aquatic > Marine > Hypoxic...
ACCCAAACCACGATGGCTGCGCCGTCTGCTGTAGATTTAATTCCGGGATACTTGATCATTTTATTGTACTAATTCTATATGAAAAACTATCTTATAATTTATGTGTTCTTATTTGTTTATACATGAAGATGTTTCCAGCGGGTGTTGGGCAATCCCCGCGGTCTGTGTCTTTGTATGATCTTAACATGTCTCTGATTAAATAAAATTACGAAAAGGATTAATCACACTTTAATCTCTTTCCAGTCTCCTTGACTTATTTTCCAAACCATAATTCCTGCAAACAGGGCCATATAAACCGGAAAAAGCACCCATGGAGCAGTAAAACCAAGTGCCATCTTTACCCCAAAAACATAGCTGCCCAATACAATTATAAACCATGTTAACACTGATTCAACCATGGCCGGGAAAATTGTGTTTCCGGCGCCAGCGAGAGCAAACCAGAGAACAAAACCTATGGCGTCTAAAAACTGAACAGCGCCGATCATTCTTAAACCAAAGACGCCTAGGCGAATTATTTCTGGGTCGTTTGTAAATATATACAAATACATTTTAGGAAAAAGAATAAAACTTATTCCCATTGTTCCCATTATATATTCTGCCAGGCGGATAGATTCTTTAATGCTTATTTCTGATTTTTCTACTCTTTTCTCTCCCATATATTTGCTGACCAGCGTCGAGCACGCTTGTCCTACTCCCAGTGCCGGCATAAACGATGCGTGCATAATGGTAAAAAGCAATTGTGTGGTTGCCAGCTCGATTAATCCAATCATACCTACGATCTTGTAAAACATGGACCATCCAACCGCTATGATCACTTCTTGAAACCCCTGGGGGGCCGCAAGCTTTAATTGTTTGTTCATCATGGTTTTATCCATGGAAAATTTGAAAACAGCAAAACGGTGTTTGATCTCTTTTGAAAACAGAAATAAAAAATAATGAATAGCCATCCATGTCGACGCGACCAGTGTTGCCAAAGCTGCGCCTTTTACACCTAGTGCCGGGAATTCTATCCATTGCCAAAGGGGGGATAAAAAGGATAGCTGTGGAACCGTGTCAGTGAAAAAGGTTCTCACTCCGCTCGACCCATAAATAAGCCCTGCGTTCAAATACACGTTTAATATATTGCTTGAAATTGTGACCGTCATGTGAATTTTTGTTTTTTCAACGCCGGTGAAGAAACCTTGAAAAACAAAACTGTACGCTGAAAAAAGTAGGCTCAGAAACACAATTGAAGCATATTTAATAGCCAGCGGTGTGGCAATTGGGTCTGTGATGAAAAATGGTACAAAATCTTTTGCCAGAAGCCAGCCCGCCAATGACACGGGCAGCGCGTATGCGGTGGCCATGATCAGTCCGTTATGAAATGCCGTTCCTGCTTCATGGTAGATTTTTTGACCCAGGCGCCTAGAGGACAGCGTTTGAACGGCCGTGCGAATTCCTAACACAAGGCTAAGGGCTCCCCACAACAGCATGGCGCCCATTCCCGTCGCAGCTAGCGCCTCCGCGCCGAGGCGCCCCACCATAGCCACATCAAAAATGCTCATCATTACTCTGCTCAAATTGCTTATGATCACAGGAAAAGCCAGTTTAAAGACTTCTTTAGAGATTTTTTTATCTTTTGGTAAAATAAATTTTCTTATACTTGAAAACACTTCTTCTTCGGGTTTGTTTTTGTTTCTCGTTACCGCGTGAGGGTGCGGAAATTAATGCTATTTATTACTACCGTCGCTTATAACTTTATACGTGTCCGATGTTAGTTTTATAATACGTCCTGATATAAAAGAAGCCCTGGATAAGAATCGGCCTGTTCTTGCGCTGGAGTCCACAATTCTTGCTCACGGTATGCCTTATCCTGATAATCTTGAATTTGCAAAACATGCTGAAAATATTATATTCGGGTTAGGTGTTTTGCCGGCCACAATTGCTATTATAAATGGAAAAATAAAAATTGGTCTAACCCAGGAAGAATTAGAATTCGTCTGCAAAACAGATTATGTTTATAAAACACCGCTTAGTGAAATAAGCGCTCGTGTTGCCAAAAGAGACTCTGGGGCAACCACGGTTTCTGCAACGATGCACATTGCCTATTTGGCTGGTATACGTGTTTTTTCTACTGGTGGAATCGGTGGCGTACACCGCAACTTTAATACAACATTTGACGCGTCCCAGGACTTAACCGCCTTAAGCAACATACCCATGATTGTTGTATCAGCGGGAGCAAAGGTTGTTTTAGATTTGCCCAAAACGCTGGAAACGCTGGAAACTTTAAGCATATCTGTTATTGGTTATAATACTAGTGAATTCCCTGCGTTTTATTACCGGTCATCGGGTTTGCCGATTAATAATCGCGCTGAAACGATTGATGAAATTATACATCAGTTTGCTTCCATGCGCAGACTAAAAATTAAATCAGCAATGCTGGTAGTGAATCCAATTAAAAAAGAAGATGAAATTCCAGCGACGGAAATAAATGATTATCTTGATTATTCTTTTAGGAAAGCAGAAGAAAATCAAGTGTCAGGAAAGGATGTTACCCCGTTTTTGTTGAAAACAATTATGGAAAAATCCGGAGGTGAGTGTATCAGAGCCAACAAGGCTTTAGCTTTAAACAACGTAGAGCTTGGTTCTAAAATAGCTCTTCGTTTATTTAATATTTAATTTACTTTTTTCTATAAATTATAAAAAAGAGCAGTAGCTAGGCGATGTTTTTCCTTTTACCAAAGATTGCTGTTCCAACGCGAATCATTGTGCTGCCTTCTTCTACTCCAATTTGATAGTCACCGCTCATGCCCATTGAAAGGGTTGTAATTTTATCTCTGTTCTTTGGAAGCTGCCTGTTTATTTCGTCTAGCAATAACCTTAAGGAAGAAAAGGCTTCTCGTATTTTGAATTCATCTTTTGTTTGTGGACCAACTGTCATCAAGCCTTCAATTTCTATATTATCAAGGTAGAAACACGAAAGCATTTCTTCAACTCCATTAATTTTAAATCCGTGTTTTTGTTTTTCTCTGCTTGCATTTATTTCAAGGAGTACTGGGATTGTTTTGTTCAATTCCCCAGCTTTTTTAGAAATTTTCATGGCTAGTTTTTTTGAATCGACTGAGTCTATTCTATCAAAGATCTCAACAGCCTTGTTAGCTTTGTTGGATTGCAAATGGCCGATCATGTGTTTTACTACAGTGTTTCCCGTTTTCGAAATGGCAGAAAATTTTTCCGCCGCTTCTAGCACTCTGTTTTCCCCTATATTCATCAATCCGGCTGCAACTGCTGCTGTGATTATTTCAGGCGGGTGTGTTTTGGTTACACCAACGATTGTAATGGGCTGATTTATTCCCGTTCTGTTTTTAAAAATTAATATTTTTTCTTTTATTCTGAGAAGGTTGTCGCCAATCTTCTGTTCAAGATTCATTTTCAGAAGTGGGCTTTGTTTGTTTTTCCGTAGATATTTCTTCTTTTTGATCGTTTTTATCAACCTCGTCTTCTTCGTGTATTACTCTTATAATCGATGATATTTTTGCGCCTTCATCCAGCTTAACAAGCTTAACCCCTTGGGTAACCCTGCCAATAGTTCTGATTGCAGAAACTGGCTGTCTCATCAATACGCCTTGATCTGTTATAATAACAAGGTCATCTGTATCTACCGCTTCCATAATAGAGGTCATTTTGCCTGTTTTTTTATTGATGCGCATGGTCATGACGCCTTTACCGCCACGTTTTTGTGTTCTATACTGTAGTACATCTGTACGTTTTCCCAGACCTTTTTCTGTACCGACAAGGATTGTGCCTTCTCTTTTTACCACAAGCATGCCAATAACAGCGTCGTCTTTTGTGCTGAGGGTAATTCCTTTTACACCCATGGTTTTTCTTCCTGTTGAGCGCACATCCTGTTCTGAAAATCGGATTGATTTTCCTTCTCTGGTTCCAAGTAAAATATCGTTATCCCCATCTGTTGTTTTTGCCTCAATCAGTCTGTCTCCGTCTCGTATGTCGATTGCATATATTCCACCCTTTCTGGGTTTACTATAAGCAGACAATACAGTCTTTTTCACTATTCCGTTTTGAGTACACATAACTATGTAGTGATTTTCATCAAAGTTTTTTACGCTTACGAAAGCTTCTATCTTTTCACCTGGTTCACAACCAATAAGGTTTACTATTGCCCGGCCAAGGGTGGCCCTTCCCCCTTGAATTATATCATAAACTTTTAACCAGTAGCATTTTCCGCGATCTGTGAAAAACAGGATATAATTGTGTGTATTCGCGATAAAAAGGTGTTCAACAAAATCTGTTTCTTTTGACAGTGCGCCTTGTATTCCCCTTCCTCCACGCCTTTGGGTCCTATAAGTAGTAAGAGGCGTTCTTTTTATGTAACCGCTATGTGTAATTGTTAAAACCATGTCTTCTTCAGCAATTATATCTTCCATTGACACGTCTGCACCGTAGGGCATGATTTCTGTTCGGCGATCATCGCCAAATTGTTCTCGTACTGCTTCCAGCTCATGCTTTATAATACTCATGCGTTGTGATCGACTGTCCAGAATTCCCTTAAGTTTAGCAATGAGTTTTATGATTTCTTTGTATTCCTCAACAACCTTATCAACCTCAAGCCCGGTTAGTCGCTGTAAGCGCATATCCAATATGGCTTGAGCCTGTTTTTCTGAAAGGTCGAAGTTGTTCATTAATCCTTCCTTCGCTGATGACGGGTCCTTACTTGCTTTAATTAGCGCTATTACTTTATCAATGTTATCTAAAGCTGTTTTAAGCCCTTCAAGAATATGTGCCCTTGCCTCAGCCTGTCTCAAATCAAATGCTGTTCTGCGTATAACTATTTCATGCCTAAATTCAACAAAATGGTACAGCATTTCTTTTAATGTGAGCACCTTAGGAATACCATTAACCAGGGCAATTAAGATAATTCCAAAGGTGTCCTGTAACTGTGTAAATTTGTATAATTGATTTAAAATAATTTCTGGCACTGCATCTCTTTTTGTTTCTATTACTACTCTGATGCCGTCTTTATCTGATTCGTCACGCAAGTCTCTTATGCCTTCTATTTTTTTAATTCTAACTAATTCGGCTATTTTTTCTATCAACCTTGCTTTATTTACCTGATAAGGAAGCTCGTTTATAATCACGCTTGATTTTCCGTTTTTATTCGTTTCAACGGCCGCCCGGGCTCTTACAACTATTTTGCCCCTGCCTGTTTCATAAGCGCTTTTTATGCCTTCCGGGCCCAAAATCATTGCACCTGTTGGAAAATCTGGTCCCTTTATATATTGCATTATTTCAGTCGCTTCTATGTCTGGATTATCTATTAAGGCAATTAATGCATTTATAATTTCTGTTAGGTTGTGGGGGGGTATTTTTGTTGCCATGCCCACGGCGATGCCTTCAGAGCCGTTAATTAATAAAGCAGGAAAAGTTGTTGGTAGAACTATTGGTTCTTTTAGGGTTTCATCGAAGTTTGGCTGCCAGTCAACAGTATCTTTCTCAAGATCGTGCATTGTTTCTCCGCCAAGGCGCGTCATGCGCGCTTCTGTATATCTCATTGCTGCGGCCCTGTCTCCATCTACAGATCCAAAATTTCCCTGACCATCAACCAGTTCATAACGCATAGCAAAATGCTGGGCCATGCGTACAAGAGCGTCATAAACCGAGCTGTCTCCATGTGGGTGGTATTTGCCCATTACATCGCCCACTATTCTTGCTGATTTCTTGTGGGTTCTGTTCCACTGCACCCCAAGCTCGTTCATTCCATATAATATTCTGCGGTGTACAGGTTTTAAACCATCGCGAACGTCGGGCAGCGCCCGGGATACGATTACAGACATGGAATAATTCAAATAGCTTTCACGCATTTCTTCAACAATGTCGCGACGTAAAATATTATCTCTGTCTATTTCCATTATGTTCTTTCTAAATAATTATTCTAAATATCAAGGTTTACAACAAATTCGGCGTTGTTTTCAATAAAAGTTCTGCGTGCTTCTACGTCGTTACCCATTAAGTTCTGAAACGTTTTCATGGTAAGTTCTTCATTGTCAATGGTTACAATTTGTAACGTTCTTCTTTCTGGATCCATAGTTGTATTCCAAAGCTGTTCTGGGTTCATTTCACCAAGCCCTTTATAACGCTGAATGTCTATTTTTGTAGTTTTATTATCTTTCTTCATCCGCTCCATTAGAACCTCGCGTTCAATATCATTATACGCATATGCTTCTTTTTTGCCTTGTTTTAACCTGTATAGCGGAGGTTGTGCTATAAAAATATTTCCGTTCGTGATTAATTGGGGCATTTTGCGGTATAAAAATGTCAACAGCAGGGTTCTGATATGACTACCATCAACATCCGCATCTGTCATTAATATAATTTTATGATATCTAAGTCGATCAATATCAAAATCTGCCGCTGTGCGCTTTGTTCCGTTTTCATCATCATCTTCCTCTCCGCCAAAGCCTGTGCCTAATGCTGTAATAATTGATTGAATTTCATTATTAGACAGAAGTTTGTCTATTCTTGCTTTTTCTGCATTAATAACCTTTCCCCGCAGGGGAAGGATGGCCTGGAAGCGCCGGTCTCTGCCTTGTTTTGCAGAACCACCCGCTGAATCTCCTTCTACAAGATAGATTTCACACATAGAGGGCTCCCTGTTTGAACAGTCAGCTAGTTTGCCCGGAAGAGAGCTTCCTTCCAGGGCGCTTTTTCTGCGAATCAGGTCTCTGGCTTTACGAGCCGCCTCTCTGCTTCTGTGGGCTAAAAGGGCTTTATCAATAATCCTTTTTGCTATAGAGGGGTTTTGCTCTAAAAACTCATGTAGTCCTTCATAAACAACGGCGTCTACGATTCCTTTTACGTCGCCGTTGCCAAGTTTTGTTTTAGTTTGTCCTTCAAACTGAGGTTCGGCTACTTTTACTGAAAGAACAGCTGTTAATCCTTCTCTAAAGTCTTCTCCGCTTAGGGTAATTTTTTCACCTTTTTTACCTTTCAGAAGATTGTTTTTAGTGCCATAAGAATTCATTCCTCTTGTTAGTGCTGATCTAAAGCCGGACATGTGAGTTCCGCCTTCAATTGTGTTTATGTTGTTAACAAAAGAAAGGATATTATCCGTATAACCGTCTCCGTATCTAAGCGCTGCATCAACTGGAACGATTCCGTTTTCTTTGTTTATTGTAATTACTTTATTATGCAAAGGGTTGCTGCCGCTGTCCAGAAATTTTACAAAATCTGACAGGCCGCCTTTGTATTTAAATGATTCTTCTTGAGGTTCTTCTCTTCTGCGGTCAATTAGTTTTATTTCCAGCCCTTTATTCAAATATGCAAGTTCTCTCAAACGGTCGGCTATTAGTTCAAAATCCCAATCCGTTTCCTTAAATATTTCATGATCAGGTAAAAAAGTGACTCTTGTTCCTGTTTTGTTGGTTTTTTGACCTTTGGTTACTTTTGATGTTGGGTGACCGCGTTCATAGGTTTGTGTATAAATATAGCCATCCCTATAAACTTCGGCTTTCAGGTTGGATGAAAGCGCATTCACTACCGACACGCCAACGCCGTGCAATCCGCCGGAAACCTTATAAGACCCTTTATCAAATTTTCCTCCCGCATGAAGAATTGTCATTACAACTTCTAATGCAGGTTTTTTTTCTGTTTTGTGGATATCCACTGGAATACCGCGACCATTGTCTTCAACGGACACTCCGCCGTTTGTTTCAAACACAACTTTAATCGCTGAACAATAACCAACCAAGGCTTCGTCAACGCTGTTATCTACTACCTCATAAACCAAGTGGTGAAGACCGCGTTTTCCCGTGTCTCCTATGTACATGGCGGGTCGCTTGCGAACAGCTTTCAACCCTTTTAATACTGTTATTTTTTCGGCGCTGTATTTAGTCGTGATTTGTTTGTCTATCATAAAAAGCGTATATCTTTAATGGTGTTTTTACCAATGTTCTTGTTGATTTTTGACAATATTTCTTGTTTTTGAAATTGAAGCTCTTGGCGCCATGCTGGGGTTGTGGTTCTTACCATTAAAACACCGTGTTCTACACTTTCAGCTTTTGTGTTTTCTGCCACTGCTTTGCCCACAACGTCTGGCCATATGTGTATGGCCGTGTTTTGCGTAACCCCTTTTGCTAAACCGGTTTTATGGAGGTAGATGTTCAGAACCTGTTTTAAGCTTTGCATGTTCTTTCTAAACAAAAAGTGGCGTTGTCCGGCCTTTAACGGGGTCTAAATTTAATGATTTTTCAAGACGTTTTTTAAAGATCTCTGGGGCTCCTTCTGGTTTATAATCCAAGATTTTTTAATGTTTTTGTTGCCGCGTTTGTCGTTTATATGTTTTTAATTCCTTTTTTAAATCAACCTGAATGAGTGTGTTTTCTAAAATTGTAGATTATAATAGTTTCAACGCGTGGCGTTGAAACAGCTTTTTTAATTTGGTTGTGGATCTTATTGTTTGCCTGTTAATCGTTGAGCCTTATAGGCATTAACAGCGTAGTAATGTCGCTGCTTGGTTCTTGTGCGTCAGGAAAAATTAACCCTGCGTTTATTGGGGTTTTCAGGCGGAGAGTTATGTTTTGTGACTTTAAGTGCATCAATAAGTCTTTCAAGTATGCAGCGTTATAGCCAACTGTTATTTTTTCACCATTAAGTTTTATTGGTATTTCTTCTTTTGCTTTCGATGCTTTTTCAGGGTCTTCGGTGCGAACCACCGCTTTATCATCGGCAATCTCTAGGGCTATTTGGCGGGTTGAGCGATTGGAAAAAATAGAAACCCTTCTTACCGCGGACAATAGCGCTTCGCGCTCAACTAAAATTTCTTTGTCACTATCTGTTGGTATTACGCTTTCAAAGTCCGGGAAACGTTCATCAATAATTCTTGTAAAAATAGAGTCCTTACCTACACTTGCTGTTAAATTATTATCCCCCATCCAAATTTGAATGCTTTCGTTTGTTGTAAGCAGGGAGTTCATCAAGTTTAAAAATTTTCTTGGAATTATCACATCACCTGAAAATTCTTTATTCTCAAAATCTTTTCTGATATAACGAACCAGTCTATGACCGTCGGTTGCCACCGCGGTTAAAGCCTTTTCTTCAAAACGGAAGAGAACGCCTGTTAGTGCTGGTTTCAGCTCGTCTTTGCTTATAGCAAATGTAGTCATACGTATTATTTCTTTTAATACGCTTGCTTCTATGCCGCTGGCTTTGCGATTGTCTACATCCGGGAGAGCTGGAAATTCTTCAACGGGTTTTCCCATTAAATCATATGTTCCCGTGTTTGTTATCAGCTCAACCCGTTGACCCTCGTTAACCGACAGGGCGATGCGTGTATCATCCATTTCGTTTGTTATGTCCATCAAGGTTTGTAGCGGTATAGCTGCAGAGCCTGGTTTTTCAATACTTGCTTCCAGCTTACAGCTTATGGTGATTTCAAGATCCGTTGTACGCAATGAAACGCCGTCGTTGTCAACCTCAAATAATACGCAGCTAAGTATTGGCAATGTTGACCTTGCCGGGGTCCCCTTAGAAAGTTTCTGGAGAGTTTTTAATAGTTCTTCAGATGAAGTTGCAATTCGCATTTAATAGTTCGTAGTAATATTGTTATAAACTCTAAAATTTTTGCCCTGAACAAGCCTGTGATGTTACCGAAAATGGTTCCGTCAGACAAGAAATTTTGGGATAGATTTGCTCTTTAATTATATTAAATATATATATTATTTATTATCTATTAATTATATACATGTGGACACTGTGAACAAGTATATATGAAAAAGCTTGGTAGATACTAAAAACCACGGATTTATAAAGAAACAATTAAAGAATAAGATTAAGTGGAAAACCCGAAAAACAATGTGGATAACATAAATAAAAATACAACTGACTATTTTTTTACTTCAATATGGCTGATGTTTTGAACCTTGTGGTAAAATTGTGTAAAAATTTGTGGATAATTACCAAGCGTTTATCTGGATGAAAAACCGCTCACGAGCCTCTGCAATCCAGGCGTCATACCACTGGGCGCGTTTGTGATTTAATGCAAAGTTTTCAATTTCCGGCCAATGAACATCCAAACTGGGTTTGCCGCCGGGCCGGAAAGAATCAATCCAAAACAAATGATACCCTAGAGCGGTACGTACAGGCAGACTGCACTCACCAACGTCCAATAAACTTATAATTTGTGAAATTTCTGGTATGGGAGAATTTTGCGGGTTTATCCAGCCAAGGTCGCCGCCAATTTCTTTAGTTTGGTCATCCCTAGAATGATCAGCAGCCAGACGCTTGAAATCTTCTATGTCGGAAACAGAATCCTTTAGGGTTAATGCAAATCTATATGCTTGGGACTCATCTTCGTCGGTAATCACAGGAATAAGCAATATATGGCGCACCTTAATCTTATCGCCAAGTTTTTCCTCGGTTTCAACAATATGAAACCCTCTTTGCGTTTCTACAACACCACTTATAATACCAACAGGCTGAGCGAAGGCAACCGTTTCAAACTCCTTCACCAGAGCGCCGCGGCGCACATAGCCCAAAGAACCACCGCTTTGTTTACTTCCGGGATCCTGTGAATAAAGGGCAGCGTGTTCTCCAAAAGAACCACCCTCTATTATGTTGTTCCTAATTTCCAAGAGTTTTTCGTGAGCCACCTTTCGGCCTTCCTCTCCGGCAGAAACAGGTATAAGTATATGTCGCATCTTAACCATAGAAGGAAAAAGCGGCAGGCTATCCTTATACGTAGTAAAAAAATTTTCAACATCGCTACGGTTAATATTTATTTTAGTTATCAACGACTGCTGATATTTTTCAGTAGTTAAACGGTCTTTCATTTCGTACCAAAATTCACGTCGAAAAGATTTTAAAGTTTGTCCCAACATTTCTTCTGCCCGCTCTTCGCCGCCAGCCTGGGATACGAACATTTCAATCTGCTGGTCCAGCGCCCGATCTACACCCTTGTCTTCAACCTCAACGGAATCTACAGCAGCCATTTCAAGTATGATCTTTTGATCCACCGCGGAACGAACAATCTCTTGCTGTAAAAGCAGCAATTTGTCCATATCCGTAGCAGGGTTAAGACGTCGTTGAACAGCCGCCATGTTTACAAGCTGAGCAACATCGCTTTTTAATACAAGATGCTCACCAACTATCGCAGCTATGCCATCAATAAAAACAGCGCTGGTGTCTTCTTCACAAAAGAAAAGCGACGGGATTAATATAAATAGACAAATCTGTTTCTTCATTTTAATTAATTAATTGTATAGGGTGTTTGACTTCTTAAGCTGTCCAGAATATGCAGAGATATTAGGGCAAGTTTTTGTTGAAATATTCTTTGATATATTTCGTCATATACCTCTTCCAGCGGAATCGCCGATCCCGCAGAATATTTTTCCAAGACAAAGAACACATGATAACCATATTTGCTTTTTAACGGACCAAACAATTTTTTTGCCGATTTCTTTGTAAATAAAGTTTTTTCTAATTCAGGGAGAAGGTTGCCGCTTGTCACCGTAATAGGGTGAATGCCGTATTCTAAAAATAGTTCGTTTTTTTCTTTCTTTTTCCCGGAAGCCCCCAAGGTATGCGTAACAACATCAGCATCAGCCTTACTGTTTAAAAGAAAATGATATACCTTAGCTGCGTTTTTTGTTCTTTTGAAACCATCAGCCATGTTGGTGTAATATTTAAACACCTCATCATTAGAAATATTTATCTTTTGCTCGGCAAGATGTTTTAAATATTTTTGTCCCACTAGGCGTCGATCAAACTGATGTGCTAATTCTTTTAGAAGGACGTCACCCCTAAAGCCAGACTCAGAAGCGTGTTCATATAATATTTCTTCTGTAATCCATTGACCAACCGCTTCGTTTCTTGTGGTTGTGTTTTCAAGCGATGCTTCAAGCATATTTTTTTCGAGCAAAATTGACCCCCCAACCCTTGCAACGGTTCGATTGTTGACCGAAGAGTCCTTACAGCTGAAGAGAACCAAAAGAAGAGAAAACAAGAAAAATCTCATTATACAATTTATTACAATAGATTAGTCTTGATCAATTCCGCAAAATAATATACAAAAGCGAAAGCATCGTCATATGATGATGTCTTGATTGATGCGGCAAAGTCGCCGTTTTGCACAAAACGAAAATCTCTTTTACTCTCGGCCAATATTTTTTGTAACCCATTTAGATTAAACTCTCCGTGCACCCGATCCCCGGAAAAACGAATGACAACAGATGCGTTGTTTAAAGATACCTTTTTTATCCCAAGCCCGGTAAAAGACTCTCTTATTTTTGCAATAGTAACAACATTGTTTGCTTCGTGAGGCATTCGACCAAAACGGTCAATTATTTCGTCATTAATTGAATTAACCGTGTTTATTTCTTCTGCCAACGAAAGCAGCCGGTAGAAAAACACCCTATCCTGTACCAGGGGCATATAAGAATCAGGGAAAAAAGCGGGTCCCCGAAAAACGATAACAGGCCGGTATTCTTTTTTTCCACTCTTTTGGAGCTCAACATGCTTTTCTACCTCTTCTTTGAGCAACTTACAATACATATCATAACCAACACGATTAATGTGTCCGCTTTGCTCGTATCCAAAAACATTCCCAGCGCCGCGTATTTCTAGATCTTTCAGCGCAATTTGATAACCGGACCCCAGTGCAGAAAAATGCTCAATGGTTTTCAAGCGCTGATAGGCGTTTTTATTGAGCGTTTTTTTTGGTATAAGCAGCCAGCAATATGCTTGAAGGTTACCGCGCCCAACCCTGCCGCGGATCTGGTAAAGTTGCGCCAAGCCAAAACGATGGGAATTGTTTATTATAACCGTATTTGCGTTAGTAACGTCTAATCCAGATTCGATAATTGTAGTACAAACAAGAATATCAACGCCACCGTTAAAAAAAGATAAAATAGTGTTTTCAAGCTTTTTACTCGGCAAGGATCCATGGGCTGGAGCCACGGCACAGTTTGGAAAAAGATTCATTATTTTTTCTACCACAAACGGTATAGATTGTATATCATTATGTAAAAAGTAGACCTGCCCCCCCCGCCGAACTTCTCGTTCTATTTGTTCTTTAACAGATTCCCAAGAAAAATATTGAACAACCGTTTTTATAGACTGTCTTTCAAGAGGCGGAGAATCAATGCGGCTTATATCGCGAACACCTAAAAGAGATTGCTGGAGAGTTCGCGGTATGGGCGTTGCCGTAAGGGTTAATACATCTACGTCTTTTTTCAAAAGCCGGACTCGCTCTTTGTGTTTAACGCCAAAGCGATGTTCTTCATCTATAATAAGTAAACCGAGGTTTTCCACAGAAACATCATTAGACAAAAGCTTGTGAGTACCAATAACAAGATCGGTTGCGCGGCTCTTTATTTTATCAACAATAGACAGTTGCGCTTTTTTTGATTGAAAACGAGAAAGAAGCTCTATTTTTACGCCTAAATTTCCAAACCTACTTTTTGCGTTAATATAATGCTGGTCGGTTAATACTGTAGTGGGAGCCAAAAAAAACACTTGTTTGCCGCTGGCAATAACTTTCATAACCGCTCGGAAAGCAACCTCTGTTTTTCCAAAACCAACATCGCCTAAAACAACTCGATCCATAGGCGTTGTTTTGTCAAGGTCTTGTAACACGTCCATAATTGCTTTCTGTTGATCCGGGGTTGTATCAAAAGGAAAGGTTTCGGCAAGAAGTTCCAAAAATTCGTTATCAGAAGTATAAGAAAAACTACGCGGCTGCTGACGAGAAGAATGAATATCTATAAGATCTTCAACAATAACCCGGACAGTTTGTTTAGCTTTTGCTATCTGGTTCTTCCAGGTTCTTTTTCCTAGATTGGAGATTTCGGTAGAACCTTTACCTGAAGATACATATTTATGTATCTTATTAAACCCGTCTAAAGGGACCCGGACAACACCGCCATCTGCATATTCAATAGAAACACAGTCCTGCCTATGGTCTTTATGGGTCACGAAAGACAAGCCACGGTATATACCGACGCCATAATCCTCATGAACAACATGGTCCCCCCAGCCAATGTTTGATAATGTAAAAACATTTGCTGAACCCTGTTTGTAAACGGGTTTGTTTTTTATTCTAGGTCGCGCAGCGTTTAGATCTAAATAACCAAAGACAGTTAAACCCAAAGAACCAGAAGAAAAACCGCTACGTAAAGGCTTGTTAATAACGTTTATAAGCTCAGATACTGAATCAAAATTTTTATATGTAGAATTTATATTCCCAAACACGAAGATACTATGATCGGAACCATTTTGGATATTATCAAGGTTACAAGAAACACAATCTGCATCAAGTTCAACCCCGTCATAGCTGGAATTGTTTGCTATTGTGATTGTTGAGACTTCACGTTTTAAATAAAAGAACTGCTTAAGTGATGCCCTAAGAAAGTCCAGAAAAGAAACTTTTTCATTAGAAGAAGATCCGGATGGCGCAAAAAGCTCAACCTCATTAATATTTTTAATAGACAATTGTGATACGGGATTAAACGTTCGGATAGACTCAACTTTATCCCCATAATACTCGACCCTTACAGGGCGCGAGGCGTACAAAGGGAATATATCCACAATACCGCCTCTTACACAAAAAGATTTTGGAGTAATAGTGGAATCAACGGATTCATACCCCCATCTTTCAAGCAATTTTATTTGACCCACCATTGATGCTTTGGCCCCCTTTTTAAATATAATCTTGCCAATATTTCCATTTTTGCAGTTTACGCGCACTTTGAGAGCAGTTGAGGGCGTAATTATGACAGGTTTTTTCTCAGAAAGAATCGCCGTATAGGCTGATTCAAAATTTCTCTCATCTTCAGAAGCAAAAAACACAGGCCGGCTATGATCGTTTCTATTATTTGCAGCATAATACACAGACCCTGGAAGTAAATCATCAAGGCTTAAATATAGTTGTTCAGCGTCCGTATCGTTTTCAGCCACGATCACGAAGCCGGATTCATCCTTAATCTTTTTTGTCGAAAACAGTAAAGAGGCAAACCCGGAAAGAGAATTGTTTAATACAGACGACCCCTCATTATAAAAAATATGTTTATAATATTGTGAAGAAGAAACAGCGTCTTGCAGAAGGTTCCAAGACTTAACTGTTTCACGTGAAACAGCCATGACTATCTAGACAAATAAACAGCAAGGACGGAAGCGTCTGCCGGCGTCACGCCAGAAACGCGCAAAGCCTGCCCGAGGGTTTCTGGGCGTACAAAAGACAGTTTTTCTCGCGCTTCATTAGACAGGCTTGAGACTTGCAGATAATCAAAGCTTTCTGGAATATGCTTGTTCTCTTGTTTTTGTATACGTTCAAGCTGTTTTAGATGACGCTTTATGTAACCATCATATTTTACAGTTATCTCAGCCTCCATCATCATTTCATCAATAAAATAAGACGGCAAGTCATGATAGTTTTTTTCAATTGAACATACCGGGAGATGATGGATGTTAATTACCGGGCGTTTTAGAATTTCTTTTGCTGAACATTTTTGTTTAATAGGTTTTTCACCAAGCCGTAGGAGGAGGGGATTTATGTCGTCAGGGGTTAACGGCGCATTCAACGCGTTGACTGTTTTTTTTGATATTTGAAAATAACCGGCTATTTTTTCATATAGTTTTTCCGTAATTAAACCCTGTTCAAACGCTTTTTTTGCCAACCGGTCCCCGGCGTTAGAGTACCGAATGAGGATTCTATATTCCGCCCTGGAGGTAAACATGCGGTAAGGCTCTAAAGTGTCCTTGGTAACAAGATCGTCAATTAATACACCAATATAAGCCTCGTCTCGCCCAAACAATAAAGGCTCCCGATTCATAATGCGGTTTGCAGCGTTGGCCCCAGCAACAAGGCCCTGCGCTGCGGCTTCTTCATATCCGGAGGTGCCATTAATTTGTCCAGCAAAGAAAAGGCCTTTTATATTTTTTGTTTCTAAGGAAGACTTAAGTTGTGCAGGTGGGAAAAAATCATACTCGATGGCGTAACCCGGACGATAAAATTCTACATTCTCTAAACCAGCAACCGCACGCAAAGCTTTAAGCTGAGTTTTTTCAGGGAGGCTTGTTGAAAAACCGTTTGTATAAATTTGCTTTGAATTGAACCACTCGGGCTCAAGAAACAAAGCATGCTCCTCGCGATGCGCAAAACGATAGATCTTATCTTCGATAGAAGGACAGTAACGCGGACCCACGCCAGAGACATCACCCGAAAACATGGGGGAGCGATCCAGGTCATTATAAATAATATCGTGGCAAAGAGCATTTGTTTTGATTGTGTGGCAAGGAACATCTGGAGGAGAAAACGCCATTGTGCGATATGAAAATGGTGTTGGTTTTTTATCACCGCACGCAACAGTGGTTTTAGTCCAATCGATAGAATCGGCTATCAACCTGGGCGGTGTTCCTGTTTTAAGGCGTCCACTAACCAAACCAAGGGACACTAAAAATTCGGTTAGGCCTTCAGCGCCAGGTTCACCCATACGGCCAGCGCGTATTTTTCGTTCACCTATATGAATCAGGCCGTTAAGAAAAGTTCCACAAGTTAAAACCACAGCTTGTGTATAGATCCTTACGTTGTTTCTTAATACAACGCCAACAACTTTAAAATTTCTTAAAAGAAGGCGCACAACCTCACCTTCAACAACCGTTATCTCTTTTGTGTTGTTTATACGATTGTTAACATATTTTTCATATACGCGTTTATCAACCTGGGCCCTTGGTGACCATACAGACTTTCCTTTAGACCTATTTAGTATCTTGAATTGCAACCCAGAATTGTCAGCCGCTAAACCCATAACACCACCCAAAACGTCTATCTCGCGGACCATCTGCCCCTTGGCTATCCCACCTATAGCCGGGTTGCAGGACATGCGCCCAACCGCTTTTTTGTCCATAGTGACTAGGCAGCCTTTCATACCCATGCGGTTGGCGGCAAGCGTCGCTTCTATGCCGGCGTGGCCACCGCCGACGACCAAAACATCAATGTTTTCTGGCACATGTTTCACGTGAAACCTATTTACCCACACAAAAATTACTGAATATATTATTCAAAATTTCTTCGCTTGTTGTTTTTCCTAATATTCTGTCCACAGCATCAAGTGCACCGCGTATTTCTACAGAGAGCAATTCAAAACTCACTGATCCAGCCACTATTAATTGCAACGCGCTTTTAAGAAACCGAAGACAACTGTTTACGATATCATATTGACGCTGTGTTATTAAAAAAACATTATCAGAAAGGTTTCCAGAAATATGCAAACCCTTTTTAATAGAATCCTTTATATCGTTTAAACCGTTGCCCTCTTTAGCGGATATACATATACAACCACTCATTTCTGATTTCACCTTTTTAATCTGATTGATATCATATAAATCACATTTATTTAATACAGGAATACTGTTACCATTTTGACTAAAGGTGCTTATGGGCACGGGTTGTTCCAGGTCAAAAACGTTTAATATAAAATCAGCATGCTTTAATTTTTCCTCAGCCCGGCGAACGCCCTCGGACTCAATCGTTTCCTTTGGTTTGCGCATTCCAGCTGTATCAGAAAGCACAACGCTTATACCATCATAAAGCACCTCAGCCTCAAGCAGGTCTCTCGTTGTACCCGGCGTTGGGCTTACTATAGCCTTGTTTTCATTTAACAGGGCATTGAAAAGAGTAGATTTACCAGCATTTGGTGGCCCACAAATGACGACAGACGCACCGCTGTTCAACAAACGACCTTCATTAAAAGACTCCGCAAGCGCAGACATACCCGTATAAGCTGAGTTTATATTATGCTTAACCCGTTGAATGGTATCGGGCAAAAGTTCATCTTCAGAAATATCAAGTTCAAACTCTACGTAGGACAATGTTTCTAATATAGTTTTTTTTATATCATTTAATTTTTTTGAAAGTTCACCAGATAAAACACGGTGATTCAGTTGAGCTGTTTTCTCACCACGCCCATGGATTATAGCAGCAACAGATTCTGCCTGCACCAAGTCAATTCTGCCGTTTGTGAAAGCCCGTCGAGTGTATTCACCGGGCTCAGCAGATCGCGCCCCAAGGTTTATTGCCAATTTAATCGTTTTTTCAACTATAGCTGGGCTGCCGTGGCAAGAAAATTCGACAACATCTTCACCCGTATAAGAGTTGGGATTTTTAAAATAAGTTACCACTGCATTGTCGTATGGTTCGCTATCAGAACCGTAAAGCGAGGCCACAGTAGCACGACGATCTATAAAGCTTTTGTTGCGACGACATATTTGTTGAGCGATATATTTGGAGTTACCGCCGCTTAAACGCACTACCGCTAAACCCCCATAACCATATGGCGTAGCAGACGCTACAATCGTATCATTAAAATTCATTTTCCTTTAACAGGTGATGAAATAACGGGAGCTGGCGAGAGAAATTTTTGTTGGAGTATTGTTAAAACGTTAAAAAGAGTATAATAGAGATTTAACCCTGAAGGGAAATTGTTAAATAATAAAGTAAAGAAAATTGTCATAAAATATGACATGTATTTCTGTTGCCCGGAAGCTTGAGTCGGCATCATTCTTTGTTGCAGGAACATTGTAAGCCCCATTAAAATTGGTAATACAGCAATATGCCCGCCGTATATAGGTATAGAAAAAGGTAAATCAATTATAGCATCAGGACTTGAAAGGTCTTGTATCCAGAGTACAAAAGGCGCACCGCGGAGTTCTATCGTTGAACGAAAAACCTGAAAAAGCGCAATTAACAAAGGCATTTGCAACAGAATTGGGAAGCAACCCCCAAGGGGATTTACACCGTGTTCCTTAAATAAAGCCATTTGTGCTTGGCTCATTTTTTTCTGGTCATTTTTATATTTTTCTTTAAGCGCATTTAGTTGTGGTTGTACAGCCTGCATTTTTTGGGTGGATTCATAGCTCTTTTTGGTAAGAGGATATACAAGGATTTTTATTATGATAGAGAAAAGGATTAAAACAACCCCATAGTTAGGAATATATGTGTTCATTTTAATGAGCAAGTAGTGAACGCCTTTTGCAATGGGTCGAATAAAGGACCACCCAAAATTCATTATTGATTCTAGGTCTACATCCAACGATTTAATTCGACTGTATTCCAAAGGCCCCAGGTATAGGCGGGAGTTTTTATGTTGCTGGACAGAAAGAGCAAGGGCAACGCTATATACTTTACCGGATTCAACATTTTCATATCCTGAAGTTTTACCGCCAAAGCCCGGCGTGTCTGGAATTATAGAGCTGACAAAATATTTTGTTCTAATCGCAACCCAGGCGGTCTCACCTTTTATATTATCTTCTTTAGAAACTTTTTTATCAGCCAGTTTTGGGCTATGCAACTCACCCCCTTGGTAGACGTAGGCGTTGAAGTAGGTTAAATCATCGCTTAAGTTCTTTTCGGTAATAGGCAAGCCGCCCGACCATGATAAATTGTAAATACCCTGAGAGATATACGGTTCTGCAGCGGTAAAATCCGTTTCTATATTGATAGTATAATTATCGGGATAAAACGTTAAGCTTTTGTATATCCACGCATTGCCGACTGCTTTCTTGAAGTGAAAAATATGTTCTGAATTTATATAACCCGCCGATCTGTTGTTTATTGACAACCAGGGCCCGGACAAAACTACAGGCTCCCCCTCAACGCTGCGGAAAGAGAGGAGAAGGTTTTGTTTATTAAGGTCGCTTATTAACTGTACCCCGCCGTTGTTCAAGTATAGGTAATTTTTTAGAATAAACGATTGTATAGACCCGCCATTAACAGAACTGATAACAGCACTATAAAGATTTGTTTCTATAGAAAACGTTTCCTCTTTGATTTGTTGATCAACAATCTGAGTAACAACCTTTTCGCTATCTATTTTATACGACGTTTGTACGTCTATATCCTCTTGCGTTGTTACACTTAAACTGTCTATATCGCCGGGCTCAACGGGCGGGTAAAGAATGTTATAATATGCCGGCGTGAGCAGTATAATTACAGCTATAATTAAAAAGGCAAAAAGCGTTTTTTTATCCATTTAAAAAAGAAACTATTTTACAGGATCAAAGCCGCCAGAGTGCAAGGGGTGGCATTTTGATAAGCGCTTTACAATCAGCAAGCAGGCTCGCAAGAAGGTTTTTGTTTTAAGCGCTTGGAGAGCATACGTGGAACAGGTGGGATGAAAGCGGCACTGGCTGCCAAAAATTGGCGATAATGTAAATTTATATACATAAATCAAAGAGTATAATGCGTAAGCAAAAATCCTGTCAAATATGTATAATATTGAATTAAAGTATTTCACGTTTAGGCGGAAAGTTCTTTACGCCCTCTTTTGCGACGGTTGGCTAAAACACGCTTACCGCCGGGGCTTTTCATGCGTGCCCGAAAACCATGTTTATTCTTGCGTTTTCGACGACTAGGTTGATATGTGCGTTTCATCTATAAACTCCTAAATTTTAGCCGGGGAAAATACATAAGCTCCAAAAGGAAGTCCAAAAGAAATACCCAAAAAGAAATTTGTGCATTTTTTATACGCATAGCGTAAAACTAAATTGTTATGAGGGGATTTTATTCTATAAATTAGAGATATAACAATATGTGGAAAACTTGTGGATAACATCTGGTCTGATATAAAAGTCGAATTAAAAGAAAGCCTGCCTAGTCACGCATATAATACATGGTTTGAACCAATCAACCTCATTAGTCACACAGATGCTGAATTAATTCTTGAGGTTCCTAATCAGTTTTTTTATGAATGGATAGAAAGTCATTATAGGAACGAAATAAACAATACGGCTGAATCATTGATCGGGAAAAATATTAATATAAAGTATACAGTTGCTCCGGAAAAACGGATACCGTTAGAAAGCAACACCGCTTTTGCGGGCAAAATAGTAAAGAATCAGTATAAACCAAATCTTAACAGGAGATATACATTTTCAAATTTTATTGAAGGCTCTAATAATCAATTTGCGCGAGCAGCCGCTTTATCGGTGGCAAAAGCACCAGGACAACAAACCTTTAATCCCCTATTAGTATATGGCGGGGTGGGGCTGGGAAAAACACACTTACTGCACGCCATTGGTAATTATATCCTTGAAGAGAAAGAATCAGCGCGCATTGTAATTGCCTCCAGTGAAAAATTTACAATGGACTTTATTTCCTCTATTCAGAAAAATAGAACGGTTGATTTTTCGAAAACATATCGCAAAGCAGATGTGTTGTTAATTGATGATATACAGTTTTTCCAGAAAAAAGAACAAACCCAGGAGCAATTTTTTCACACGTTTAATGATTTATATCAACAAGGCAAACAAATCGTGATGACATCAGATCGTCTACCACAGGAAATGAACGGATTAACGGATCGACTGCTCTCACGGTTTGAATCGGGTTTGGTGGTAGACATACAACCGCCTGATTTTGAGACACGCGTTGCTATATTAATGGAAAAGGCCGAACAAAACGGTCTTGATTTACCTTATGATACAGTTGAGTTCATGGCCACGCATATCAAAAACAGTGTGCGCGAACTGGAAAGCACCATAATCAGGCTATTAGCTTATTCTTCATTATCAAATTGTGAAATAGATTTTAACCTTGTTAAAAAAGTTGTCCGCGAAAGGCTTGGTAATGGAGCGCCAATTGATATATCTGCAAACGATATAGTAAAAAGGGTTTCAGAGGCAACAAAAATCACTGAAAAAGATATTATTGGTAGCAGCCGTAGAATGCCCATTGCAGAAGCAAGGCAGATTTCCATATACCTTTGCCGTGAAATTATGGGTTCTTCCCTGATGGACATTGGGGTACAATTTGGCGGGCGCGACCATACCACGGTTCTGCATGCTTGTCGTAATATTGAAAAGAAAATCAAAATAGATAAACGTATAGGCTACCTGGTCCGCTCCCTGCAGCAAGACCTGACCTTTTCCTTGATTTAAACCTTTCCGCTGGTGTACTATATTTGTACGCCATGGCAATAACCCCAAAACAGAAAGCGGTTTTTGATTACATTAAAAATTATATTGATGAAAATAATTTTTCACCAACCTTCGAAGAAATTGCCTATCATTTTGGTTACAGATCAAAGGGTACAGTATACAAACACATAAAAGCATTAAAACTTAAAGGGCTGCTACGCCAAGAGTGGAATCGAGTACGCTCAATATCGCTAACCAGCATAAGGAAAAAAACAGCCAGCCTATTGCCTGTAAAAGGAGAGTGGAATAACAAAGGCCTGAATTGGTTCAAAGCGCCTTTTTCGTATATAGGCATTCCCCCGGAAATCGCACACAACAATAATTCTTACATAATTCTTATAAATACTCATGCATTGCAGGACAAACATATTTTGGTAGGTGATGCATTGGTGGTACAACCAAACGCGTCCCAACATATTGCCGGTTTTATTATTGTTGATCAGCGGAAACAAACAGTATTGAGGGAACCAGCCTGGAAACGCTACCCCAGCCAGATTATAGGCCAAATATCCGGCGTAGTCAGGAAATATTGATTGAAAAATAAAAAACAGTCAAAAAACGCAAAAATTTTCATATCCACCAAATTCTTGACACATAAGCCCCTTAATACTATATTGTGCCAGATTTGAACCGAGGTCGGGGTGGATAAATCGTGGAAATCTCGCCCTGAAAAAACAAAAAAATCCAACTAAAGGAGATACTTATGTTACGTACCGCTAAAGTTTTTACTCCAATTCTTGTTTTTTGGTGTTCCCTGCTTTTTGCTGTTGACCCAGGAAATCAAGCTGTCGGCGAACCCGGGTTTTCGGGCATAGACCAACGTTTGGCAGATATTCATATTCGATATTTGACGGGTAGTGCAGCGTCTAAAGAAGAAAACATTACAAAAGAGGAGTATATTGCTCTTGAAAAAGCAGGGTTAATAAACACAAACCTTGGAAAAACCACCAAAAACCACCCCCCGCAAAGAAGGCAAAGAACTGCAACAGACCTCTTCTTTTCTGAATACGCTGAAGGAAGTAGTAATAATAAATATATTGAGATTTATAATGGTACGGGTGCCGATGTTGACCTTAGTAGTTATTTAATTATGCAGAACTCAAACGGCGGCCCTTGGGATGAATATGTTGACACCCTAAGCGGAACATTGGCAGATGGCGATGTTTATGTGATTGCAAACTCCTCTGCGGATGCTAGTATACTGGCCGAAGCAGATTTAACAGGAAGTGGTATTTGTTATTTTAATGGCGACGACGCAAGGGCTTTAATAAAAGTATCAGGCACAGATACAACGATACTGGATTATATTGGCACTTTTCCTGATGATCCCGGGAGCGGCTGGGACGTAGCAGGCGTTGATGATGCAACCAAAGATCATACCTTGGTTCGTAAAAGTTCGGTAACAAGTGGCAACACAAGTTGGGCAACAGCAGCTGGTACAACGACTGACGACTCGGAATGGCAAGTCTACGACCAAGACACCTGGACCTATGTTGGGTCTCACACAATGGACGGACCCTATCTTTCCGAAGGGTTTGAAACATGGCCCCCAACCGGATGGACCCTTGACCCCGCAACGGGATCTGGTGCTTGGGCACAAGACTCTGGAGACGATTATGGCCCCGGTTCTGTACAAGAAGGTAGTTATTCTGCTTTTTTTAACGATTATGATTATTCATCGGGAACAAGCGGAACCATGACGAGCGGAGCCGTCGACCTGTCTACTGCCACAGCGCCCAATCTTGTTTTTTATTATTGGGATGCCAGTGGAAGTGATTATGTTAACGTAAACGTCTCCACAGATGGGTCAACTTTTACAAATATTTATTCGACCCCAACATCCGTTAGTTCATGGACAGAAACAACCGTTGATCTTACAAGCTATGTAGGAAACAGCGCTGTTTATATTCAGTTTTCCGGGACAAGCGTTTGGGGGGTGTCAAACCCTCACATTGACGCAGTAAGCGTAGATGAAGCATCAACGGATCCTGTCTACCATGCGTTGGATTCTGAAATAGATTTTGCCGGAAATATTTTAGGTTCTACATCAACAGGGTCTTTATCCATTGAAAACACAGGCGCTGGAACGCTGGAAATTTCTTCGGTTGCTGTTTCAGGCGACGGTTTTAGCACAGCTGTAACAGCTCTTTCTATTTCTGGCGGAGACACAGCAGCAATTGATGTGAGCTTTTCCCCAACAGCGGAACAGGACTATGAAGGAACGCTGATTATTTCTACCAATGATACCGATGCGGCCACTGACACCATCGCGCTGTCAGGTTTCGGTGTGGATGCTATCTTTTACGAAAGTTTTGATCCACCAACAGGATCAAACACAGTTTTGCCCATGAGCGGCTGGACGATTTTGGACAACAATGGCGATGCCGCAACAATACCAGAATATAGAAAAACATGGTATCATGATCAATTTGGTTTAGATGGCAGCGGCAACATGGCTGCTTATATTGGTAGTGGAAACTCTTACAGCGCCGATGAAACCCTGATTACGCCCCAGATTGATGTAACTACACCAGCCAGGGTAACTTTCTGGATGTATAACAATTATGACCGTGGATATGAGTTAGACGTTTCTTTTTCAACCGATGGTGTTACATATACCGCGCTGGGATCGTATCCTATTACGAATGTATACACGCAGCATTCAGCCATTCTTCCTGTTACGGGCAATCAGTATATTGCCTTTACCTTTGCTCCGGACAGCGGCGGACTCTATACCTATTTTAACCTTGATGAAGTTTCTGTGGTGGCGCTACCGAACACCTATATTTCCGGATTAGCAACGGCGAGTGGAACGGGTGCCGCTCTGGACAGCGTGGCGGTTGATATCAATGGCAATGTTGTTTACACAGATGCGGCCGGGTCTTATGCGTTATATGGCTTTTCTCCGGGCAGCTTTGGTTTAGGTTTTTCAAAAGACGGTTACAACGATGCCGTGTTTTACGTAGAGGCAGCTGAAGGTGATTCCGTTGTACAAAACGCGATGTTGGTTCCGGAGGTAGTAGAGGCCATGTATACTACAGGCTTTGAAGCCGGAGACGATGTAGGGTATACATCGGTGACGTCGGGTTACGACTTTGCTGTGTTAGACACCATGTTTAACGCTGATGGCGATACCATTTTAGCGGACGCCGGTGTTTATATGCTTGCCTATCCGGACACAGCCGGAGTCAATTATAATAATAATGACCTGGTATTTTGGATATCCGATAGCGTAGTTGATATTTCTTCCACGGCCTCTTTGCAAATGACTCTGGATGCCAATTATGATACAGAGTCGGGCTGGGACTATTTTTACGTCGGTCTATTGCTGGACGATGGATATATATATTATGGAATCGGGCAAGAACTATCTGGATCTTCCAACGGCTGGGTTGAATTAAGCCTGGATGTTTCTTGGGCTTTGAGCTTAAGCACTACAGCAACGCCAGTAATATGGTTCGCTTCAGACGGCTCGGTAAACAGCTATTGGGGCGGCGCTTTCGACAATCTAATGTTAAGCGGTAATGCGTTTTTCTTGGCACCACCAACCAACCTGGTGGCCGAGAATTATGGTTCCAGTATTCCACTTTCCTGGGACGAGCCTTCTTCAACGGGTCGGCTTTCCTATGATCTGCATCGCGCAGAGTTGGCCAATATCCATAATTTATCCAGACCCATGGTCACTGATGAAAACGGCCAAACAGTAGAATTGCTAAAAGGCCCCCGGGATTATGAAGCCCTCACGGTGGAATATCAATATTCTACCGCCGCTTCCCGCTCCTTTAGCCATTACAATATTTTACGTTGGGATTGGCCTTTCGGCATTGTGGAACTACACGACACGTCACAAACAAACAGCTATGAGGATGTTGATGTGTCGGATGGTGATTATGTTAATTACTTTGTGACCGCAGTGTACGACGAAGGAACATCTGTGGCGTCTAACGAAGCACAGTCAAGAGCTGGTTTACCTCTTGTCTTTACAGACGATGCTTTCGGTGGTGAAGATTTTGAAGACGGCTTTGCCTTTGAGAACTGGGAACAGTTTAACAGTACAACCGCGGCACAATGGGTTGTGGGTGATTCAGCGGCAGCGGACTCTGCTTTTGGTGTTGGCGCAGGATATCCTGCGCCCAGCCACACGAATTTTGCTTACATAAGTGACGGTCGTGGCGGTGGCGCTGATTTTCAGTCTTTCTTGATTTCACCATTTCTGGATTTTGTGGATAACCATACGGCAATTCTTAACGTAGCTGCCTATGCTCAGGTTTACGCGAGCTCAGCTTACACACCCTGTTACATTTGGGTCCGGGCCGATATGGGTCCCTGGTATCCAGTGATTGATTTTAGTTTTGATCACACTTCAGGCTGGGGTGATTATTCAGCCTCCATTAGTGATATTGTGGGCGGTTCTGATTATGCTCAAATAGCTGTTGTCTATGGACATTTGGGTGGTTGGAACTCTGGGTATGGAAACGGAATTGCCGTTGACGACTTAAACCTGGAGATAATACCGGGGCCTCACAGTTTGACATTGACACCATCACTTTACGATGTTGGCCTTTCGTGGACGCACCCCGATTCCACTATGAATCTATTGAGCGACCCTGTGGATATTACAGCAGACAGACAAATAACAGCAGTTGCGACGGATGAAGATCTTTTGGATCTTTCTGATGACAGGACGGATTGTTTTTCACAAGGCGATCCAAATTCAGGCTGGATTACTGGTTTCTATGGCCCAGATTCTGGCGGTTTGACTCCGCCTACGTTTGCAGCGTTGCATACATTTAACCTGGGACCCATGGTGTTAGATGAGGTGGTGATTCACGGTTATTATAACACGGATGATACTACCACAGCCAGAGCGGATGTGTTTGTTGGCGTTGCTGATCTTAATGGTACAACAACCGATACGATTGCTACCGGTATTTCATTCTTTGATATTTCAGCAGCAGGCAGTTGGGCACTTGCGTCGTTTGATTTGACAGGATTGACTTACAACGCCACGGATTCCACCTATCTTAAAGTGACTTGGACACCGCTTGACACCGGTTATATAGCTCTGTTTGGAGCACATATGTGGATACCGGGTCAGAAAATAAGCGACCCGGCGATTGATCCCGGCCTAAATGGATTGTCAGGGTATGATGATTCCTCTGGGGTTTATACTCCAGCCACAAGAAGCTGGGTCATTGAAATCTGTGGAACACCAACACCGCCAGCAATCTCCTATAATGTCTATAAAAATGGCGTTTTGACGATTGATGGCCTGGAAGAAACCACATGGGTAGATGAAAACGCCAGCGTTGTTACCGAAGCTTGTTATTGGGTCAACGGGGTTGTACCTATGAGCTTTGATATGGGCTTGTTTGGAGCAGTTGTAGACGGACCGTCTGAAACGGAATTTACTAATGTTGAATGCGCAACAGCGATTAACCAACCGCCAAGCAGTTTTGCGCTTCTTACTCCTGGCGACGGCGATACGATCATGATCACACAGGACAACATAGGCTCCTCCCAGCTCTTTGCTTGGAATGCTTCATCTGATCCAAACGGTACACCCGTTGAATATGAGATTTGTACGAGCATATTGGCGCCTTTTGATCAGTGGTGTAATGACATCGGCGGTGGAACGTCTAATTTTGTTCCTCTAGCAAATATGGCTGACTACATTGATTCGCTGATGCAAGCAGGTCTAAGCAACGGCACAATTGATATTACTTGGACTGTATATGCATCAGACGGCCTAGCTGAAACAGAAGCATCTAATGGACCGCGGGCATTGCACATTGACGCCGGACATGCTTTGGGCATACACGACGATCTGCTGCCTGATGTTTTTGCCCTGCACCAGAACCATCCAAACCCATTCAACCCGGTAACCACTATCCGGTTTGATGTACCGCAGGAAAGCCTTGTCCGTATGGATGTGTATAACATCCTGGGCCAACGGGTGCGTACACTGGTGAACGGAACCATGCAGCCTGGTTTCCACGCTATTCGCTGGAACGGCACAAACGACACGGGTAAACCACTGGCTTCAGGTATGTACATCTATCGCATTTATTCCACGCAATTCACAGCAGTGAAAAAACTGGTATTGATGAAATAGGTTAAAAGATCATCCCATAAAAGGCCCTGTTCCTCACTTTAGGAATGGGGCCTTTTTATTTATATACTTGAATTCTATGTTATTAATAGTTAGTAAAAGCGAAAAAACCCCATAAAAAATGTAAAAATTTTCATATCTACCAAATTCTTGACACATAAGCCATCTAGTACTATATTGTACCAGATTTGAACCGAGGTAGGAGCGGAGAATCCGTGGAATTTTCGCCCTAACATATAAATATCATTAAAACCGTGAAGGAGCCGTTTATGCGACGCACAGCTATCACTATTACATCAATATTTGTACTTTGGAGCAGCTTTATTTATGCTGTTGATAACGAGGAGATTCCAAAGTATTATCAACTTCAAGGAGCCTTTGAGGGCCAAAACATAGAAAACCTGGAAGCCGCAGAAGCCCTTTATTTAAAGGGCCCGGATATATCCGGGCAGGCTCTTACAGCAATAAAGAGAGCAAAACAAAAAGCGCAAACGGTTTTTGTTGAAAGAGAAAAAAGCACAGTAGTTTTTGATCAAGAGCTCATTGAAAATCTTCTGCATAAATTCCAAAACAAAGAATTTATTAGCGACGATGATATGCTGTTGTTAGAAACATATTGGCAGGAAACCCTTCCGCCAAGACGATATCAGCGAACAGAGAGAAACAGTCGATCGGCGTTAGGCGAAGGTTTTGAAGGGTCTACTTTCCCACCCCTGGGTTGGCAAGCAATTTCAAATAACACAGCTAACAGTGTAACCCAGTCCAGCACGAATGCCCATGGCGGGACATATTCGGCACGATTTTCCTCGATGTCTTCGGCCACTGATTATAATCAGTACCTTATCACGCCCAAGCTGACAGTAGCAACGGGTGATTCTCTAACTTTCTGGCACTACAAATATTATAGCTGGGCATCCGATCAAATTTCTGTGGGCATTTCCACGACAGACAGCAGCGTTGCCTCTTTTACTTTTGGATCTGCGCTCACATCAACAAACGCATGGACAAGGCACGCAGAAGACCTGTCTGCCTATGCTGGCCAGGATATTTATGTAGCCATTAATTATTACGGTGCTTACCAGTATTATTTATTTGTAGACGATTTTGCAGGGCCGGAAGCTGACGTTAACGACCCCGGCCTCATCTTTTCAGAATACATTGAAGGCAGTAGCAACAATAAAGCTATTGAGCTTTATAACGCATCACTCGAAACAATTAACCTAGATGAATATCAGATTGGTCAGACAAGCAATGGAAGCACGGCTGGTGTATGGGAATATTTTCACGTTTTCCCAACGGGCGCAACGTTGGCAGCAGGAGACGTATGGGTCATAGCGAACAGCAGCACCAGTTCTACTTATTTTGACACATCAAACGCTGATGAGGTATTGGATTACCCAAGCGTCGTACACCATAACGGCGATGATGCTCGAAGCATTCTTCATATTGTTGGAACAGACACTGTCGTTGTTGATTTAATTGGAGAAACAGGTCCAGATCCGGGCTCTGGTTGGGACGTTGCTGGCGTTACGGACGCCACAAAAGATCACACACTGATTCGTAAAGCAGATGTATTGTGGGGCAACACCGACTGGGCAAGCTCAGCAGGTACTGACTCCGTTACATCTGAATGGCTGGTGCATGATCAGAATTACTTTACCAATTTAGGAGGACACCCCGGCGACCCCTGTTGGGATAATGCCATTACTTTATCCGTTTCTTCAGTAAGCTACGGATCTGAAATCAGCTATATGCTGACAAACGCAGATGGGGACACCCTGGCCTCCTGTTTTGGCTGTATGGCCAATAACCAAACAAATGCCCATGATCTTTGTTTAACTGCAGGCGCATATTCTTTCTGGGGCAAAGACAGTTATGGCGACAGTTGGAATGGCGGCTCCTTCTCGGTTACAGCAGCCGACGGCGCTGTTATTGTCGCTGGAGCAGTAGAATCAACAGATGGTACAAACTGGGTTGAGTTTCCCTTTGCTATTGATGAACCGGTGTTCTTAGCCGCGGATGTCGATTTTGCCGGAGTTGTAATCGGCGGATCTGATACAAAATCTTTGACGGTAACAAACGCCGGATATGGCGATGCTGCTACAATGGTAATCTCTGCTGTTTCATCTGATAATGCAGCTTTTGCTGTTTCCGGAACAGTGCCGGCAACATTAGCCGCTGGTGAATCCGCCAGTTTTTCAGTTACGTACACAGCCAGCGCAGAAGGCGATGAAGCAGCCGAAATTTCTGTTATGTACAACAGCGACACCTCTACAGTAGGCGTACATGGCTATGGTGTGGATGCTTTTTTCTTTGAAGATTTTGATCCTTTTACAGGATCAGCAACTGAGCTGCCCATGGACGGCTGGACAATCCTTGATAATAATGGTGATGCCGACAGCATACCACAGCTATATAAGACGTGGTACCACGATGATTACGGAGTTGATTACAGCGGAAACATGGTTGCCTATGTAGGTTACAGCAATGGTTATGTTGGTGATGAGAGCATAGTTACACCCATGATACACCTTGACGCCCCCTCAAAAGTGACTTTCCAGGCATATGATTACGCCTACAACTTGACAGTGGGCATTACGGAATCCAGCACGATTGATTCATCAGCAGAGCTTACCACCATTGCTAATATATTAGTAGACGGGTTTTATACTCCTACGTATGAAGTTGTTTTGCCCGACGTAGACAGCCTGCGCGTTGCTTTTACCCTTAGCGGTACGGCCTATACCTATTTCAATCTTGATAATGTTTCTGTAGTTGCCTTGCCGAATACGTATGTTTCTGGTGTTGTTACAGACAGCGAAACAGGAGCTGCCGTTACCGCAATGGTAGAGTTTGGCGGTGTCTCAGAAAATTCATCAGCAACGGGAGCCTATGGACTCTACGGTGCAGAACCGGGTGTTCATGTGCTAAATGTTTCAGCTGATGGCTATCTGGATTCTCATTTTACACTAGAGATTGCAGAGGGCGACAGCCTAGTACAAAACGTGGTGCTGGTTGCACAAAGCTCAGCGGCGCAGGAAGTGTATTCCACAGGTTTTGAATCCGGCGAGGACATGGGTTGGACCTATACCGGCGGCACAAACCCCTTTGAGTTAAGCGCCGGTTTCACTTTTTATGAGGATTATTATTATCCCGACACAGCCACAGTTGCTCCTTTTGCCGGCGACAGTATGATGGTCTGTTCGCCAACAGGATATGCCAATAGTGAATTTTCCTGGTGGATGAACCTGACAGACGCGGACATGGACCTTTCTGGCTACAGCAGCGCCGAGCTAATCCTGCAGGCGAACTATTGGTTAGAAGCCGGCTGGGATTTTGCTATCTTGCTTGCCACATGGCCAGAGGTTTACGGCGGTACCTATTTTTATCTGGACGTAAATGGCGATGGCGTTGGTGACGTCAACGATGCGCTGACCGGTGAATCCAACGGCTGGGAAGAAGTGACAGCAAACCTTTCTTCCTTCGCAGGAACAAACTACGGCGTAGAAGTTGCCGTATTGTTAACGGCAGATGCCAGCATTGATTTAGGTTTTGGCGTGGCTATTGATGATGTTGTTGTAAACGGTTTTTCAGAGCCGCGACCATGGGTCACAGACCTTGCGGCAGAAAGCTATGTTAACGACCAGATTGCTTTGACGTGGAGCGATCCTTCCGGTGGACAGCGGACAGTGGCAACAAGCACTATTACCATGAATCGCACACCTGTCGAAATAGACCCTCGCAACCCGCGCAAGGCGTTTGAATATGAAACAGGTGAGGAAGAACTGACAATAGATGTACCCGCCAGTACAACTCGGGACCTGGTCAGCTATAATGTCTTTCGTACTGATCAGTACTATTTTGCTGACTATAGCGGTTTTGATCTCATAGCCAACACAACAGACCCGGCATATACTGATACAGAAGCGGCCAACCACACGCTGTACTATTATTATGTTACAGCAGTCTATGATGAGGGCGAGAGCCTGGGTTCATTGTGGGCCGCGGCCGGAGCTGGAGAGGTTACAGATTTTGCCATGGCAGACGTTGCTGTAGACTTTGAAGATTCTACATTTGGCAGCTGGCAAGTTCTTACTTTTGCAGATAACGGTTGGGACGTTGGTGAGACAAACACAGGTTATTATGGTGTCCCGACACATCCTGATGGTGGATTCTATGCTTTTGTTAATGATGATGCTGTAGCATCTACCGCAATATCAGAATCAAGACTACTTTCCCCTTTCTTTAATCTAGGCGATGCCGATCATGCCACAGTCACCTTTGACTATTTTAACGGGTATGCTTCTCAAACGCTTAATGTTTGGGCCTGGATAGGCTGGGATACCTGGATATACGTTGGTGAGCTGCCGGCAAACAACGCCAGTGGTTGGCAAACGGTTTCCGTTGATTTTTCTGGTTTTGCTGGTGAGGAACATGTCCGGGTGTATTTTTGGTATTCTGATAATGGTTACTGGGCCGGCAGCGCTGCCATAGATAATTTTTCTGTGTCAACGTGGGACGGACCTACGGGACTGACGCTAACGGAAACTACAGAATCAGTTACCCTGCATTGGACAGGAGTGGGCGGAAGAGCCGCCGGCTCCAGGGTTAATGAATATCCAAACCCGGTTTCCGAAGTTGAAAAACAGTTGGCAAGTGACCTTAATGATATTCGCAACCCAGATCAAACCACTTCCCACGGTGAGGACAACTTCTCCCGAGTGCAGGGAGACAGTATCTCTAACCCCTTTGTAATTGATGCTTTGCCGTTTTCTGCAACAGGAAGCACGGTTGGTTTTACAGATGATTATGATGAAGTTTGTCCTTATTCTGGCTCTACGTCACCGGACGTTGTGTATCAATTAACGATTGGTGATCTAGAATATCCGCTCGTTATTAGTCTGTGTGAGTCTTATTATGATACAAAGGTCTATGTATACAAGGATGATGCAGACACGACTCTGTTCGCCTGTAATGATGATTTTTGTACAGCATCACACGGACAGGCTTGGACATCATACTTAGAGCTCAGCCCAGACTCTTTAGTTGCAGGTACATATTTTATTGTGATTGATGGCTATGGTGGGGCCGAGGGCGATTATGTCCTTGATGTCTATGAATCAGAGCCACCACCGGCAGCAGCGGACCTTATGTACAACGTCTATCGTGATGGCAACTTGCTTGCTGGTGGATTAGCTGATACAGTCACATCCTTTTTGGATGAGACAGCTTCGCTAAATGAAGCTTGTTATGTGGTAACAGCATCAGTGCGCACCCTTGGTTTAGAAGGCGACACCTTGAGCTACGTTGAAACGGGCGCGTCAAACGAAGCTTGTGGTTCTGTTGTTAATCAACCTCCAGAAGAATTCACCCTGTTGTCTCCAGCGGATAATGATACAATCGTGATCACAGCAGACAACCTGACGAGCAACCAGCTTTTTGCCTGGTCAGCCGCAGTAGATCCAAACGGTTCAGTGGTAGAGTATGAGGCTTGTTTATCAATTTCCATGCCTTTCGTTCAAGTCTGTGGTGAAAGCGGTACCTCAACGGCTTTATTTGTGCCCCTGTCATACGTTGCGGCCATTATTGATTCGCTTCATACTTTTGGCGGTGGCGTCGTATACACGTTTGACTGGCAGGTGTATGCCAGCGACGGATACGATGAGGTAGCGGCATCTAACGGTCCCCGAACGATTACCTTTGATGCTGGTTATGTTCTTGGCGTATATGAGGAACTTGGCGTACCTGAAACATTCGCACTGCACCAGAACCATCCGAACCCCTTCAATCCTATAACTAATATTAGGTTTGATATTCCGGAAGAAAGTCACGTTAAGCTGGATATTTATAATATAGCCGGTCAACGCGTGACCACGCTGGTTAATGGTACAATGCGGCCAGGATTTCATTCAATCCGCTGGAACGGAACGAATGATAACGGTAAGCAATTAGCGTCTGGTATGTATATTTATCGTATCAGCGGCGGCAAGTTCACAGCGGTGAAAAAGCTGGTGTTAATGAAGTAGCTTTAATATTTTTATTATTAAAGTAAAAGGCCCTGTTTCTAAGTTCTGAAGCAGGGTCTTTTTATTTAACACTTGATAGAATAGAATGTCTAGTGTTAATATCTATAAATTCAGAAATAAGGAGTATAAATAATGAACAAAATCCAAAAATATTTTATAGTATCGCTTTTCTGTTTTATATCTTTTAGTTCAGCGCAAACACTCTGCCCACCAGCCTTTTTGACGGCAAACCCCGGAAATACAGAAGTTGGGCTTTTGTGGACCGCGCCTGACACAGTTTATTATGGTGACATTCTTGTTGCGGAATGTTTCTCTGATTGTGACACCGCCACAAGCGCCTTTAATATCGTCCACGCCGTAGACAATAATAGCGGCGGCTGGTTTCGCTCTGCAGACGGCAGCGCCATTGATTGCGGAACAGGCATGCTTGCCTGTGCAGATGGCGGGGTTGACGATTATAGTGCTTTGGGGTATTATACAAACGCAGCGGGAACAACTATAGACAGTCGTTTGATTTCTCCCGCGCTAGATTTGACAAACTATACAACAGCAACTCTGGAGTATACAGAGGGTTATACATGGTCTATAGATGCAAATGATTCCAATATGGTGGAAGTATCAACAGATGGCGGCGCAACATGGACCCAAATTGCAGCATCCATACCGGGAGACCTTTATACTGAAACAGGGGCGTTAAGCGACATTGTAGCCAGAACAGTAGATTTTTCCAGCTATGCTGGTCAGGTGGTGCACGTTGCATTCCGTTATTTTGATTCAGTTGGATATGGAGAAGCGTGGTTTGTAGACAATATCCGCATTTGGGGCGGAACAGATGGGCGATCGATTCCCGTCATCCCTGATCGTGTTGTGGGCAGAATAATTACTTTGGGGAAAAAAGAAAACGGGCTGCATTACAGAACAGAATTTTTTGCTGCTCCGCTACACACGGTTGAAAACAGTTCTGCACGAACAAGCCCCTGCGGGACCTTTCAAAGCTATAACATCTACCAAGACGGCAACCTTGTAGATAATGTAACAACCAACGAATACACGGTTACAGGATTAACAAATTTCCAGGAATATTGTTATACCGTTACAGCCATTTATGCAGAAGGTGAATCAGACCCCTGTTTCAGTGTTTGTACATATCCCAGAGAGTCTTTTGTTGTAACGCCGGACGATATGGACATTCAGGTGGGCGTTGGAGAACTTGTAACAGAAACAATTTCCGTTACCAACAACAATGAAGAAGCTCTTGAGTATTCAGTCTTCACCATGGAAGTTGCAAACCTGGAAGTTGCCCCAGAGCTAATGGTTGAAGATTTTAACATGGGTCTTTGGGGTAACATGTATGATTCAGATGCTATATGGCAGATCAGCGATTCCGCGGGCGCAACCTCTGTGTACCTGATATATCCTGAATCAGATGGATTGTTTGCCTATTATAATGACGATGTGATGGGAGCAGATAGCATACCCAGGGATACATATCTAGCCTCGAATATCATTATTCTTAATGGCGACGAGAAAGTGTATTTAATGATGGACATGTTTTATCCACAGTCGGGAGGCCCCTGTGGCACATTTGATATAGATGACGGTTTTTATGTGGATCACTCCTCGATCCTAATTTCAACAGACGGAGCGAACACATGGAGCGTAATAGACAGCAGCTATGCCAACGGTTATGCAGGATGGCAAAAGCTACTTTATAATATAACGCCCTATACGACAGGAAATTCTATTTTACAGGTGGCAGTACGTTATAGCGACTGCGGCGGTCACTGGGGATACGGGATTGGCGTAGACAACGTGGCCGTTAAACAGGGCGATGATTATTCGTGGCTTACAATCTCACCGCTTGAAAGCACAGTTGGGCCGGGAGAAACTGTAGACCTTTCTGTGGGCTTATATGGTGTTGAAAATGGCTTCACCGCCTCTGAAATAGCAGTAATAACAGCGTTTCCGTATGAAGGAGAGATTAACATAAACATCTCTGTGGGAGAGGCTGGAGTAGGCGTTCCAGAAGGCATCCCGGGGGAATTTGCTTTACACCAGAATTACCCGAACCCTTTCAACCCGGTTACTAATATCCGCTTTGACATTCCAGAAATGAGCTTTGCCCGCATGGATATATATAATATCCTGGGACAACGCATACGGACACTTTTTCACGGCGCAGTAGAGCCAGGATATCACCTAGCACAGTGGGATGGTAAAAATGATGCAGGTGAAGAACTACCCACAGGTATGTATATGTATAAACTGCATGCAGGTACATATATTGCCATGGAAAAACTGGTTTTGATGAAGTAAATCAAAAAAAGTTCAAAATTATAGGGGCCCCGCAGGGCCCCTATTTTTTTGTCAAAAACTTGCGGAAAAATTTTTTCTTGACACATAATATAATCTAGTAGTACAATAATAATGCGCGAGTAAAAAAGCGCGGTTAAGAGTATCGCTTTGAAGTATAACATAACACGAAAGGAGAGTGATTATGCAAAAAGGCAGCGTAAATAAAGCAGTTTTGGTTGGTCATCTGGGCGCAGACCCGGAAAGCCGTTTCACACCATCTGGTGTGGCGGTGACAACCTTCAATATGGCAACCAATGAATCCTGGAAAAACAACGAAGGTCAATATGAAGACCGTACCGAATGGCACCGTGTAGTGCTGTTTGGTAAAGCCGCAGAAACAGCAAACGAGTACATGAAAAAAGGACAACTGGCCTATGTGGAAGGGCGTATCCGTACCCGTTCATGGGAAGATAAAGAGGGTATGACCCGCTATACGACAGAAATCCTTGGTGACCGTTTCACCATGCTGGGCAGAAAAAGTGAAAACCAAAACCCGGCACCAGCTGATGCCGGCGGGGACGACGATGATCTTCCCTTTTAATTCTGTGTGTTACTACACAGGTTAAAACAGTAATAAAAGGGGGTCTCTTTTGACCCCCTGATGTTTTATTTTTGGGGCTGATAAATTTATGAAAAATGAACATGAGCTCCCGGACCGAACTAGATCAATACAATCCCAGCCCTGAATGGATTCGTTATTTTCTTGGTTATGGAGCATTATTCCTGGGAATGCTTTTAGCGAAGATAAAAGTAAAAGGAAGACACCATATTCCAGACAAGAGCCCCTATATTGTAGTGAGTAATCATTTTGATATGGTTGACGGCCTGTTTGTAGTTTATGCATTACAAAGGCCCATTACATTCCTGATGGCCAGCGACCAAGTGTTGGATTGGTATTTTAAATGGGCAGTGTGGTTATATGGGTTTATTCCAACGAACAGAATCAAGCTGGCACCCTCGACGATTAAAAAAGCAAAGACCATTCTTCAGAAAAAACATATTTTAGGTATTCTTCCTGAAGGGGTCTCAACAGACAGTAAACTGCGCCGGGCAAAAAGGGGCGTTGTGTATTTATCGACGATTGAGAACACTCTTATTTTACCCGTGGGTGTATACGGCTTGAAACAAGCTTGGGCAAACTGGTTGCGGGGGATACGCCCAAAGGTGCAGATCCAGATCGGAAAACCTTTTTGGCCCAAGGATGGTGTGTCTGACCACATGAACAGGGAAGAGCAAATAGAGATTATTGGTAAAAATATCATGTGTAGAATTGCTGCTCTTTTACCGAAAAAAGCACACGGGATTTATTCTGGCGACACACGAATAGAATCATATGCTAAACTCAATGAATCATAGAACACTAACTTGGGTCTTATCCATAAGGCTCTTGTTTGCGGGGGAGGGTCTTTTGTATGAAAGAGAAAGCCATTTTCTAAATATTCGTCAGCTCACTTTTTCTGGTGAGAACGCTGAAGCTTATTTTAGCCCCGATGGAAAAAAACTCATATTTCAGACACACGAAGGAGACGAGCGGTGTGACCAGATCTATATCATGGATATTGATAGCGGTGAATTAGAGAGGGTTTCCACTGGGGGCGGGGTTACGACATGCAGCTATTTTCAATATCCCACCAGCGAAAAGATCATTTATGCAACCACTCATTTAGGAAGCAAACAATGTCCACCAAAACCGGATTATAGCAAGGGGTATGTCTGGAAACTGTACCCAGATTATGATATTTTTAGAGCGAACCCTGATGGGACAGGGTTACAACGCCTAACTTTTTCTTATGGTTATGACGCAGAAGGAACCTATGCTTTTAATGGTTCATCGATCATTTATACTTCGGTTTCCAGCGGAGACTTGGAGGTGTGGAAAATGGACCCTGATGGTTCGAATAAACAACAGCTTACGGATAGGCTGGGCTACGACGGCGGACCGTTTTACAGCCATGACGGAGCAAAAATAGTATGGCGAGCTTATTATCCTCAAAAGGATGAGGAAATTGCTGATTATAGATTACTGCTTAAAAATAATACAATTAGACCGATGGCCCTGCAGATTTGGACCATGAACGCTGACGGCTCGAATAAACACCAAGTGACCAACAATGGCGCTGCCAACTTTGGCCCCTTCTTTTTTCCTGGTGATGACCGAATTATCTTTTCATCAAATTTGCACGATTCCCAGGGACGTAACTTTGACCTTTACGCCATAGATTTAGATGGCAGCAACCTGGAACGCATCACATATTTTGAAGGGTTTGATGGTTTTCCCATGTTCAGCCCCGATGGCAAGCATTTTGTTTTTGCTTCAAACCGCAACCAGGCCAAACAGGGGGATACTAATATTTTTATATGCGAATGGGTAGATTGATGAAGCAAATAATTATTTTATGTATTATGGCTACACACCTTTCTGCCAATGATTCATCCACAACCGCAGATAAAGATCCTGTGTATGAACAGATCAAGCTGACCGCTCTGGAAAAAGGCGTTCCCGATCAGTTTCTAACACAATCGTTCACACATGAAAATATTCAAATTCACGACATCATTCCTGAACGTTTTGCAAAGCCTTACGAAGAAAAAAGCTGGACCGAGTATAAAAAGCTTTTTGTAACGGCAGGGCGTATAAGAAAAGGTGTTATTTTTTATAAGGAACATCGGGAAATATTAGAAAAAATGTTCAATCATTATGGCGTGTCCCCCTTTCTAATAACAAGCATAATTGGTGTAGAAAGCAACTATGGGAGCCACCACAAAGAATTCACGGTCTTTAATTCTCTATATACACAAATTGCTGTTATGCCTAAACGCGCACGCTGGGCTAAACAGGAAATGATAGAATTCCTATTATATTGTTATAAAGATAATGTGCCCCCCCACAGCGTGTATGGTTCTTATGCCGGAGCGTTTGGTTATGGTCAATTCATTCCTTCAAGTTTTAATAATTTTGCAGTGGATTTTGATGATGACGGTGTGCGACAGGCATATACCTGGCCGGACGTGATGGCCAGCATTGCCAACTATCTCGTGGGGAACGGGTATCCCGTCAATTCACCCGCCGGACAGAAAAAGGACGCGCAGGTTTATAAAGCGGTTTACGCCTATAACCACGCAGATAACTACGTGAAAGCCGTGTTGGCCTTACGGGATGAACTGGAAAGCGTAATCACTTCAAAGCTGGACGAATAATTCCAGCGTTTCTTCTCCGCGCCCGATCCTAATTGATACACCTTGCCCTTTTTTGAGCCCTTCCAGGCGGTGCATATAATCATATATATCTTGTATATCCTGTCCATCAATTTTGATTAAAACGTCACCAGGCTGAATTCCAGCTACTTCTGCCGGTCCACCCGGACGAACCCCGTCTATCGTTAAACCAGGCCCACTACCCGCGTACGATGGAATAATCCCAAAGGTTACCTTGAACCTCCGTCGCCCCTGTGGGCGTTTCTTTGGCCCTGCGGTTGTAAAAATCGGTCTTTCTTCTAATGCGCCAATAAATGTTGTAACATTGTAAACGAGTTCCAGAATTTTCTGTTCTCCATCAGCATTAATTTTTTCCCAATCATCACTAGGTTTATGGTAGTCTTCGTGGGTGCCGGTGAAAAAGAATAATACCGGAATATCCTTAGCATAGAAACTGCTGTGATCACTGGGACCAAAACCCTCCTTACTGTAAGCAATGTTTAATTGATGTTTTTTTTGTAATGAATCTAAAAGCGATTCAAAAAGAGGAGAGGTCCCCGTCCCGCCAACAGTCAGAGTTGAGTCTTTCAGCCGGCCGATCATGTCCATGTTTAGCATAGCCACCACATTTTCCAGATCCACAACAGGGTTGTCAACAAAGTGTTTTGAACCTAGCAACCCTTTTTCTTCAGCGTCAAAAGCGATGAACAACACATCCTTTTTTAACGGTTTGGCGGCCAGTTTTTCCGCTAGTTCCAGCAAACCAGCAGTCCCGGAAGCATTGTCATCAGCCCCATTATGGATCGCATTCTCATCGGGACGCAGGGAACCGCTTCCATCGCCCCCATAACCAAGATGATCCATGTGGGCGCCGATTATTATAACCTCACTGGATGAACCATCACCATGGACAAGGCCCAGCACATTGGTGCCTTTCGATTTTTTCTTTCTTAAGTTAACTGCACCTGAAACAGTAATGCCTAAATCAAAAGATACACCTGAACGGGTGCTATCCAATTCATCCTGTAGATCATCAAGAACAATATTTTCCGGCAACAATTGCTGGGCCAGTTCCCTTGAAACATGAATAGCGGGAATCGTGCCACCACTTGAAGATTGTCTGTACCGCAAAGGAATCATTTCTTCCAGGTTATCATCGTTGTAAGGATTGACAAAAATGATACCTGCAGCACCATTATCTTTTGCCACCATATATTTTTTACGTAAGGGCATATGTCCAGAAAAGGGAGAATGGGGGCCGCTGCCATCCGGACTACCGCGGAAAACTAAAACCCATTTGCCGGTCACATCGATATTATTGTAATCATTCCAAGAGACGCTGTCTTCCACACCGAAGCCGTATCCAGCAAACACCACTGGTGCGCTGAACGAACCAACTGCCGAAAAACCAAGGGGCATGAAATCTTTTTTTACTCGGAACGTTTTTCTGCTCTCATTAATTCTTAAACGCTTGTAACCTGAAAGGGAAATGCCACTGGTGAATTCAAAGGTCTGTTGAAAACCCTTGTTTCCGGCGGGTAAAACGCCCGCGGCTTTCCATTGTTTTTCTATGTAGCGAATAGCGTTTTTGGAACCGGGTGTCCCCGGGGCCCGGCCTTTTAGCCTGTCGGACGATAAATACCTGATATGTTCTGTGATTTCCTCAGAAGTTATATCGTTCGATTCTTCTTGAGAGAAACAAACGTGTACTAAAAATGCAAAGGAATAAATAAGTCTGTAAAACGGATTTCGCATTAGCGCTAAATTATAACCTAAAATAGATAAGTTATATCACGGAAATTTACCATGTCTAATACAAAAACGAAGGGTATCCGGATCAATGTTGAACCTAAATATTTACCCCAGCGTTCTGATCCTACAAAACCCATCTATTTTTTTACGTATCATATTACCATAATAAATGAATCTGATGAAAAAATTCAGTTGGTCAGCCGCTACTGGCATATTACGGATTCAAACGGCAATATAGAAGAAATCCGCGGGCCGGGGGTTGTTGGCAAACAGCCGAATTTAAAAGCTGGGGAATCTTTTAAGTATACAAGTTTCTGCCCTATACCAACAGAATTCGGGGTGATGCATGGAGCTTTCCAGATGGTGCGCAGTGATGGCGTTGCCTTTGATGCCCGTATTAAACCGTTTAAGCTGGCCGTTCCCTTTTCGGTGAATTAAAATTCCTTCGATATATTTTGAAGCCAAAGCGTGATTTCTAATAAAACTAAAATTATAGCCACCGTTGGACCAGCATGTCAGCGTACATCCGTTTTAAAACGGATGGTATCTGCTGGAACTAATGTTTTTCGGGTGAACATGTCACATGGCAGTGATAAAGAAAAACAAGAAATTATTCAGAAGCTCAAGAACATTGTAATGCCAAACGGTGAAAAACCGTGTATAATGGTGGATCTGGCCGGACCTAAAATACGTGTACGTTCTGCACCAGAGGGATTTGTGGTAAAAAAGGGTGATACGATAGAGATTAGCAGTGGTGGAAAGACCACACAAAAAACGGTTATTGTGTCTAGTAAAATACGCTTTTCAAAAGTAAAAAAAGGGGCAAGTATCAAGATCAATGATGGCAGGGTTCAGTTAAAAGTAGAAAAAAAGATTTCACCAACCACGCTAATATGCACAACAATCATTGGTGGACACATTCAAAAAGGAAAAGGCGTGAATTTCCCTGGGATCACACTAAAATTACCGGCATTAACCGTCCAGGACAAAAAAGACCTTAAACTTGCAATTAAAGAAAAAGTGGATTGGATTGCTTTGTCTTTTGTTAGAAGCGCAAAAGACAAACAAGACATAGATCACATTTTAAAGCGCTCCAAGGCCAAAATTCCTGTAATTGCAAAGATCGAGAAGTGGGAGGCCCTTCAGGGTCTTGATGTAATAATTGATTGTTTTGATGGGGTGATGGTGGCGAGAGGAGACCTGGGCGTTGAAACGCCACCGGAACAGGTACCACTTGTTCAAAAAAAGATCATCAAGAGTGCAAATAAAATGGGCAAACCGGTCATCATTGCAACTCAAATGCTGGAATCAATGGTCAAAGACCCTGTTCCAACCAGGGCGGAGGTCAGCGATATTGCAAACGCGATTTTTGATGGAACCGATGCATTAATGGTCACTGGGGAAACAGCTATTGGCCAACACCCAGTTGAGGTGATCAAGGTGTTAAAAAAAGTTGTTTTGGAAACGGAGCGAACAATTGATTTTGATACAGTTAGACAAAATATTGGCAATCAAAACACAGCAGATGCCATTAGTCGCGCGACGAGCGAGGTAGCTCAAGACCTAAACATTAAATGTATTGTAACTATGACTCACAGTGGAAGCACCGCCAGAATGATTGCCAGGTACCGCCCAAACAGGCGCATTGTTGCACTAACCCCAATACCAGAAACAAGCAGAAGGCTATCCATTGTTTGGGGGGTAACACCCTTTATAATTAAAAAATATCAATACACAGATGATGTCCCCACAATTGTAGGAAAAGAGTTGCTAGGGCGAAAACTATTAAAAGCAGGAAAAAAATATGTTGTGACAGGAGGGGTTCCGATAGGGATACCCGGAACTACAAATTATTTATCAATACAAACAACCTAGGAGACAATACCTATGAAATATATTTATTCTTTTGGGAACGGTACTGCTGACGGTACTGCGAAAATGAAAAACGTATTAGGCGGCAAAGGTGCTAACCTGGCAGAAATGAACCATTTAGGCATACCTGTGCCTCCCGGCTTTACTATTACCACAGATGTTTGTACATATTATTACAAGCACGATTTGGTTTTTCCTGAAGAACTTAAAAGCCAGACTGCAGATGCATTAAAAAACGTTGAGACCATCATGGATTCCAGTTTTGGCGACAAGGAAAACCCCTTATTGATTTCTGTGCGCTCCGGAGCTCGTCAGTCCATGCCGGGAATGATGGAAACAGTGCTCAACGTAGGCTTGACAAGTGTTACCATACCGGGACTTATTGCCAAGACGGGCAATCCCCGTTTTGTTTATGACGCCTACCGACGCCTGATCACTATGTACGCCGACGTAGTCATGGAAAAAGCTGCTGGTGTCGAACCCGCTGAAGGCCAGGGTATTCGGCAAAAACTGGAACAAATCCTGGGCCTTTTTAAAAAAGAAAACGGGTTGGAAAAGGACACAGATCTTTCCGGAGACCAAATGCAGGAAATAACGGAAGCATACAAAAAAGAAATTAAAAACACCCTGGGATCAGATTTCCCCGACGACCCATCCGCTCAACTATGGGGAGGTGTTGAAGCTGTGTTCAAGAGCTGGAATGGCGCCCGCGCTATCAGCTATCGCAGAATTGAAAATATCCCGAATGAATGGGGTACAGCCGTCAATGTCCAGGCTATGGTTTTCGGCAATATGGGCGACGATTCCGCTACCGGAGTGGCTTTTACCCGCAATCCCGCCACCGGGGAAAACCAGTTTTATGGTGAATGGCTGGCCAATGCCCAGGGTGAGGACGTGGTAGCCGGCCTTCGTACACCGAACCCGCTGAATGAAGCCACCAAAACTGCAGAGACAGAGCACCTGCCCTCTCTGGAATCATCCATGCCGGAACTTTACAGCAAGCTGGATGAGATAAGAACTAATTTAGAAAACCACTATAAAGATATGCAGGATATTGAGTTTACCATACAGGAAGGGCGTCTCTGGATGCTACAAACCCGCGTTGGGAAACGCAACGGTTCCGCCGCCATCAAAATGGCTGTGGACATGGTTGATGAAGGACTGATAAACAAAAATACGGCTTTACTTCGAGTCAAACCGGAACAGCTGGACGAATTGCTCCATCCTATGATTGATCCGGAATCGGAAAAAACTGCTAATGTGTTGGCTAAAGGGCTACCTGCTGGACCAGGAGGAGCCAAGGGCCGATTAACTTTCACAGCAGACGATGCCGAATCTTGGCACCAAAACGGGGAAGAGGTGATTCTGATACGAGAAGAAACATCACCGGAAGATGTGCACGGTATGCATGCGGCAGAAGCAATCCTTACAGCCAAAGGGGGAATGACGTCCCACGCTGCACTCGTAGCCCGAGGATGGGGTAAATGCTGTATCGTAGGCTGCGGGGACATGCACATCAAATTAGATGAAAAAGAGGTTAATATTGGCAACACAGTCTTAAAAGAAGGAGACTGGATCACCATGAATGGTACGGCAGGAAAAATTTACCAGGGTGAGCTAGGTTTAATTCCCGCAGACCCCGACACACATGTGGAATATAAACAGCTTATGGACTGGGCCGATGATGTACGGGAGCTAAAAATCCGCACTAATGCGGATACTCCATCTGATTCGGAACAGGCAATCAAATTTGGTGCAGAGGGAATCGGCTTATGCCGGACCGAACACATGTTTTTTGATGAAGCACGCATCTTAGCTATGCGGAAAATGATCCTGGCTGATAATAAAAAAGACCGCCGAGCAGCTGTAATGGAATTATTGCCTTTCCAGAAAAAGGATTTTGTAGGGATATTAAAAGCTATGGCCGGCAAACCGGTCACCATTCGCCTGCTGGACCCGCCCCTCCATGAATTCATAACCTTAACCGATAACCAGGTTAAAGAATTAGCTGATCATGTGGGCATTGATAAGTCAAAAGTTGAAAAACGTATCACCGGTCTTCATGAGCTCAATCCCATGCTGGGCCACCGCGGCTGCCGTCTGGGAGTTGCTTACCCGGAAATTACAGAAATGCAAGCTCGGGCAATTCTTGAAGCTGCCACTGAACTTACAAAGACAGGTGTTGATGTGTTCCCTGAAATTATGATACCCTTGGTGGGGACTGTAACAGAGTTTAGGGACCAGGAAACAATTGTTAGAAAAATAGCTAAAGATGTTGCATCAGAATTTGGAATGGAAGTTAATTATATGGTGGGCACCATGATTGAACTACCCCGAGCCTGCCTCACCGCAGATGAAATAGCAGAGCATGCCGAATTCTTCAGTTTCGGCACCAATGATTTAACCCAAACCACCTACGGTTTCAGCCGGGATGACATTGGTTCATTCCTGCCGGATTATTTGGACAGGAAAATATTAGCCCACGATCCATTTCAAAGCCTGGATGTGAACGGTGTTGGAAAACTGGTATCCATGGCGGTTAAACTTGGCCGGGGAGTGAACGAAAATCTGAAGATCGGTATTTGCGGCGAGCACGGAGGTGATCCCAATTCCATCCATTTCTGTAAAGAGAATGGGTTGGATTATGTAAGTTGTTCGCCTTTTCGTGTGCCTATAGCAAGGTTGGCCGCAACGCAGGCTGAATTACACATGTAATATATTTAATTTTCTTCAGATGGGTACATTGATAAAGACTCCTTGAGTTTGCCCATTCACACCGGCGCCGTCAATCGTTTTAATTCCACGGATTGATTTAATTATTTGGCGTCCAGCCATATAAATCAATTATAAAGCACTAGCCATAGATCCACCGGGTGACCATGTGAAAAAGCTTTTTCGTTTTATTGCCCATAGGATACCACCACGGCTCTTTTTTTAACCCAAATTGGTCTACAAGAACCGCCTGTGTTTGTGCAAAGCTTCGCAAACCTTCCGGACCATGGACCCGACCGATCCCACTGATTCCCACGCCACCAAAAGGGAGGTCAGCGGTAATATAATTGGTCATTACATCATTTACACACACAGAACCGGCACGAATCTTTCTTGCCACCTTTTGTCCTTTCTTTTTCTTTTTTGTAAAGACAGAAGCGCTTAAGCCATAAAGAGAACCATTCGCTTTTTCTATGGCCTCTCGTTCATCTTTGACGCGCATAATGCATATCTCCGGTCCAAAGGTCTCTTTGGACATGATGTCCGAATCATTTTCAAATACTTCTAGAACAGTAGGTTTAATGAAATATCCACCCAAGGATGACAGATTTTCTCCCCCGGTAAGGACATTAGCTCCATTGGCCACAGCTTCTTTGATATGATTCATCACTTTTTCTTGTTGATGTTCATTCACCAAAGCACCAATATCTCCCTGATCCTTATCAGGGCCCGTGTTTAATTCTTCTGTTTTTTTCTTCACCAGTTTAATAAATCTATCAGCCACATTTTCAACCACATAGATTCGCTCTGCAGAAATACAGGTCTGTCCACAATTGCTAAAACCACCCCAAACCGCTGCGCCGGCAGCCCGCTCAAGATTAGCATCTTCCAGAACTATCATAGGGTCTTTTCCACCCAGCTCTAGCACAACAGGTTTTAATTGTTCAGCACAGGCCATGGCAATTTTTCGTCCTACCTCGACACTACCAGTGAAACAAATCATATCAACGAGTTCGCTTTCCACAATAGCAGACCCCACATCTCCAAGCCCCTGTACAACTTGTAACGTATCTTCTGGAACTCCTCCCTCATGAAACAGTTCTACCATACGTTGTCCAGTTAATGGGGTTAACTCTGACGGCTTTAATACCACAGCGTTTCCAGCCATTAATGCCTCCACAACCGGAGAAGCTGTTAAAATAAGAGGGTAATTCCAAGGGCTGATAACCCCCACAACACCATGTGGGAGATAATTAACATAACATTTCTTATGTTGAAAAATGCCAGGAGATCTTATTTCTGTCCGTAAACTTTCTGGCCCATGACGAGATACATGCCTCATATGTTCAACAGTAGTGAACACTTCTAAAAATCCTTCCCAGCGTGTTTTACCTGTTTCCGCCGCTATTAGTTCAGACAATTCGTCCATGTGCTCAACAAATTTTCGGCGGACCCTTCTCAATATTCTAGAGCGTTGAGCAAGTCTTAGTTTCGCCCAATGATCTTTTGAACTTTTAGCTTTTTCAAACACATTTGTAAGAGAATCGATTGTGTTTTGAGAAACCGTTCCAACTGTTTCTTTTGTTGCAGGGTTTATTGAAATGAGTTCTTGAGTGTACATTTTAGTGTTTATATAACTGTTTCACCCAATTTACATCTTCTTGGGACAGGGAGTCACCCAAGGTTTTTGCAACATTTACTTGATCTATATTGCGCTGTCCAAGCAAGACACAACTGTTTTCAGAATCAGAGATGAGCGTATCGATAACACCATGCATAACCGGGTGGGGATGATCTGCCAAGCGATCGATGAGCAAACCTGCGTTCTCTTTCAATTTATCAATGATATCTTGGTTTTTAAAGGCATCAACACGTTCCCGAAAATCTCCTTTTTCAAATGCCGCGGGTTTGGAATATTTCCCAGTGAGCAGGCCATGCATCAGCGGTGAAAAGAAACAAACACCCAAATGATTATCCTCCACATATTTCTGTAATCCGCTTGTGGCATAATTATCATCCCATACATTACGGTAGGGCTGCACCACATCCGGATCGGCTTTTTTTATATAACGCATGATCTTATTTAAATCCCAATCAGACAAACCAATGAATTTCGTTTTCCCTTCTTCCTGAAAACGCTTTATGGTCTTTAAAGCACCATCGAAATACTCACTGTTGTTACCAAAATTGCAGTGGTGAAAATATAGAAGATCCACACATTCCGTGTTAAGGTTTTTCAAAGAACACTCCATGTTGTGGCGCATCGTACCAGTATTATACCAATGATTCGCTTTACCTTGATCCCAGCCTACTTTTGTAGCCAGGAAAATTTTATCACGCGGCACGGTATCCCACACCGTTCCAATGACTTCTTCTGAGCGGCCGTCGCCATAGACATCAGCCGTATCCCAATGGTTTATACCTGTTTCCCAACATTTGATCAATGCTTTTTGAGAATCATCGTTTGTTTGCCCAGCCCAGCCCACAGGGATGGATCCTGTGGTATTTTCTCCACCGTAAGACCATGTACCTAAACTGATGGATGATATTAAAGCGCCGGTTCTACCTAATGTAATTTGTTTCATCTACAGCCTTTGAATTAAGGCTAAAATTAGGTTCAAGCAATGTAAACTTGCGGTTGAAATATTATGTTAAAAATAATTGATATTGGGCATCAAAACTATGCCCTGGATAAAGCAATTTCTGTTTTAGAAACAGAAGTTAGTGCCGCCTTGCACGGTGAAGAGGTAAGGTCATTAAAAATTATTCATGGGCACGGCCGAGGCACACTGCGCAATGCAGTACGCAATTGGTGTATTGAACAACAAGGACGTTTCCGGGCGGTTATCCATGGCGAAGATTATGATATGTTTCATCAAGACAGCGTTGATATGCGCTCTGCTTGCGGTCTGCCGGAAGACCCTCATTTTGGAACAAGGAATCGTTCGGTTACTTATATATGGCTTTGGTAGATTGAACCATTATAAGCCAGATGCGTAAATTGTAATGATAAGAGTTTGTTCTGGTTTGCAGATTAAGACATAGGTACAATTGAAACATTTATACACTTATATAATACTGGTGTTTATTACCGGTTGTGCCTCAACAATTACTGAACTTGCAGAATCTGATCCTGAATCTGTTGTAGCTCGCAAAGATGAATTGTTATCCGGTGACAATGTATCGGAAGAGACGGTGACAGCAATTATTGATGCTCATAATTTCCTGGGGATTGCAGCTATAGGTATTGGGGATTATGAAACAGGGGAAACACTATTCAACTATGTTTTGACTCTAAATAAAACCAACAAACAAGCAAAGTATGGTCTGGCCATGATTGCTGGTCATCGGTTATTTAAAAAAGGAAGTAAAACAGCGCTGTGGGATGCTCTTGAGCAGTATGGTAAAGCATCTTATCATAACCCGGAAAACGGGGAACCAAATTATTGGATGGGGCGCGCCTATGAAAAAAAGGATGATGGTGACTATGAGTTGATTATTGAAGCCTATGAAAATGCATTACAGGGAGTATTGCCTTCAAAGTTAATTGCGGATACGAAAGCAAGGCTGGCTGCAGCCAAAGAGAAACAACAAACATTTCAAGACTTTTGGAAATAGGAAAAGAATAATGAAACTGATTGAAACCTTAAAAAATGAATTGCGTGAAATTGCAGACTTGAAAGGAGCTGTGAATGTACTTTATTGGGATATGGAAACATATATGCCCAAAGGAGGTACTGCTGCCAGGGCCAAACAGGTTGCCATGCTGGAAGCCATGGTTCATGAACGTTTTATTGGCGAAGATGTATCTAATCCCCTTGGGGAACTTGTAAACCTTGATTCTGGGGAAATAATAAATGGTTTGGATGATGAAACAAGTCGGCTGGTGAATGAAATATGGCTGGATTACCACCGGGCGGTTGCATTGCCGAAAGAGTTTGTAGAAGAATTATCTCACGCCAGCTCCATGGCTCATCCTAATTGGGTGGAAGCCAGGGAGAATAATGATTTTAATTTATTTGCTCCCCATTTGGAAAAACTGATTGCACTTAAACACAGGGAGATAGGCTATTTAGGCACGCAAGATACGCCCTATGACACCCTTCTTGATGAATTTGAACCAGGCTTTACCACTGCCAACATCAACGTACTTTTTGGAGAATTGAAAACAGCATTAGTACCAATGATTAAAGCAATTCAGGAATCCAGAGTAGAGACCAAGCAGGAAATACTGCACCAGCATTATGATGCAGATAAGCAGTGGGAATTTTCAGAAATGATCTTAAAGGATATGGGGTATAATTTTCATTGCGGACGGCAGGACCAAGCTGTACATCCTTTTACCATTGAGTTCCACCCCACCGATGTGCGTGTAACAACAAGAATTAATGAGCATAATTTGCTTGATTGCCTGACCGGGTCTATTCACGAGGGCGGACATGCCCTTTATGAGCAAGGGCTTGACCAAAAATGGTATGGCACCCCGTTTTGCCAGGCTATTTCTTATGGGATCCATGAGAGCCAATCGCGCCTCTGGGA
>Ga0187827_10000734_pt1 | contig 50523 bp, 48 predicted proteins | sample ETNtaG_39_FD_167969 | JGI IMG/M metagenome (GOLD analysis project Ga0187827, IMG submission 167969) | Marine microbial and viral communities from oxygen minimum zone, Eastern Pacific Ocean - ETNP2014_SV_150_PacBio MetaG (Illumina Assembly) | ecosystem: Environmental > Aquatic > Marine > Hypoxic...
GGTGCGGCCGATGTCGCGCTGCCGCTGCTTGTCGGCGTCATCACCCACAAAATGCCGGCTGCGTTCAGTCTGGCGGCCTTCGGGATGCATGAGTTGAGACGCCGCCGAAGCGTGTTGGGTTACCTCATAATCTTTGCGCTGGCCACCCCGGCGGCGATGTACGCGAGTTGGTACGGGCTGGGGAGCGTGAGTGAGCTGTGGATAGGCCTCACGCTTCTATTTTCGGCCGGCACTTTTACTTATGTGGCCACGGTTGACCTGCTCCCCAATGTGCACAACCCGCGCACGGGCCGCGACGTGCTCTGGCAGATAATTTTGGCAGCGGTGGTCATGACCGTACTCGTGTTTGTGCTTAAATCGGGCGGTATGGCGCCGCACCCGCATTGAGCGCATCCACCTCGCGTCAATTGTGGTCGTGGCCGCTATGGGTATAATCCCTGCGATCCTGCAATAGGGCGCGGAACCTGAGCTTGAATCGTTTCCTGTTAAAAGGTTGTGGTCTGTGGTTGATCTGGCTTCTGGTTGCCTGCCGGGCGGGCGCACCCGACTCGGGTTCTGGGGTAACAGACGGAGCCGGCGACCGGCACACGCCGAGCGACGACCAGCCGACGGTGATGGCGGTTGCGAGTACCGAGCCGCTCGCGGCGCGCGTGAACGGGGAGCCGATTTCCGAGCGGGAATATGAGCGCGCTGTGCTGCGTTTCGAGGCCGCGCTCGAAGCGCTTGATCTTGACCCTACGGAGCAGGGCGATTATCGCCTCGCCGTGCTAGAGGAGGCCATTGATGCACGCTTGATCGCGCAGGCAGCGCGCGCTCTCCCCGTGGAGCTTGCTCCGCATGAGTTGCAAAACGCTCTCGATGAGAGCGTGCAGGCGCGCGGCGGCCAGGCGGGTTTCGATGAGTGGTTACAGGCGAATCATTACCGCGAGGACGAGTTTCGCCGGGAGTTGCAGGCGCAGCTGCTGGCCGGCAAGGTTCAGGCCGAAGTTCTGAGTGCTGTCGGCAGTGTGGCTGAGCAGGTACGGGCGCGCCACGTGCTTGTCGCCACGCGTGAGCAGGCCGAGGCGCTACATGCGCAACTGGCGGCTGGCGCGGATTTTGCAACCATTGCGCTTGCGCACTCGCTTGACAGGAGCACGCGTGTCAACGGCGGAGACCTGGGATGGTTTCCGCGCGGCCTACTCACCACGCCGGAACTTGAAACGGTGGCGTTCGCGTTGACGCCTGGTGAGCGCAGCGGCATTGTGAAAACCTCGCTCGGTTTTCACCTCGTCGAGACTCTTGAGCGCGACGCCCAGCGTGAACTATCGCCACAGTCCGCGCTTGCGGTTCGGCAAGCGGCCGTGGAGAGGTGGCTGGCGGAACTGCGCGCGGGGGCGGATATAGAGCGGTTTGGGCCATGACGGGCTGAACGGGGCAGGAGCACTGTTTATGGGACAACGCAGATTCTCGTTTCTTGACGTACTGACCTCGGCGTTACTCTACGCGACGATGATGATCGGCGGTCTCTATCTGTTTATTTTCTTGGAGCCGCAGACTGTCATCAACCCCTTCCCACCGCCGACAATGCCGGTGCGAGCGGTGTTGGCGACTAATACGCCTACGCCGGCTCCCGCAACGCCCACCCTGCTGCCATCGCGCACCGCGCTGCCCACGTCCGCGCCAGTAGTGGTCGCCACCGAGACGAGCGTGCCGCCCACGGCTATTGTGGTCGCGCCGGAACCGACGGTCATCCCAACCACTGATCCGACCACCGCACCTACAGTCTTCGCTTACGCGCTCCAGGAAGGAAGCATCGGTTACACCACGCAGTTTGCCTATCCAGATTTGGATTGCGCTTGGATGGGCATCGCCGGGACAGTTTTTGATGCCGTGGGCAATGCGGCGGAGGACATGATTGTGCACGTGGATGGCCCGGATGGATTCGCCATCGATGCTGTCGCCGGAACCCGGCCCGAGTTCGGCCCAGCTGGTTACGAGGTGACGCTGGCGAACGCGCCGATGGCTAGCGACCAGGTGTATGTTGTCCAATTGCTGGATGTGTTCGGCGAGCCGGTTTCGGAGCGTTATGCGGTCACTACTTTCGACGACTGTGACCGAAATCTGATTCTGGTCAACTTCGTGCGCAACCAGTGACGGAGGTACGTCGGCACGATGGGCACGCTCTATCTCATCGCCACGCCGATTGGCAACCTGGAAGACCTCAGCCCGCGCGCGGCCCGCATGCTCGGTGAGGTGGCTTTAATCGCGGCTGAAGACACACGCCACACTCGCAAACTGCTTTCCCATTTTGAAATACATACCCCGCTCACAAGCTACTACGAGCACAACAAACTAAGCAAGCTTGATACCGTGCTGGCGGCACTGCGCCGCGGCGATGTTGCGTTGGTCTCTGATGGCGGCATGCCCGCAATTTCCGACCCCGGCTATGAGTTGCTGCGCGCTGCGCTGGCAGCCGGCCACAAGGTGCGTCCACTGCCGGGGCCTTCCGCCCTGCTGGCGGCGCTGGCGGTTTCAGGCCTGCCGACCGATGCGTTTGTCTATCTGGGTTTTCTTCCGCGCAAGCCCTCGGAACGCCGGCGGTTGCTGGCAGAAAATGTTTCCGACCGGCGCACTCTGGTCGCATTCGAATCTCCGCACCGGTTGTGTGCGGCACTGGCGGATATCGAGGTCAAACTGGGTGAGCGCCCTCTGGCGGTGGCGCGCGAACTCACCAAGCTGCACGAGGAGATCTTCCGCGGCGCGGTCAGCGCTGCGAGAGAGCATTTCGCGCAGGCGCCAGTGCGCGGCGAGGTCACGATTGTCATCGGCGGCTGCCAGCAGTCGGGGCAAGAGAAATGGTCATCCGCGCGGGTGCGCGCTGCGCTTCAAGCTGCGCTGCGGGCGGGGGAAGGTCGCTCCCAGGCGGCGAAAGAGGTCGCGCAGGAGAGTGGCTGGCCCCGGCGCGAGGTGTATCGACTGGAATTGCCGGATTGATCCCGCGCGTTTTGCTATTCGCCGCTGAAATTGAGCTGGCGCTTCTCCAAAAAAACTATCCAGCGCCTCGCACAAATCGGCGCTGTGCAGCAGCTCCAGCTGAGAATCGATTTCTAGCTCCTGACTCTCCCGCAGCGGTAGCTCATAGCCTCTACTGATGATGCGTTTGGCGATTGCCACCGCGCGCGGGGGCAGCTGCAGGAACCTTCCGGCTATCCCAACAACCTCCGCCTCCAAATCTTGTGTAGACACGACGCGGTGCAGCAGTTCATATTGCCGCGCGCGCTCCGCGTCAAAAATTCTCAGCGAGCAGCACTATCTCCTCGGTGGCGGCAACGCCGGCCACGCGCGTGATGCGCTGCATGCCCATGAGCACAGCGATGCTGCGTTTCACCTCTGGGAGTCCGAAGACGGCATCGCTTGCGGATGCACGAAAATCGCAGTACAGCGCGAGCAGAAGGCCGCTGCCGAGGCGCTGTACGTGCAGCCGGGCTATGGTCGATTTCTCCCATTGTTCGAATCCATCCAGGCAGTTCTGCAGGTCGCGCAGGTTTTCGCGGAAGGCACAGGCCTGTTGCCCGACCAGTTCGCCAATGGCGCCTACATCCGCGCTGGGAGAGAAGTGTATACCCGCACTGTCCACAATCACGACCCAGATGTCTTTGCGGTCTCGCAGGTGGCTCGTGATTTCACGCAGCTGCTGGAATGTTTCCCGGCGCAGAGTGTTGTGCTGCTGCGCGCGGTTGAGCGTCAGACGCGCAATGCGGTTTTACCGCAGGATCCAATCAGTGTATTCGGGCATCGACCTCAGCCATTATAACTCTACTGGGACACCGAACACCTTTCCCGCCAGATTTAGTCCTAGGCGCGAAAGCCCACGCGTTACGCCTTCTCCCATCCAGTACTTCTCGAAGAGGATTTTTCCCCAGTGCCACATGCGTCCTGACCGCGGCAGCGGCACCAGCGGGTCCGGCTCGGCGTAGAACCGGCCACTGGCGAAGCCGGCCGAGCCGCTGCCGGTCTCAATCCAGCAAAAGCCCAGACCGTCAAACTCCGCCAGTGCGCTCGTGCCTTGAATCTCACCGGCGATGCGGCTGGCGACGGCCCGCGCCTGACCCTCGGCGAAGACGCCCGCTTTGGGCAGCGGCTTGCCGTTCGCCAGCGTGACGTGCGTAACATCGCCGATGGCGTAGACGTTCTCGACGCAGGTTTGCAGCGTGCGCCTGTCAATGGGTACCCAGCCAGCCTCGTTTGCCAGAGGCGATTCCTGTACCACGGACGGCGCGCGGTGCGGCGGCGTGGCGGCCAGGAGGTCAAAGGGCGCCGCACAGCAGTTGGCAAAAAGCAATTCTTTCCGCTCCGCATCGATGCGCGTCGGATGCAACTGCGGATTGAAGTGGATCTGTTTTGACTCCAGTATGCTGACTACTGCGTGCCCCATCGCGGGGCCGGCCACGCCCATGGGCAGCGGTTCTGGGGTGTAGACTTGCAGCTCGCATTTCTCGCGGATGCCGCGCTGCCGTAAATGATTATCCAACAGCAGCGCGGTCTCATAGGGCGCCGCCGGGCATTTGTAGGGCACGCCGGAGACCAGCACTGCCACCCGGCCACCCTCGAACCCCTGCAGCGCCGACCATAGCTCGGAAGCGCCTTCCAGATTAAAGGGCGTGTGGGCCGCCTCGTCGAAACCGGGCATGGCTGCGGGCGAGAGGTCCGCACCCAGCGCGACCACCAGATAATCGTAGTTCAAGTCGCCGTTGCTGCTGCGCACGCGCGCGCCGTCCAAGTCGATCTCTTGCGCCTCCGCCGCGACCAACTCCACATCGGGGCGCAGCAGACGCCGCCGCTCTTTGGTGATTTGCTGCGGCTGCCGCCAGCCGACCATCACCCACAGCAGCGAAGGGGTGAAAACATATTCAGTGCGCTCTTCCACGACGATGACACGATGCTCCGCGCCGAGTTGCTTGCGCAACGCGTTGGCGGTGACGCTGCCGCCCACGCCGCCACCCAGAACAAGAATTATCTTACCAGTCATTGTTTCTCTCCTTTAGGTTTCTTCTCTGCAGTACCTGCATTAAGTCGGCTATGCCGATCTTGAAGGCTCAACCCGCACCGTGGGAAACATCTGTCAGACTGTGACTATTATTGACTATAAAAGTGTTGACAGTCTACACTGCGTCAAACTATAATACAATAGACTATTTATTTGAATAGAGATAACTAACGGTTATAGATATGGATTTCCCCGATTAGGTGTTTTCCGAGAGGCCGCACCTTTCGTACCTTGAATATCATCGACGACTTCAACCGCGAAGTATTGTGGATTGAGATTGATACATCCTTACTCACCGAACGGGTAATCCGCGCACTAAAGGTGCTCGCTTCCTGGCGGGGCTACCCTAAGTAAATCCGCTTGGACAATGTCCCGGAGTTGATCTCGCAGAAGATGGCTGCACGTGCGGTTGAGCTCGCATTTATCCAGCCGGATGAACCTGCTCAGAGTGCCTATATTGAGTGTTTCAACCGCACCTTTCGGGAAACTGTGCTGTATGCACACCTTGTCGCGTCTTTGCGTGAGGCGCGGGAGATCGCTGAAGAATGGATCGAAGAGTATAATGCTACTTGCGCACACGAGGCTCTGCAGAACCAGTCACCTTATCAGTATGCTAGTGAATGCGCCTGATCATCCCACTTTTCCGTGGTATGAAAAATGGGGTGTTGACAGCATGTGTGTCGCAAGCAACAGGCTTTAGTTCACGGGAAATGATTTTGCGCGCGATAAACTGCATTAAAGTGCCTCTGATCATCATTAAAGTCACTAAATACACACAATAAAAAGGAGTGCTTGGAGCATGGATAACAAACAAAAGTACGATCAAGTGTTTATTGATTGTTTTTCTATCGACAAAAGTACATTGAATGAGGATCTTGTCTATAACACAATCGAGTCATGGGATTCTATCGGCCATATGGGTTTAATCGCTGCCTTGGAGGAAGCATTTGATATCGTCATGGAAACAGATGATATTATTGACTTCAGCTCTTATGAAAAGGGTTTCGAAATACTTTTGGGATATGGCATTGAGTTCTAGAGGTATGGATGAATTCCTATGATGATTTAGAGCAGTATTGTTCCAATACAGCTGTCATCACAGGACATTCTGAAGAAATAAGCTATGCAGAATTGTTGGAAACAGCTGACAATATCGGGCAACAACTCCCAAACCGTTGTCTCGTATTTGTAGTTTGTAAGAACTGTTTTGAATCCGTAGCGGGGTACATAGGTTTTATTCGAGCTAGAGCTGCCCTGGTTTTAATTCCTGACGCAATCGATAACAAATTCTTTGCCAAACTTCTTGAGACATATAAACCTGGATACATCTACCTTCCTAAGGAACAACCCCTATTGTTGAGCAATGTTGAAATTGTTTCGTCTCATCGTAGCTATACCTTACATAAAACCAACTACTGTATAGACTATTCCCTTCATGACGATCTTGCTATGTTAGTGAGCACGTCGGGTAGTACAGGCAGCCGCAAATTCGTACGACAATCATATGGTAACGTCAATAGTAATGCGGGTGCTATTGGTCAATATCTTGGCATTACTAGTGCTGATCGTCCCATCACCACATTGCCTATGAGTTACACCTACGCTCTTTCCATAATCAACAGCCATCTACTAAAGGGGGCGTCAATCATCCTTACAGAGGCATCGCTAATGGAGAAGCGTTTTTGGGAGGCACTTAGAGACAACAATGCAACCACGTTTGGTGGTGTCCCATATTCATTTGAAATGTTGCAGAAATTGCGGTTTGAGGAGATGGACTTACCGAGTATTAGATATATCACACAGGCGGGCGGGAAATTAAATCTGGACTTGACATCTGAATTTGTTGAGAATTGTGCACAGAAAGACATAGAATTTATTGTGATGTACGGTCAGGCCGAGGCAGCTCCACGCATGTCCTATTTGCCGTGGCAGCATGCTCGCACAAAGATTGGCAGCGTGGGTATTGCCATTCCTGGAGGAAAGTTTTGGTTGGAGGATGAATGTGGAAATGAAATAATAGACAGCGATGCAACAGGTGAGCTTGTCTATCAAGGTGACAATGTGACGATGGGTTACGCAGAAAGCCGTTTTGATCTACGGAAAGGTGATGAAAACAACGGAATACTTCATACAGGTGATCTGGCAAGCAGGGACGCAGACGGATTTTATTATATTACTGGTAGAAAGAAACGCTTTTTGAAGATGTATGGTCATCGAGTGAACCTTGATGAAATTGAAGATCTTGTCAGGGCAGCAGGTCACAACTGTGCATGTGTCGGTACTGATGACAAATTGAAGATATATTTTACGAAACCGGGGGAAAACGACCGAATCGTAAGTTATGTGTCAAAACGGACTGGAATAAATACCGCAGGATTTGTCTCTGTGTACATAGACGAAATCCCACGCAATGAATCTGGGAAGGTTCTGTATTCAGCGCTAGGATAGAATTAGAGAAAAAACCGCGATGTTTGATCTTGACAGCATAATCGATACACCTCCATTTTCATTGGCAAAACAGAAAAAAAATTGGCTTTATGTAAATGCCCTACATGAACTCACGAAACACCATTATGCAAATTGTACCCAATACCGGAAAATTCTCGATGTGTTAGGGTTTGACCCTAAAGTTACGTACAATATAGAGGATTTGCCGTTTATACCGGTGCGGCTCTTCAAGGATTATGATTTGTTGAGCGTGGAAAAATCCGAAATCATCAAGATGATGACCTCATCGGGCACTACGGGACAAAGTGTTTCCAAGATATTTCTTGACCGGAAAACCGCAACTCATCAAACGAGGGTTCTTGGTAAGATTGTGTCGAGTTTCATCGGTACCAAGAGAATTCCTATGCTAGTTATTGACACTAAATCTGTTCTGAAGGACCGTAATATGTTCACTGCGAGGGGTGCAGGAATATTGGGGTTTTCCGTGCTTGGTTACGACGTGACTTATGCGCTTGACCACGATATGAACTTTGATTTTGATGTGGTGGAAACTTTTTGCAGTAAACATAAGGAAGAGACCATCTTGATTTTCGGCTTTACCTTTATGATATGGGAACATTTGTGTAAGAAATTATCTGACCATGGCAAAAAGCTATCGCTTGAAAATGGTATTCTGATCCACGGCGGCGGATGGAAAAGGCTAAGTAAAGAGGCGGTGGATAACCAGGCACTAAAATCTTTACTTCAGGAGCTATGTGGGATTACGATGGTCCGAAATTATTATGGTATGGTGGAGCAAACAGGTTCCATTACTATGGAATGTGAGGCTGGTTACCTGCACAGTTCCATTTTCTCCGATGTAATTGTCCGTAATGCCAATTTTTCTGTCTGTGGTATGCATGAAACGGGACTTATACAGCTTGTATCACTTTTACCACTGAGTTATCCCGGTCATAGCATATTGTCTGAAGATGCCGGCGAGATTGTTGGTGAGGACGATTGTTCGTGTGGCAGATTGGGCAAGTATTTCAAGGTCCACGGTCGTGTCATGGATGCAGAGATAAGGGGGTGTAGTGAAATAAATGCTTGAAAACGATGGTGTCACGTATCTGTTGGGAAACCAAACAGTATCGAATCGCCCGCTCCCGCCATATGATGACCTTTTATGTGAATTTGCTGGCGACCTTTCGTCTGAGCTACGGTCACACAAAAATGCAGAAGCGCATCCTGATGTCATGACGTTTGCGTTCTGGTGTAGGAAAGCAAATATCTCCAAACTCAAAGCAAATTTCGCCGATGGCAAGGCTCGCTTAGGATTTGGACTTGTGTTTCACATAACACCGTCGAATGTTCCAGTTAATTTCGCCTTCTCGTTTGCTTTCGGTTTCATCTCTGGTAATGCAAACATTGTAAGAGTGCCTACCAGCCCGTTTCCGCAAGTCGACATTATTTGTGAAGCCATAGAACGGCTGTTTGAGCAAGACAAATATAGTGAGATAAAGGCCATGACTGCCTTCCTTAGGTATCAACGAAACGATGTGCTTACCAACATGTTGTCGGCGAACTGCAATGCTCGCATAATATGGGGAGGTGACGAAGCTATAAGAAACATTCGCCAATCGCCTATGCGGGAACGCAGTGTCGAAATAGTGTTTGCCGATAGGTACTCATTTTGCGTCATGGACGCTTCGGCGGTAGTTAAACTTGATGAGGATGAATTAAAGCGGCTGACTGAAGGCTTTTTTAATGACACATATCTAATGGATCAGAACGCTTGCTCATCACCGCATTTGATAATTTGGCTAGGCGATGATGTGCAGGCTGCAAAAGAGAAATTCTGGACGGCAGTCGCGCGTATGACAGCGAAAAAATATCAACTCGCTGACATTAATGCAGTAGACAAATATACACTACTTTGTCGGGATGCCATTGAACTTAGTGACATCGTCTCCGTCAAGAAGCATGGTAACGATGTCTACCGCGTCGCTATCAACAACTTGCCTGATAATATGGACACTTTGCGCGGCAAGTGTGGGTATTTCTATGAATATGATGCGGCCAATATTGATGTCCTGGTTCATATCATCAACGATAAATATCAAACCATAACCTATTTTGGAGTAGACAAGTCGTTGCTTCTTGATTTTGTCATTAAGAATCGCCTTTTGGGTGTAGACCGCATTGTGCCCGTAGGTGATGCTCTTAGCGTAGGAGTTGTATGGGATGGGTATGACGTTGTGAGAAGTTTGTCAAGAGTCGTTGATTTGAGATGATATACAGGAATAGAGTTATTGAGTGGAACTCAGTATATGGAAAGCATTAGGTTAGACCTAAACGGTATTTGTGAATATCAGCGAAATCGACCTCCATTCCTTATGATTGACTTTGCCGAGGAGATTATCCCTGGTGTTAGCGCCAAAGGGTATAAAAACTTAGTGGATGAGTGGTTCTTCGAGTGCCATTGGCCAGGAGATCCCAATATGCCGGGCATGCTTCAAATAGAGGCGTTGATACAAATGAGTGCACTAACCGTCTTAACTTTACCCGGTAATAAGGGAAAACTTGTTTATGTGACTTCCGTAGATAATGTCAAGTTCTCGAGGAAGATTGTTCCCGGTGATCGATTAGCTGTTGAGACAAAGCTGCTTTCCTGGAAACGTGGCGTAGGTAATTGCACCGGAATAGGTTCGGTAAGTGGAGAGATTGCTTGTAAGGCTGATTTTCACATTGTCATGCCAGACGTACTTAATAAGTATAAAGTATCGTAATATTAATACATTAAATTAATTACGTGATGTAACAGAAAGTGGGCAAAGGACTCAACACATATCGCAATCTCATTAAAGGTAATCAAAATGAATAACTTGGAAAAGTACAATCAATGTTTCATGGATTGTTTTTCAATTGATGAAAGTGTGTTAAATGACAAACCTCTCTACAACATTATTTCAGAATAGGATTCTATTGGTCATACGACATTGATTGCAGCAATTGAAGAAGTGTTTGACATAATGATGGAAACTGACGACATCATTGAATACAGCTCTTACAAGAAGGGCTTTGAGCTGATTGCCAAATACGGAGTGGACTTTTAGTATGGGTATCAATATCACTACAATTTTTGATTGTATTTATAGTGGAATATAGAAACAGTTAATAAGGATGAAACTTTAAATGATTACATGTTTAGTGTTGGTTGAACGTGGAGGAGACGCTCGTTTAGATATTGTTTCTAACGACTATACGGAAGCTACAAAAAGTGCATTTTCTAGATTAATAGGCTCGGGTGCCCAAGACATCAACCGTTATCTACAACATGGCACTCTTAATAAGAAAGCGGCTAATTTTTCGGATACAGATATGGAATTGAGTTTAACGAGTGTGGTATTGGCGACATCACTTGAACGTTCTGGCATCGATTTTGTCGTATATGATGATGAAGATATTATTGATAAATACAAGAATAAGTTAGAGAAGGAAATTGAATCAGGTATAAAATTTGTATGTATATCCACGACTTTTTTTTGGGACATGAAACATCTTAAGAAAGTGATAAGGTTTTTTCACCAGAGAGATAAAGAGATAAGAATTATTTTAGGTGGACAGGGGTTGTCGGTCTGGGGAGATAATGCGTATGACGACCTGAATGATGTGTTTTGTTTCTGTTATGGCGATATTGACTATTTTGGGAATTACATCGGCGATCTCTTAAACGCAAAGATACCAGAAGAATTCGAATTGAAAATTTCCAAAACCGGGAAGGCATTTTATGTTCTAACTAAATTCATCCCTGATCTTGATTCACTCTTACTGCCAGATTGGGGGCTGTTAAATAGACATGACTTTAATGACAATTATTATGCAACACATCCACTTCCGGAAAGAGTATCTGTTGAAGAACGGCGAGGCTGTGTTTTTAGGTGCGCATTTTGCTCATATCATACCCTGAATACCCACAGACAAAAGAGCTCGGAAAGAATTGTTGAAGAATTAGTTAATCTTAAGAGTTTAGGGTATAACAAAGTAAATTTTACTGGGGCTGAATTTTTGGCGCCTCCGAGAAAATGTCGCAGGACTTTGGAACTCATAATCGAATCTAATCTCAATATGGACCTGTTTGGATATGCTAGAATCGATATTTTGCACAAACACCCGGAATTGATGGATCTGATGGCCGAGGCGGGTTTTACTGCTACCTATTTTGGTGTTGAATCCGGAGACCAAAGTATTCTCAAGGCAATGGACAAGAATTTCAACCTTGAGAAGAGTTTGCCGGAAGTTTTAGACAAACTTAAAAACTATGACATAGATGTGTGGGCGTCGTTTATATTCGGGTTTCCTGGTGAGACGGAACAGACAATAACAAACTCGACAGAATTTATTATTAGTCGTAATTTTGACGCCCTGGATTTACATGCGCTACAGGTCGTTCCTGGAACACCTTTAGATTTAAATAGAGAAAAATACGGACTCAAGACATTGGGCAACTTTTGGGCGCATCCTACGATGTCAATTAGAGAAATACCTAAGCTAATGCGAAAAGTGTTCGTTGATATCTATCCGAATTGCGATAGTTCTGTGCTCCATATTCGCGACCATTTAGGTAAATATTTTCCTCATAGGGATAGATCTATAGATACTGCTCGAGCAATTGATCGATGTTTGCACGAATTCATTTATGTCGAATTTAATGACTCCATAAAAACAAAAGGAGAACACTTATTAAAACCTTGGAATGAACTAAAAGAACAAATCGACTATATACCAGGTTATATTTTAGAATGACCATTAGACAATCATTATCAGTTTTTGTTTTCGCATGGAAATAGAATAAGGCGCGTTATTAATGAACTTGCTTGACAAACCACGAGCGTAATTAATGAACTTGCTTGACAAACCACGACTCGTGGAAAAATTAAAGGCTTTCTATGACTATACAAAGGCAAACCATGGGCAAATAGGTACCAAACAGAGAGGAATTGATCTGAATCTTAATAATGCTTGCAATCTTACTTGTAAATACTGTTTCACTAATTCCCCGATTGGAGATCATGCTAAGGATACCTTAGATCTTGATATGGTTGCTAGCATCGCCGATCAGGCTGATGAGTTGGGTATATTCGAGTTCGACTTGCAAGGGGGAGAATTATTATTAAGGCCGGAACTGTTGTTTCAAGCAATTGAAGCTATACAGCCAGAGCGCTTCTATCTTTATCTGACCACAAATGGGTATTTCTTAGATAAAGTAATGGCACAACGTCTTGCTGATGCTAAAGTAGGACGGGTTTCAGTAAGTGTCGACAGTTTTGACGAAAAAACACATGATGCAATAAGAGGCCGAAAGGAATCATGGCGCAGAGCTATGGCAGGCCTAAAAAATGTTCAGGAGGTCGGTATGCACCCCTATCTCAACATTACAGTCGGCCATTACAATGCTTTTTCTGAAGACATTGAATTACTTTGCCAATACTCAGAAGATCACAATTATACTACGCTACTCAATGTGGCGGTACCTTCTGGAATGTGGCTAAAAATTGATAAGATGATAGAAATAGTTGTTGATGAAAAGGACAAAGCAAGATTAATGGAACTTAGAAAGAAACACAGAAATATTCTCAGAAATCTATGGAATCCCTTTGACAAACATTATGAAAGTGTGCTTGGCTGTAATACTGTGAATCGAATGTACATAACTCCATTAGGTGATGTACTTGCTTGTCCATATGTGCATATTAAGATCGGAAATGTTTATGAAAACACTTTGGAAGAAATACGAGATTATGGTTTCAGTATTAAGCATTTCAACCAATATAGTTCACTTTGTTTAGCAGGTGAGGATACTGAATTTATACAGAAATATATGAGTTTCGAAGGCCAATCAATATTTGATCCTGCAATAGCTCAAGAAATATTCAATAAAGATGATTTCGTAAACTGAACGGTACATACAATTCTACTCAAAGGGAAAACAGCGGTTGTTACTGGTTGCAGCCGCGGTATCGGGAAAGCTATCTTGCATGCGTTCGCCATTAATGGTGCAAATGTGTGGGCTTGCGCCCGTCGGTCAGATGATCAGTTTACGAAGTATTTAGCAAATCTTGAAAAAGAGACTTGCGTGAATATCTTACCTGTATACTTTGATCTTGCGGATGTTGAGGAGGTAAAAACTGGAGCTAAAAAGATCATGTCGGCGAATAGATCCGTTGACATCCTCGTCAACAACGCGGGCATCATCTACACAGCCCCATTTCAGATGACATCGGCGCACAAAATGAAGGAGGTGTTTGAAATAAATTTCTTTTCACAATTGCTATTGACGCAATATATCGTGAGAATGATGATTCGCCAAAAGACCGGAAGTATCATCAATATTTCGTCCAGTGCGGCGATCGAAGGCAACGAAGGTCGGACAGGATATGCATCTGCGAAAGCGGCAATGATTGCTTCGACGAAAGTAATGGCAAAAGAACTAGCAGCTTTTAACATTAGAGTAAACGCTATTGCTCCGGGACTTACCCAAACAGAAATGATGTTACGTAGTACCCCTGAGGATGCTTTGCAGGAAACACTAAACAGGATTTGTATGAGACGAGTTGGCCAGCCTGAAGAGATTGCAAATGCGGTATTATTTCTAGCCTCCAATCTATCATCATATATCACCAGTCAAGTCTTGCGCGTGGATGGAGGAATGTAATAAATGGGAGATCGCAAACAAATAATAAAGAAACTGGAAACCAAGGCGATGAGGATGTGGAAGAAAGTGCTGGACATGGCCCTAACTGCAGGTGCTAATAGTTCACATTTCGGAGGCGGTCTTTCAATTGTTGACATAACCGCGACACTCTATGGTGAGATAATGAATTTGGATCCTAATGATCCTGAATGGGTAGGACGTGATCGGTTTATTCTAAGTAAAGGTCACGGAGTTCTCGGTTATTACACAGCCCTCTCGGAAATCGGTTATATTCCTGAAGAAGATCTCAAAACATTTGAAAAAAATGGTAGTTATCTTTACGGTCATCCAGTAATAAACCATCCGAAAGGTATTGAATTTTCAAACGGTAGTCTTGGAATGGGTCTGTCGCTTGGTGTTGGTGTCGCTCTAGCGGGCAAGAGAAAAAACTTGGATTTCATAGTTTATGTATTGCTGGGCGATGGTGAATGTAATGAAGGGTCTGTATGGGAAGCAGCCATGGCATCTACCCATTATAAATTAGATAATCTAGTTGCGATTCTGGACAAAAATAACTTGCAGCAGACTGGTGCAAATAGTGAAATCATGAGCGTAGGTGATCTTGCCTCTAAATGGAAAAGTTTTGGTTGGTCTGTGTCAGAAATTGATGGCCATAATATTGCTGAAATTTATGATGCATTAATGAGTGCAAAAAAACAGAGGCTTCCACATGCGATTGTTGCAAATACGATAAAAGGCAAAGGGTTTTCGTTTGCTGAAAATAATAATGCATGGCATCATGCGCCATTAAGTTTGTCCCAATATGAAGCTGCGCTGGAAGAGCTTAATTATGATATATAAAAAAACTATATGAAGATTAATGAATCAAGAATAAAAATGTGGTCCCGTGTTGGTCCCCGGGCCACTTTTGGACTAGCTGCGTTAGAATTGGGGGAAACAATCGATGATCTTTTGATCCTAACCGGTGACACTTCAACGTCTGCTGGTTTAGAGCGATTCAAAAAAACATACCCCGAAAAATTTTTAGATGTTGGTATTGCTGAGCAAAACATGATTGGCATTGCAGCAGGCCTTGCGAGCGAGGGGATTAAGGTCATAACTGCTACATTTGCCCCTTTTCAAACAATGCGTTGCTGTGAACAAATTAAGGTCAATTTGGCATATATGAAACGTAATGTCTGCATGGTTGGTCTTGCTAGTGGTGTTGTGCTCGGGACACTTGGGTATACGCACTGTTGTATTGAGGATATTTCTATTATGAGATCTATGCCTGGCATAACAGTCGTATCCCCAGCTGATTGTACTGAGACGGTAAAAGCTGTCCTTGCTGCTGTCCACCATGAACAATCGGTCTATATTCGGTTAACGGGCGGTGCCGGAACCCCTTTAGTTTACGATGAGGACTACCAATTTGAGATAGGAAAGGCAATTGTGCTGCGTGGTGGCGGTGATATAACAATAATTGCCACCGGTACCATGGTCTCCGAATCGCTTAAAGCAGCAGCAATATTGTCCGAGCAGGACATATCTTCAGCAGTTATAGATATGCATACTATAAAACCACTTGACACTGCTGTCATTGACAAGGCCTGTGAGTCTTCAAGACTTATTGTATCTGTTGAAGAGCACAGCATTGTCGGCGGGCTTGGAAGTGCTGTAGCTGAATATAAAACAAAACTAACAAATACACCTCCTCAGTTATTCATCGGATTGCCTGATAAATATGGTGAAACTGTGGGTGAGTATAGCTTTTTGTTAGAGAAATATGGACTAACAGCTGAGCAGATAGCCACAAGAATCTTGAATCAATATGGAAGAACACAATAATTATATCAGCTACAAAGAAATAATCTCTCGAATTGATATAAATTACGGAGATATTGTAGTTGTGGGTTCTGACTTATTGCGATTCATGTGCGTATGTCGAGATAATAAGGAACAATTTAATCCGAACATATTTATTGATTCAATAATCGCGAAAATTGGTGATAAAGGAACATTGCTCTTCCCCACCTTTAATTGGGATTTCTGCAAAGGGAAAACATTTGACTATCGAAAAACGTTATCACAAGTGGGCGCAATTAACAATATAGCACTCAAGAGGAATGATTTTAAGAGAACAAGACACCCGATATATTCTTTTGTAGTATGGGGAAAAGATCAAAATTATCTGTGTCATTTAGATAACATCAGTGCATGGGGATCCGATTCGCCTTTTAGGTATCTTTATGAAAATCGAGCCTTTCACCTGTCAATAGGTATACATTATCCTAAAACGTTTTGGTTCGCGCATTATGTGGAAGAGGAAGTCGAGGTAAACTATCGATTTCACAAGAAATTTGTAGCACGTTATATTGATGAAAATAGAGTGCTAAGGAATGCTACATATAGCATGTACGTTAGGGATTTAAATACGAATATTATTAGAACAGCAATAAAACCCAAATTGGATGATATTCTGTTAGACAATGGTTGTTATAATGAATATTGTATTAATGGAATATATTTTGGATTAGTTGATTTGTATGGAGCTATCAATATTATGGTAGATGATGTTAGAGCGGGAGGTGACCTAGTATATCCTGTAACTAATGCCAAATAATATTAAATTGGTCTATTGTTTGGAAAGTGGAAGCAACTGCCAGGTGCAACTATGGATGAGTGGCTCAAGAATACCCTATTTGGTGATTTGCAACCTTGATAAAATTCAGGTCTGTTGTTTTGTCTGTCCACGACACGATTTATGGCTTTCGCAGTGATGGTAAAAAAAGGTGCTTCTTGGGAAAGTACTGGCGGATCAGGCCATTCGTGTTTTCGTCAGTAACTGGCTTATGGGAGGAATAGGGGTGGACAAAATCTACCTCTGTGCTAAGGGCGATTGGAATGCGTTCATGATAGGAGAACTCCTTGCCGTTATCTGCTGTGATCGCGTGCGCTCGCATCGAAAGCGGCTTCAGGGGCTCGAAGACAGTGGCAGCCACCGCTTGAGGTGTCTTGCGGTTGACCTTTGTCAGGATGGCTAAGGGAGACTTGCGCTCGGTCAGAGAGATAATCGTGTGACGATGTCCTTTTCCAATCATTACACCCACCTCTCAATCGCCGAGAGACTAGCGGGTATCCACGATACCAGGCCGGGCGTCGATACTTACTCTAAACTTGAGCATTCTTCCACGCCGATCGTAACTCCCGGAGCGCTTTCTCCGTTGTTTCTTACAGCGTAGATGGCGACAGAGATCATCACCAGCATGTTTATCTGCGAGAATATACTGGTATCATCCATTTATGGCTAATGTAATGGCCACGGCACTTCTTGAGTCAGCCCGACACTTGCTCCGGGCTCCAGTCTTGGCGGATGAACGGTTCGACCGCGTGCTAGCTGGACGCGACTATGTGACAAGATGGTTTTTTGCCTCTGCGCTTAGCCAACTGATGCGCCTGCTTGGGTCGACAGCTTCTCAGTCCGCGATCGCGTTTCAACTCCCTGCTGATGGTGGATTTGTCAACCTTGATCCAGGGCGTAATCTACGCTTGACGATGTCCCGCTTTCAGAAGCGCATGAATCTGGCATCTTTGTTCCCGGATATGCTGTGCGCAGGTTCGCACCTATGCTCCTTTGCCTGGATTGGCACGAGAAACTCTGATACTACCGCAGCTTACCTCCTATTCCAACCTTTAATTTTGCACTTGTGAGTTGAATCCACGTAATATTGTATGATTTTCATTCTGGAATTAATCCGAAATTTTCATGATTGAACATATTTAGATGCATAACCAAAATAGAAATAAGTTGGGTCATATAATGCATCAGTGGGCTTCTGATCTATTCCCTATATGTAGAAGTGTCACCGGAAAAGGTGTCAGGCAAACTTTGAATTATATTAAGAACTTATTGCCAGAAATTACAATATGCAATATTACCTCAGGTACACCAGCTTTTGACTGGGTGGTCCCGGATGAATGGAACATTAAAGACGCATTCATAGAGAATGAAAGTGGGAAACGAATTGTTGATTTTAACAATAACAACCTTCATGTGGTAGGTTATTCGGAACCTGTTGACAAATGGTTGACACTTGAGGAACTGAATCCACATTTGCATTCCCTGCCTGATCAGCCTAATGCAATACCATACGTTACTTCATATTATAAAAGACGTTGGGGTTTCAGTCTGACCGACAATCAACGTAATTCACTGAAACCCGGTCGTTACCATGTGGTGGTGGATTCTGATCTGAAACCCGGTGTGCTGAATTACGGTGAGATAATAATTCCGGGTGAATCAGCAAAGGAAGTATTTTTGTCTACCTTTGTCTGTCATCCATCCATGGCAAACAATGAACTTTCCGGACCTGTCGTGACAACAGCTTTGGCGCAGTGGTTGTTATCTTTGAAAGAGAGACGTTACACCTACCGCATCATTTTTGTCCCAGAAACGATCGGATCCATTGTCTATTTGAGTATGAATTTGGATCATCTCAAGAAAAATGTCATTGCCGGTTTTAACATCACCTGCATTGGGGATGATCGCTGTTATTCATATCTGCCCTCTCGTGCTGGAAATGCACTGTCGGACATAGCCGCTGTCCACTTACTGAAGCATATTGATCCAGAATTCAAACGATATACTTGGCTTAATCGCGGCAGCGATGAACGTCAATACTGCGCACCGGGGGTAGATCTTCCTGTTGCCACAATTATGCGAAGTAAGTATGGAGAGTATCCTGAATACCATACATCGCTGGATGATCTGGTACTGGTGACACCTAGCGGATTGGAGGGCGGTTACAATGCATTGAGATCGGCCATCAAAATCATTGAAAAAAACGTCTATTTAATAACGACGGTAATCGGAGAACCGCAACTGGGAAAACGAGGACTTTACCCAACGCTCAGCACAAAACACCCCAGCCAATCCACGAGAACCATGATGAACCTTATTTCCTATTGTGACGGACAACACAGTCTGTTGGAAATAGCAGAGTTGATAAAAGAGCCATTTTGGGATTTGCTCCCGATGGTGAAAACCCTGCAGGAAAATGAACTTGTCGGCTACATTAATGTTTAGATGGAATGCGAGTGCGCCATCATAGACTCGGGAATCATTGGAACAGGTTCTTGCCTGAAACCGGCAGTCCGATGCAGAACAACGCATCGAGCAATACTAAATTGGTCGACTGCGAGCCAGTGTCATTGTTGCGGCGGCGGCCAGGCTGAGGATTTCCTTCGTCTCTCGCCTGGCTGTGGTGCTGGAGATAACCTAGGGAGTGTTTGAAACAGTAGATGCTCAGTGACATTCAATCCAGCAGGTTCTTGATGTCCTCTCCCGCAAAGATGTGCGCGTCCCCTCAGCAACGCTGGTATTTCTGGCGTTGGTGCGCAAAAGGCAACCATAGCGGATAAAGCCCGGCCGGAAGCCACTGATCCATGCCCTAGGCCGCAGACAGCGCCATCACCTACGCCCACCTCCACACCAGCACCTTAACCAACCCCAACTTCTACCCCAGAAGTGCAGGACGTATTCGTAGAGGTAGTTTCAGACGAAAACTGTCAGCCATTCGCCTAGGTATTGTCTCGTCAGCTTCCCAAAGGGAGCGAAGGTTTCCTTTCTGCCTTTTCCGATTACTCTAATTGTACCTATCTTCCAATCTAAGAATTCAGGCTTGACGTCAACCAATGGGCTGTGATTGCGTCAGGCCACACACCAGAAATCTGCGCTTTCCGTGAATCCCCACTCTTGCAGCCGCGCGCGGATTAGTGCCCGTGCGCCGCGCGAGCCGACCGCGGCCAGCAATGCGGGGTGGGTGTGCTGTCGCCACAGATCCGGCAAATCAGCAGCGGAGTGAATTGGGCGACCGCGCAGCGTGCGGCCGGTTTTTCCCACGTCGATATCAAGAAAGGCGAGCAACGGAGCGCCCCCGCGCACAAGGTGCTTGGAGAGGCGCCGGCCCATTTGCCCCGCTCCCCAGATGATGACAGCGTCGCGGCCGCATAGTGGGTCGCGCAGCAAATAGTGAGCCTTGGCGCGCAAGAAATTTTCCACTGAATAGCGCGCGTCGGTGCGCGTGGCGCGCTCCGGATGGTCGCGCCAGCGCAGCAAAGTCTGCGTAATTTTCTCCATTCGTTTCCCCGCCAGATGGTAGCGCAGCCAGAGGTCGTAATCCTCCGCCCAGCCGCGCTCTTGATAGCCGCCCAACGCCAACAGCTCGGCGCCGCGCAGCATGACGGAAGGGTGCGGCAGCGGGCTTTCGATGAACATGTCGCGCGCGATTTCGGTCGGCGTAGTCAGTGCGTTCAACCATTCGATATAACGGCGGAATCCTTGCGTCACCGTGTCGGCCGGAAAGGGCTCGACAAGGCAGCTGACTACGCTCAGCCCCGGTTGTGCGCGCAACCGCTCAGCCTGCAGCTCCAATCGGCGTGGGTGCGCGAGATCATCAGCATCCATGCGCGCTACGAACTCGCCTTGACAGGCAGCTAGGCCGCGGTTGAGCGCTTCAATCAGGCCGACGCGCGGGAGCTGGATGGGGCGCACGCGCAAGTCGTCTGCGGCGCAGGCCTGCAGGATGGCTCCGCTCTCGTCGGTGGAGCCATCGTTCACCGCCACCACTTCGAAATCTGGCAGTGACTGCGCCCGCAGGCTGGCAAGCGTCTCGGGGAGCGTGGTCGCCGCGTTGTGAGCTGGCAGCAACACGGAGACAATCGGGGTGCTCATGTGCTCATTCTACCCCGGAGAGCTATAGAATCATATTGAGACTCTCGGCGTCACTAGCATCCTTCGGACGCAAGGGATTCCCAAAGCGTGCGAGTGGCTTTATCGGCTGCGCGCACACGGTGTAATCTCGCAGTGGCGGGTGCACAGCTTTTCGCCGCGCCCGATATCACATCTCGAGGTCAGATCAGAAATGTCCCCCAGTGACGGCATTACCCGATTGAAGGTTCCCGGCCCCAGAGCGCAGGCACTGTTTGCGCGTGACGAGAGCGTGGTTTCGCAGGTGTACGGACGGCCATACGCGTTCGCCATGAGCCGCGGGCAGGGCGCGCGCGTTTTCGACGTGGACGGCAATCGCCTCCTCGATTTTGTGGCCGGAATCGCGGTCAGTGCCACCGGTCACTGTCATCCGCGCGTGGTGGCGGCGCTGCGAGAGCAGGCCGAGAAGTTCCTGCATGTTTCATCCCCTATTACCACGAGCAGTGGGTGCTGCTGCGCTTGAATCCGGGCGTCGCACCGGACACGCATCGCCACCCGAGACCACGTCGAATCCCATCCCAGCCGCGGCGATTGTGCGCAGGATGGCGAGGTTGTCGTTGGCCTTCACAGCAAAGCAAATGAGCGCATTCAGCGCGGTGAAGGCGGTCTGCATTTGCGTGATGTTGGCGCGCAGGCTCGCGGCGAAGTATACGTACAGTGGAGTGCCGTATTCATTTGTCAATTGCTCGAGCGCGAGGGATTCGCAGTTCAGACGGTTTCTGTGATAGTTGAATAGAGGCATAATTGACGCTGAGACAGGTTGTTTGGTGTGGTCAATACCTTGTCATATTATGTCAGAAAACGTGCAACCGGGATTGTGGCGCCACTCTGTATTGAGGGCTTTGCATCGGTTCGCTGCCAGCAGTGGTTCAAGGCGTTTTACACGATAACGGCTCATTGATGCGGAGATGGGCTGATGATGTTGAGGCTCGCGGACCGCTGACGAATATCATTTGCTGCAGCCGGGTGCATGATGTGCCTTATGAAGAATGTTGCCTTACTATTGCAGATGATTTCGCGATGTTGCACAAAGCAGATGTTGGCAGTCGATTCATGAAGTCGGTTCTCAAACTAACACAGGTTTTCAATCCACCTGATCTTCGAAGGCTAGCGGCCAGGTTTCTGCAGAAGCACAGAATCGGGACTGGATTCGAACAGCCTGCGAAGCCGCTATAGTCTCCATCGAGCGTATTTACCCCTCCAACGTCGCCACCGTCACCCCACCTCCGCCCTCGCCGGGTTTGCCCGACCGGAGTGATTTAACTTCCGGGTGCGTGCGCAGCGCATCACGCACCGCCCGACGCATCTGCCCGGTGCCCTTGCCGTGCACGATGCGCACCCAGGGAAGCTCGGCTAGCACGGCGGCATCCAGGTAGCGCTCCAGATTGTGTATCCCTTCCTCGATGCGCTGGCCACGCAGGTGCAGCTCCATGCCGGGTGAGGACGCGCGCACGCGCACGCTTTGCGCGGATTGGGTGCGCGAGGCATTTTCGGGAGTGCCGGCGCTGCCGGGGCGCAGCTCATCCAGCCCGGCCCGCAGGCGCAGCCGTCCGATCTGCACCTCTGCCTCGCCGTCGCTCAGCGCGGTGACGACGCCCTCCGCCTGCAGGCGTTCCACGCGTACGCGGTCGCCTAGGCGCAACGCGCGCTCAGACTCGGGCTTCCCGGGCGTATCGGCGGAAATCGGCAGCACGGCCTTCTCTTCCAGCGCGCGCGCTTGCTGCGCCACCTGCTGCAGTTCCTGCAGTGGTAAGCCGCCGGCCTTCAGACGGCGACGCAGGCGCTTTATCTCGGTGCGCAGCGCGGCCAGTTCTGCCTGCGCCTGTTCGCGCGCAGCCATCAGGATGGCGCGGCGCTCGTCGTCGATGGATGCCAAGCTAGTTTCCAGTTCAGCCTGTCGGTCTTCGGCCTGCGCACGCATCGCCTCGCTGTGCTCACGTTCCTTTCGCGCGCTGTTGCGCTGGCGCTGGAGATCGGCTAGGAGTGCGTCGGCTTCTTGGTCTGCGGCGCTGAGCATGCCACGCGCGTGCGCGATGACATCCTGCGCCAGCCCTAGGCGTTTCGCGATAGGCAGCGCGTTCGAGCGCCCGGGCAGGCCGATGGTCAGATGATAGACTGGGGCCAGCGTCTTGGGGTCAAAATCCACGCTGGCGTTGATGACGCCGGGCGTGTTGTGCGAGAAAACCTTCAGGCGCTGGTAATGGGTGCTCGCGAGTGTTGTTGCGCGACGCTGCAACAGATTCTGCAATAGCGCCTGCGCCAGCGCCGAACCCTCCCCCGGATCTGTGCCCGCGCCGATTTCATCTAGCAGCACCAGCGAGCGCGCGTCCACCGCGGCCAGCATGCGTGTGATGTTGCCGATGTGGGATGAGAAAGTGGAGAGACTTTGCTCGATTGACTGCTCATCGCCGATGTCGGCGAACACGCCGCTGAAGAGCGGCAGCGCAGCCCCGTCCTGCACCGGAAGCTGTAGCCCGCAGGCGGCCATCAGCGCCAGCAGCCCGACCGTTTTCAGCGTGACGGTCTTTCCACCTGTGTTTGGGCCAGTGATGACTACGACCGTGGTAGCGGAGTCAATTTCGAAATCAATTGGCACCACCGCTTCGGGCGGCAGCAATGGATGGCGGGCAGCTTGCAGCCGGATGGGGCAGTCGCGCCCGCCGGACTCTGTGGCCGCCGATATTTGTAGTAGTTCCGGTTCGCTGGCTTGCAGCGCCTCCGCGTAACGCGCGCACGCGAAGGATAAGTCGAGCGCGGCAAGCGCCTCCACGCTGCGCGTGATTTCCTGTACTTTTGCGCCGACATGGCCGCAAAGGGCGCGCAGCACGCGTTCCACCTCCTCGCGCTCAGCCAGTTGGAGCTCGCGCCGGCGGTTATTCAGTTCAAGCGTGGCCAGCGGCTCGATGAAAAGCGTGGCCCCGGAGGCGGACTGGTCGTGCACGATTCCGCGAATGCGACCTTTGAAATTGACTTTCAGTGGAACGACATAGCGATCGGCGCGCTGCGTGATGAGCGCCTCCTGCAGGTATTCGGCGTTGCGCGGGTTGTTTATCAGGCGCTCGAGTTTTTGCATCAATCGCTCGTGCGTTTCGGTGAGCTCGGCGCGGATATTGGCGAGCTGCGCGGAGGCGGTGTTCAGCACCTCGCCGTGTTCATCCAGCGCACGCCCGATTGCCTTTTCCAGTTCGGGAAGGTCGTGCAGGTTCTCGGCGTGGGCACGCAGCAGCTCGAATTGCGCGCGCGCGCCTAGCACTACTTTCTTGAGCGCGTGGGCGGCTATCAGCGTGTTTTTGATTTCGAGCAGCTCGGCGGGCAGCAGCACCGTGGCGCGGGCGGATCGTTCGGCTGGGGCGCGCACATCGCACGCTGCGCCGACGCTGGCCTGCGGGTGGTTCTGCAGCAGCCGGCGGGCTTCGGCGGTCTCGCGCTGGCGGCGTTGTGCTTCGGTCAGCTCGGGGGTGGGCTGCAGCTGCAGCGCCAGTTCGCGGCTGGCGGAAAAGTCGCAGTGGCCGGCCAGCCGTTCAAGCACCAGCGGCAGTTCGAGGGTGAGCAGCGATTTAGTGTCCATGAGCGTGGGAGGATTATTATACAGGCCGGCAACGGCGCCCTTGCAGATGGTATCATTAGGGGCCGCATTCGGGCGACGTGATACAATTTCCATTAATTACAGAGCTGCGAAGGAAACACCCTTGCCTCAGGACACATTCGGACGCTCGCTGCAGGATTTGCGCATTTCGGTCACTGACCGCTGTAACCTGCGCTGCGTTTATTGCATGCCCAAAGAAGTCTTCGGGCCGGATTATCCTTATTTGGCGCGAAGCGAGCTGCTCACATACGAGGAAATCGCGCGGTTGACGCGCGTACTTACCGGCTTGGGTGTGCGCAAGGTGCGCCTGACCGGCGGTGAGCCGCTGTTGCGCCACGGTGTGGAGCGCCTGATTGAAATGCTGGCACACGTTCCGGACCTCGACCTGACGCTGACAACCAACGGCGCGCTGCTCACGCAGGAAAAGGCTCTTGCTCTGAGAGCGGCCGGCCTGCAGCGCATCACCGTCAGCCTTGACTCGCTCGACGAGGCCGTGTTCACTGCCCTGAACGATGTCGATTTTCTGGTGGAACGCGCGCTGACGGGCATCGAGAACGCGGCTGTGGCCGGGTTGACGCCGGTGAAAATCAACATGGTGGTGCTGCGCAGCGTCAATATGGAAAGCGTGCTGCCAATGGCGCGGCACTTCCACGGCAGCGGGCATATTCTGCGCTTCATTGAATACATGGACGTGGGTGACAGCAACGGCTGGAAACTGGACGAGGTGGTTCCCGCTGCCGAACTGGTCGCGCTCATCGGCGCCGAACTTCCGCTCGAACCGATCGCGCCGAATTACCGCGGCGAAGTGGCGCGGCGCTGGCGCTATGCCGACGGCGGCGGCGAAATCGGACTGATATCGTCAGTCTCTCAGCCCTTCTGCGGCGATTGCACGCGCGCGCGCCTTTCGGCGCGCGGGGAGCTTTTTACCTGCCTCTTCGCTTCCGCCGGTCACGATGTGCGCGCGTTGCTGCGCAGCCGGACCTCCGATGAGCATGTTTCCACGCGACTGAGGGCTATCTGGAGGCAGCGGGATGACCGTTATTCAGAGTTGCGCAGCGCGCGGGCGCCGTGCCGGCCGCGCGTGGAGATGTCGTACATCGGCGGGTAGCGCCGCCGGCTTCAATCTAGGTTTTCTGCGGCGAGCTCCCAGAAAGATCCGACCTCGTGCTTAAAACGGTGCACGTTCACCCTATGCAGCAACAGGATTGCCAGTAAGAGTCCGGCGGCTTCTAACGCGAATACCGCGCCGTATGCTTGCCCGGGCAGCGTGCCCGCAGCAAGAAATGCGCCCTATAGCCCGCCCGAGAGCAGCGAGGCTGGTCCCTTCGCTAGTGCCTGCACCAGCGTCCACGCCCCCATGAAAAGGCCGGTGTGCTGGCTGGAAGTCATATCCATCATCAAGGAGACGCTGCCGACGGTGAAGAAACCGGCCCCTAGTCCGAGCAGCGTGATTGCGGCAGCTAATATTCTCGCGCTCTCTGAGAATCCAACGGCTGCCAGCCCGCCGAAAGCCGTGACCATTATCCAGCACCCCAGTCCGGCCACCCATCGCTTGCCCATCCACGGGATGAGGCTCAACCCGCCCAGTAGCATTCCCGCAACTACGCCCACGCCCATGTAGGAGTTGAAGCGCGTGGTCTCGGCGGGCGGTAGCCCGAAGACCTCGCCGCCGAAAGGCTCCAGAATGACGTCCTGCATGAAATAGGAGAACATCCCCACCATCAGGAAAACGGCGAAGCGGCGCGAGTTCTGGCTGCGCGCCAGTAGCGTGAGTGCAACGCGCAGGCTCTCGTGACGGCTATACAGTTCATCGCGGCTGCGCGGCTCCTGCCGCCAGAGCGCAACCACGGCGAGCAGCAGCGTCACTGCAAAGCCGCCCGTGAAGAGCGTTACCATGCGCTCAAACGCGTAAATGCGCATGAACATCGCCGCTCCTACGCCGGTTACGATGATGCCCACCATCATCAGAGTCCACACTATCCCGGTGGCCGGCCCGCGTTCTACCCGGCTGGTGCGGTCCGCGATAAGCGCGAGGTAAGCCGTGCCGGCCACAAAGGTAGCCATGCCCTCCAGCAAGAAAAAGATGAACGCGGCAGCGATATGCAGCGGCGTCGCCGTGGGCGCAAGCCAGCGCACCACCCATGGAGAAAGCGCCAGAATCAGGCCGGTGAGCGAAACGCCCAGCAGGATGTAAAGCGTGCGACGGTATCCGCCGATGCGATGCATGTCCGAGAAGTGCCCGAAAGGGATGGCTACCACCGCGCCGAGGTAGTGACCGCCGCCCACCAGCAGCCCGACAACCAGCAGGTCGAGCCCGAGCTCGAAGCGCATGACGCGGTTGAGGACGCCCAAGAACAGCACTGAGAGCCCACCAGCCGCCATCTGGAAAAGCCCCAGTCGAAGCAATTGAGGTCTGGTCATGCTATGGTTTATTCTGCGTTGAGGCGCGACCTCGCTGCCGCTCTCAATTTATTGGGCCTGAATCTTGCCGCCACCATAAAGCCGGTGAAAAGCAGCCCGGCTGCCAGCAGCTCGCCCAAGTATAACCATGCGCCAAAACCCATGCGCGTGAGCACACTGGCGAAACTTATCACCAGCGCCCCAGCAGCGATGAGCAGGTTGCCAATTACACGATTGGGTAGAACGCGTTTGCGCCAGAAAAGATATGAAGACCAGAGCGCGCCGCCGACCAGTGCGATCACTCCGTAGACATTGAAGAGCGGCGTTGCCAGCCTGATGGTCGCGCCCTCGCGCACTGGCGGCATGATGCGGCTGTATTGCTCGCTGATTGGTGATTGCGGGTTGAATAAGGTTTCGTCCAGCAGGGGCATTACCTGCAGCATGAGCGCCAGCGCGGCCAGACTGCCCAGCAGCAGCAGCGCCGTCCAGGGCAGCACCCGTTTGCGGGAGAAAAGCAGGTATAACGTGCCCTGCCCGATCCAGGCGGCGTTCAGGGCTGCACCAAAGAAATACCAGCTGAAGAACGCCCAGCGGCTCCACCCAAGCGCCAGGACTGCCTCCGCGAAGCTGGAGAAGCTGAACATCAACAACCCGATGCCCCAGAAGAGGAAATGTAATTCCCAGCGTGCGAAAAAGTGACGCAGCACCGCAACGCAAAAAAGCAGCATGACAGCTGTGGAGAAAAAAGGCAGCAACGTGTTGTTGGTCAGCATGTGCTCTTGATTCTCAGCGCGCTACGGGCACAAAACCGAAGGCTACGCCGAATGCCAGCACCACTATCGTGGCCAGCACGATTCCCAGCTCAAGCATCAGCACGGGGACCACTTTACCGAAAAAGGTTGAATCGGCGGGAATGCGTGCGCCATGCAGTTTTGGTTTGCATGGCATTGTCCGTGTCCGTCCATTGATCTCGTCGGCTTCCCAGATGTCCGCGTGCTCAGGCGTGGATTATTTCGCCCACCAAACCGTGCGCTGCCTCCGCTACCACTTCCGATAGCGTCGGGTGGGCGTGCACGTTGCGCGCAATTTCCGCCCCGGTCAGTTCCAGACCGTGAGCGAGGGTGAGTTCGGGCAGTAGCTCGGTCACCTGTGCGCCAATCATGTGCGCACCGATGATTTTCCCGTACCTAGCGTCGCTGACAATCTTGGCCCAGCCGCTGCAATCTCCCAACCCCAGCGCCTTGCTGTTGGCGCGGAAATCGAAGCGGGCGGTCTTCACCTCGTATCCGGCCGAGAGCGCCTCGGCCTCGCTGTAGCCGAAGGAGGCTACCTCGGGATAGCAGTAAGTGGCGCGCGGCATCATTCTGTAATCCAATCCCACGCCGGGCACACCGGCGATGGTATCGGCGACGACGACGCCCTGCGCAGAGGCCACGTGCGCCAGCAGCATTTTACCGGTCACGTCACCGACAGCGAAAACGCCATCCACATTAGTGCGCATGCCGGCATCTATCTTGACAAAGCCACCTTCATCACGCTCCACGCCCAGTGTATCCAACCCGAGGTTTTCGCTATTGGGTGCAAAACCGACCGCCACCAGCGCTTGCTCGGTAGTTACAGTCCGCACGCCACTCCCTGTTGACACCTCGACCTCCACGTTGTGGGTGCCTGTCTGCAGCCGCTTGACTGTCGCGCCAGCAAGTACCTCGATGCCCCTTTTTTTGAATGCGCGCGTCAATTCGGCGCTTACCTGCTCGTCTTCCAGTGGAAGGATGCGCGGCAGCATCTCAATGAGAGTGACCTGGCTGCCGTACGCACTCCAGACTGTGGCGAACTCCACCCCGATTGCCCCCCCGCCAACGATTACCACTGATGCGGGCAGACGCTCTTGCAGGATTGCCTCTCGGTAGGTGAGCACACGCTCTCCATCTGCGCTGAGAGCGGCCGGGCCTGCCGGACGTGCGCCGGTGGCGACCACAATGTTGCCGGCGGTCAGAGTGGTTGCGCCGCGGTCTGCGTCGGTGACCTGAACGGATGAGTTCGACGTCAACCGTGCTGTACCCATGTGCACGGCGATGTCGTTTTTCTTCATCAGGAAGGCGATGCCCTTTGTCAGTCGTTGTGTCACCCGGCGCGAGCGCTTGACGGCCACGCCGTAATCGAGGTTTAAATTCTCGCAAGAAAAGCCGAACTCATCCCCGCGATGACGCAGCGTGTGAGCGACCTCCGCATTCTTCAGCAGCGACTTGCTGGGGACGCACCCTACGTTAAGGCAGACACCTCCAAGCCACTCCTTGTCCACGATGGCGACTTTTTGTCCCATCTGGCTGGCGCGAATGGCGCACACGTACCCGCCCGGACCAGCGCCGATTATGATTAGGTCATAGTTCATGCTAGATCCAGTTCTCTAACACCGCCTTTACCTTCGCTAGGAACGTGTCGGCAATTGCCCCGTCAATGATGCGATGATCAAAGGTTAATGTCAGATATGCCATCGGTCGCGCCACCACCGCATCTTGCTTTACCACCGGCCGTTGCTGGATAGCGCCAACCCCCATGATGGCGCACTGCGGCTGGTTTATTATCGCCGTGGCCAGCAGTGATCCGGATACACCGTGGTTCGTTATCGTGAAAGTGCCGTCCTGCACCTCGTCCGGTTGGAGCTGCCGAGCCCGTGCCCGCGCCACCAGGTCATTCAGTTTACGCGCAGTCTCGGTGAGCGGCTTTCCAGCGGCGTTCTTGATGACCGGCACGATCAATCCCTCCTCCCCAAGCGAAACCGCCACGCCGATGTTGACCGCCTCCTTAAGCACAATCTTATCCTCGAGCAGCGCGCTGTTAACCATCGGATGAACCTGCAACGCGACCGCGCCCGTCGCCACAAAATAGGCTGTCAAAGTGAGCTTGACGCCGTCCTCGAGGAACTGGTCTTGGTTCTCGCTCTGATGGGCGAGCACCGCGCTCATATCCACCTCGAAAACGGTGGTGACGTGAGCGGCGGTGTGTTTGCTGCGTACCATGTGCTCGGCGATGGCCTGACGCATGGGCGTCAGCGGCTGTTCCGCGCCGCCGACATCTGTAGTGGCCACCACGCTTGCGCTGATGAAGCGCTTGACGTCTTTTTTCGTGATGCGGTTGCCGTGACCCGTGCCTGCAATTTCTCCTAGGTCTACATCATGTTCGGCGGCGAGCCTGGCGACTACCGGAGATATGTATGCGCCCTTCTTTTCCGCGGCAGTGGGGACGGCATCCGCAGGCGGGGCGGCAGCCGGTGTATGATCGGTCCGGGTCGAGGTCTCGGGCGCAGCGGGCAACGCCTCTCCGGCCTCACCAATCCATCCCAGCAGCGCGCCCGCCTGCACTGTAACGCCCTCGGCAATCAGCAGTTTGAGCACCGTGCCGCTCGCGGTAGCCGGAATCTCGGCATCCACTTTGTCGGTGGTCACCTCAAGAATGGGGTCGAATTGCTGCACGATGTCACCCTCGCCCACCAGCCATTTGCTCACCGTGCCTTCGACCACGCTCTCGCCGAGCTTGGGCATCACTATTTCAGTAGGCATCGCTTTCTCCTAACATGCGGCTAATTCCCGCATCGCGGCCGCAATGCGTTCTGCATCTGGCATGAACTAGTCCTGGAATTGGGGACTGCAAGGCACGGCGGACACGTCTGGGTCGGCCAGGTGCGCTTGTCCAGACGCCGCGCCCGCAGCATGGCAAACGGTAAAGCTTCAGTTGAATCTCACGGTCAGGCGCAGCCTCAGGCTTCATGCGTTTGCCCTTTCACTGAGTTTACCATGTGCGTCGCGCAGGATGCCGAATGCGGAGGTGCGGCTGCGCTCGTTTTCAGATTATCCTGCGCCTGTTCTCGAATACCGGCCTGTTCTCCAAAATGCGTTCCGGGGAGAAAATGTAGAGGTCGAGGATCGGTGGCTTTCCCAGAATCAATTCAGCAATATAACGTCCGACGGCGTGGCACTGCTGAAATCCATGGCCGGAAAATCCGTTTGCCAGAAAGAACCCGCGCAGTGCCGGCCACTCACCGAGAATGGCATTGCCGTCGAAGGTGTTGACCGCGTACAGGCCGGCCCAACCTCCGCTGATTTTCAGGCGGTCGAACGCCGGCATCACTTCGACAAGTTCTCCCCAGAGCAGCTCTTCAAACCGTTCACGTTCCCAGCGGAAATCATCACAACCGACCGGGTCATCCTCGCGCGAGCGGGCGCAGGTGAATTTGCCATTCCCCTCATGCATGCAGTACAGTCCGGAAGGGAAGAAAATAGGCGGCAGCCGTCTTTCGGGGCGTAGCGTGGTCTCCACTACCGTGACCTGACGCTTGGTGGGCGCAACCGGTAAGTCGATTCCGGCGCTGCCGGCGATTTTCGCGGCCCACGCGCCGGCAGAGTTGACCACGACGTCGGCCGCGAGCCGGCGTCCCGCCGCTAGCTCCACCCCGGCCACACGGTCAGCGCATAGCAGTAGTCGCTCTGCTTTGCCGTGAATGAACTGTGCCCCGAGAGCAGCCGCCTTCTTTCGGTAGCCATTTAGCACCGCTTCCGGAGACATTCTGCCGTCTTTTTGTCCGAACGTGCCGCCCACGCAGCCCTCTAGATTGTAGAACGGATAGCGCTGCTGTACCTGCTCCGGCGACAGCCATTCGACCTCACATCCCAGGCTGTGCTGCAGCGCGTAGCCTTGTTCGGCCTCCACGCGGCTGGCGGCGTCAACGATGAAGAGGTTTCCGTGCTGGTGGAAATCCACCTCCGGTTTTGATTCTCCCACCGCCATTTGCTCTGAGAAACCCTGCATCACTTGCAGTCCGTAAAGTGACATCTGGATGTTTTCCTTGATATTAAATTGCAGGCGGATGTTCCCCTCTGAAAGCGTGGTCGAGGCGTGGGCATACGTCGGGTCCATCTCAATCAAGGCGACATTCAGGTTGTCATCGGCCTGCAGCAGGTTGTAAGCGATGGCGCAGCCCATCACGCTGCCGCCGATCATGATTACGTCATAACCCTCGATGCTCATTTCCCGAATAGCAATGCTGCTGCGCTGATGCGGACATGGCCGCACTGTATCATAGGGCGAACGCCTTTCGCAGCACGGCAATATGGGCAGGCGTGGTTCCGCAGCACCCCCCGATTAGTGTGGCTCCGGCTTCTCTCCAGCGGCGGGCGTAAGCGGCGTAAGCTTCCGGTTGCACTGCATCGGTTTGCATCCAGTTCCCATCGCTGTTGAGATAACCGACATTGCCGTATGCGCCCACCGGAAGACTGGTGTGGGCGCGGAGGGTTGTCAGAGGCTGGTGCAGTTCCGGGGCGGACGTGCAGTTAATGAGCAGCGCATCCGGTTGCAGCGCGGTGAGTGCCTTGGCGGCAGCGGCCAGCGTCTCGCCGGAGAGCAGGTGGCCATCGCGGGCGCACACGACGCTGGTCAGAGTTGGCCGGCCGGTGGCCACGGCGGCGCGCGTGGCCGCTACGGCCTCGCGCACGCTGTTCATCCTTTCCACCAGCAGCGCATCCACCCCACAGGATGCAGGGCAATTGGCCATGGCGCTGTGTTCGACCGCTAATGTGGCGGCAGGTGGGGTGCATTGCGGAGAGTAGCTATCTTCGAGTGGGGCGATGGCTCCGGCCACGAGGGCGCGCGTGCCGGTTGACTCGATGGCCTGCCGCGCGATTTCAACCGCGCGGCAGGTCAACTGCTGCGCGCGCTCTCCCAAACCGGCCTGCTTTAGATTGTGGCGGTGGGTGCGAAAGGTGTTGGCCGTGATGATGTCCGCGCCGGCGCACAAGTAGTCCACATGAATCTGGCGCAGCGTTTCGGGCGCTTCCAGAATGGCGCGCGCCGACCAAAGCGGCAGGCTGATATCCACCCCGCGCCGGTTGAGTTCGGTGCCGGTGGCCCCGTCTAGCAGCAGCCCGGAGCGCAGCCTCTGGCGGATATCTGAACGCTGTGTGCTCTTGATTGCGCTTGATGTCATCAGCCGGGTTGCAGGCGGGCGACCTTCCTTTTCTGCGTTGATTATAACAAGACGGCCGTGTTTAGCGTTCCGGACTGTTCATCAAGCCACCCCACAACCACTGCGGATATATGAACGCGCCAGTGTTGCCGGTGTGATACGGGCTGGTCGCGTCCAGCGCGGCAGCCCACGACGCAACCACATCGTTAGCGTGCAGCCGCGAGCCATCATGAAAGCGCACGCCCGCGCGCAACCGGCAGACCCACTCGCCGGCGCCAGCATCTGGCGTGCATTCCTCGGCTAGGCGTGGCTCAACAAAGGGGGAATCGGGCGCGTACCCGTACAATCCCTGCAGTACCTGTTGACAGGCAGCCATAGATTCAAAATCAGTCTCGTCCGCGCAATACAGGCTGAGCGGCTCTGCGTTTTGCATGAAAATGAAGCGATCGCTTCCGGGGTCGCTCAGATGAAATTGTGGCGCGCCGAACGGGGGAACATGCAGGTTCGCCACGCCGGCGTGCGCGGCGTAAGCGCTGGCTCCGTGCGCGATGGGGATCGCCGGGATGAGCGCGCTGATAGCGTCATTTGCGCGCGCGTAAAGTGTGGCCGCCGTGCTCAGATCTGCCACGCCACCTGCTTGCAGCAGTAGATCTTGCAACTCTGGGTGCGCGCTGCCGAATTGGCGGCTGTGCTGCCCGAAATGGAAATCGAGGAAGCTGCTGACGTGAGCAAAGTCAGCGCCCCATCCGAGCAAATGAAAACCAGCTAGCTTCCCGCCGGTGGCCTGATTGATGAATGAGGTGGAATCCATCAGGATGACGGTGACCTCGATGCCAAGGTTTTCGCGCAGTTGGCGCTGCAGCTCCTCGGTTACCTGCCCCGGCTCCGGAAGGTAGAGCCGATAGACATCGTGGTAGTAAAGTGCGCTCTCGAAGCCGTGTGGGTATCCGGCGGCGGCCAGCAGCGCACGCGCAGCCGGCAGGTCGAATTCGGCCCAATTGGCTCCGGCACATCCGTTGGGAACGCTGCAGGGCGTGAAATGCGTGGCTACCTCTGAGCCAGCGGGATAAAACCCCGAGACAATCGCCTGCCGATTGATTCCCAACGCCACCGCGCGGCGCACGCGCGTGTCGTCGAACGGAGCGAAGGTGCTGTTCATGCCGAGGTAAAGCGTGTTTGTGCTTGGAACAGGGATTAACGTCAGACTGCCATCCTGCTGTACAAACTGATAATCAGTCGCGCGGACATGGGTAATCGCGTCCACCGCGCCCGAGCGCAGCTCCGCCAGCCGCGCCTCGGCTTCGGCCTCCCAGCGAAAGACCAGTTCGTTGAAAGGCGCGCGCTCCCCCCAGTAATCCTCGAAGCGGGTGAAGCGCAGGGTTTCGCCGCGCAGCCACTGCTGCAATTGCCAGGGCCCGGTGCCGATGGGATGCGCGAGAATCTCGCCGGTGCCGCTGGTAGACTCAATCCAGCTGCGCGGTTGGATGCCGAAGACCGGCAGCGCCGCCTTGGCCGGGAAAGCCGCATCGGGCGCGCACAGGCTGAAACTGACGGTGAGACCATCCAGCGCCGCGATTGCGCGCATGTTTCCGCTGCCCGCGCAGCTCGCGCTGCGCACGACCAGAAAGGCGGATGTGGGCTCGGGGGTGGGTCGGGTCGTGGCACTGGCTACCTGCGTGCTTACCGCCGGCGGCCGCAGAGTTTTGGTCGCAATTGACGCGCGCGCCTGCGCGGTCGGGTGCGCTGTGGGTTCCCGGTTGCAGGAAGCTGGACTGAAGGCAATCAGCAGCCAGAGAATGCCGGCTGCCGTCCGGGCGGGCGTGCGCATAACCGCGTTTATTTTTATGCAGGCGCGGGTATTTGTCAACGCGCACTTGGCGCGCGACGGGCATGTTGACAGGCGTGAAATCGGGTGTTATTATCTCGCCGTTCGGAAATGCGTGTGCCAGTGTGACCTCTGTTGGGAAGCGAGTCTGGGTTGAGTAACCCCGGGATCTTTGTGTTTCTCTCGGCGGCTTGCGGCTTTCCGGACGACAGAAATATCTCTAATTGAAAGCGGGAGGTAGCATCTCTGATGTCTGAGAGAATGACAGGTCAGGTGAAGTGGTTCAGTGCGCCCAAGGGGTACGGGTTCATAGGGCAGGACAATGGCGAAGAAGATGTTTTTGTACACTTTTCTTCCATTGCCATGGAGGGGTTTAAGAAACTCTTGAAGGGGCAGATGGTCGAGTACACGGTCGAGGAGGACGCCAAGGGCCTGCAAGCCGTGGACGTGCAGTGCGTCGATTGACCCTCGTGCCTGCATGGTCGTTTTCTCGCGCAGCGCCGCCGGCGGCAGCGAGGAAATTTGAGCGTAATCATTGCTCGTGCACGCTCGGTTCTGGTGTATAATGCGGACGGTGCAGTGGCCTGTCGCGTGATTGGAACGTGGACGCGGTGGAATTGCCGCAAGCGGCGCGGGCGCTTCCCGGGCAGGGCCTCGGGATTAGAGAGCGGTTTTCGCGGACATGTGGTGGCGGGCTCGGCGTCATCCCTCGGATCTCAGGCTAGGAGGCCAATACCATGTCAGTAGAGTTTTATGACGTAAAGCATCGCACCAAGGTAACCGTCGATGATGGCAAGGTCTGTAAGACCAGTTATTCCTCGACCACCAAGAGTGGCACCGTGCGTACCCGTTACGCTTTCCGCGGAAAGCTACCTGATGGCCGCAACGTGACCAAGTTCTGCAGCAAATCTGATTGGGACGCGAAGAACGTCCCGCTGGAATAAAACGGGAAATGCCCGCTAGGACGGCGGGCATTTTTGTTTACGAGATTGACCCGGCCGGTCAGTGCCGCCGGCGCGGGCGGTAGTGGATGGCCTCGGCGAAAAGGGTGCTCGCGGTAGCCCCAGTCAGGTCGGCCCCTGACAGGCTGGCACCAGCAGTTCTACCAAACTCGACGCCTGCTGTAGGTCGGCGCAATGCCAGATCATCTCTTCGAGGGCGGCCGCGCGCGGCGCCGGTAAAGTTTCTTGCGCCAACCAGCGGAATTTCTCTCTTAATTCCTCGTCAGTCGGAGGTGTCGTCAAATCCCAGCGCGCGCGAACGTCGCCTGAATCGAACGTGGCCCCGGCGGTGGTCTCGATGACGACGCGGGACATCCGGTCGGCAGGGAACCGTGCGTTGAAAGAATCGTCGTCCACCATTTCGACCCGCTCAGCGAGGCGCAAGACCAACGCATCGCGTAAGGCGGCGCTGCTGAGTTCTTCCAGGCCCAGTTGCCCGCGCGCCAGCGCCATCGCGACTGGAAAGGGCAGGCTGTATTGGGCTTCTTCCGTGCTCTGGGGCCGGCTGCAGGTCAGGCGCGAGGCCTCGTGAAAGGTGAATACCCGGATATGTTCGATGCCCGCCGGTTCAAGTTTATGCTTCTCCTGCAGGGCCAACGCGCCGGCAATGGCGGGCTGCGCCCAATAGCAAACTGCATAGGGCTTGAAGTACTGTTCCAGGATTGCCCACGATTTGCCCAGGTCATCCCAGAACTCTGCCACTTCCGGGGCTTCGACCGTCAGGGCCGGCGCGCCGGTAAAGTTGGTTGCGGCCAGCATCCCGGCGCTCACACCGGCCATTGCGCCCCAGCCCGATCCATCCTTGAGCATGGTGGGATGGTCAATGCAGCGCATCATCTGTGAGCGCGGGCCGTGGTATTCTGCGATACCAAGGGCATGGCGCGTCTTATCGGCGGTCAACCCAAGGCGACGGGAGGTCACCGCTGCGCAGCCCAACGCGTTCCATGCACCCGACGTGTGATAATCGCAGGCGGTGGCGTGCAGTGCCTTTCCGGCACGGATAGCCATTTCGTAACCGACCACTAGGGTCGTGAGCAACTCTTGGCCCGAAGAATCCCTCTCGCTGTCCATCGCCAATGTCGCCAGCGCAGCTGGTATCAGCGCTACGCCCGCGTGTCCCTTCACTGGGCGGCAACTGTCGTGCATATCCAGCGCGTCGATTGTCATGGCGTTTGCAAGCGCCGCGCCGGGAGGAGATGCCGTGCGCCCGTCCAACCACAACTGTGCGCCCTGGCCGCCGTAGGCTAACGTCACAAAATCGTGGATAATCTTTGATAGCTCTGTCTGCCGCCCGCCAACGGCTACGCCGATAGTGTCCAGCAGGCAACGGCGCGCCTGATTCCTAACCGCTTGCGGCAGTTGCTCCCATGATAGGTCATGGATAATCTGGTTGACGTTCATTCTTCTCCAGGATCACACGCCAGGCGAGGTGCGCACAATTCCATGCCTCGCCAGAAACCCGCGTTTAGGCATTACTTGTATGTCGCTCTTAGCCAGAGCCCGGTACTCAAGAATTCTGCAACACCAGTATGTGCCCTGCCCGCCCCCGGTTCAAGTGCGTCCATCCATCGAAATAACGCCCAATTCCCACAAACCCTGCCGGGAAGTGAGCGGGTCATATAGTGGCAAGTAACAATAGAAAAGTGAGCACGGGGGTGGCCAGTAAAGGCGTTACTGCTCACGTGCGCCCCCATATCTTCGTGTGATCAAGCGGCCCTGTCGGTGAGAGGTACCGGTGGGGCCGCTGTGATTCAGTCCCCCCCGGCGTATGGTCTAGAGACTACAACATCAGTGCGTTGTGCCCGCCCGCAGCCGCTACCTCCAGCGCGCACTTGACGTGCTCTTGGCCGCGGATTTCCTTGAAGTCGGTGAGGTGGAGCGGGTCCGCGGTTTCCTCGGCGCGCGCCAGCGCGGCCATGGGCAAGATTCAGCGCACATGGCGCAGCCCGCCGTCCAGCAAAAGTTCGCCGACTATAAGGGTCTCGGCCACGCTGGTGGGGTCGATTTGGCCGGAGATTATCAACGTGCCGATGGCGATGGGCAGGTCATAGGCCGAGCCTTCCTTGCGGATGGCTGCCAGGGCAAGGTTGACGGTGAGGCGGTGGCCGAGGACTATCAGCCCGGAGTTCTTCAGTGCGGCCTGCACGCGCTCGCGTGATTCCTGCACGGCCGCATCCGGCAGCCCGACGATGGTGAATGCGTGCAGTCCGCGATTCTCATGGTCAACCTCGACCTCGATCACCACCGCCTCAATGCCGACCACGGCGCATGAGAGCACCCGGGCGAGCATAGTGGTTGTTGACCTGCGCCGGTCATCGGCGCGATGCAAGAATCAGGCGAGGATTTCACGCAAGGCGGCGAGCAAGAGGGCGACGTTTTCGCGGCGGCTGGAGAAACCCATCAGGCCAATACGCCAGACCTGTCCGGCGAGCGCGCCGAAGCCGCCAGCGATTTCGACGTTGTAATCGTTGAGCAGCTGGCCGCGCACAGCGGCGTCATCCAGGCCCGCGTACAGGCGCGGGGTGGTCAGCATGGGCAGCCGGTGTTCAAGTGGCACGTGCAGCTCGAAGTCGAGCTCTTCCAATCCATCCCAGAGCAGCTCGGCCATGGAGCGGTGGCGTGCGTGGCGGGCTTGCAGGCCCTCCTCCTGCACCATGCGCAGTCCCTCGCGCAGCGCGTAAATCAGGCTCATGGAGGCGGTGTGGTGGTATGTCCGGTTTTCGTCCCAGTAGCGTTCTATCAGCGAAAGGTCTAGATACCAGTTGGCGACTGTGGTTTCGCGGCGCTGTATTATCTCTCGCGCGCGGTCGCTCACCGTGATCGGCGCCAGTCCGGGCGGGCATGAGAGGCACTTCTGCGAAGCGCTATACGCGATGTCAACGCCCCAGTCGTCGACCTGCAGTGGCACGCCGCTGAGCGAGGTCACTGTATCCAGCAGCAGCAGCGCGCCGTGCCGTCTGGCGAGCTCGCCGATGCCATCCATGGGCTGCAGTGCTCCGGTAGAGGTCTCGGCGTGCACTAGCGCGAGGATTTTGGTGGACCGCTTCTTTAGCGTGCTCTCGAGCTCGTCCGGCGAGAAGACCTGCCCCCACGGTTTCTGTAGCGGGGTGACATCGGCGCCGTAGCGGGCGGCGATTTCGGCAATGCGCGCCCCAAAAAAACCATTCACGCCGACGACGACATGGTCTCCTGACTCGATAAAATTGCACAATGATGCTTCCATTCCGGCGCTGCCGGTGCCGGAGATTGCCAGCGTCAATTTGTTTTCGGTCTGGAAGACGAAGCGCAGCAATTCCTGCACATCATCCATGATGGCGAGGAAATCGGGGTCCAGATAACCGAGCAGAGGGGTGGTCATCGCGCGCAACACGCGCGGATGCGCCGTCGTTGGCCCGGGACCAAGCAGGATGCGAGTGGGGGGGCTAAGGTCGGTGTACATCGTGTTCAATTCACTTTCAAGATGATTGCAGACATGATACTGACAAGTGCCCGGACGGGCAAGGGCGCTGCTGTTCGACGCGGGTCGGAAACAAAAAGCCCACGCGAAACACGGGCTTTTCCGGCTGCTGTCTAAGGGACGTCAGGCCGCCTGTTGACGCCATTATACCCCTGCGCTTAGTCTGTTGCGCAGCGCTTTCAGAGGGCGGCTTTCGCGGCGCCACCATCGAACAGCAGCGCGTGGCCGTGGACGAACGAGGCAGCCGGTGAGGCCAGCCACGCCACGGTGCGCCCGAATTCCTCCACCGTGCCCATGCGTCCGAGCGGGACGGCAGCGGCAACTTTCGCTCCCTCCTGTTCGGGAGTGGTTCCAGCGGCTTCGGCACGTGCCTGCATGAGTTGATCAACGCGGCCGGTGTGCGTCCAGGTCGGATTGATCGAGTTGATGCGGATGCCCTGCGGGCCGAGTTCGTTTGCCATGGTCTTGAGCATTCCGATAACAGACATGCGGATGGAATTGGAGAGCAAGAGGCCGTCCACTGGCTGCTTTACCGAAACGGATTCGAGCGCCACAATGCTGCCGGAGCCGCGTTCCACCATGTGCGGCACAACGGCGTAGCACAAGCGCACCGCGCTCATCAGAGTGAGCTCCACCGCGGCCTGCCAGTCGTCCACCGTTAGCGAAAGAAACGTGCCCGGGGGCGGGCCACCGGCGTTCAGGATGAGGATGTCAATCCGCCCGAACTTTTCGAGTGTGGCTTGCACAAAGGCGTCGATATCCTCCTACCGGGTGACGTCTGCGTGCATGGCCAGTACCTCAGCGCCGGTCTCTTCGATTATCTCCTCGGCGGTGCTGTCGATCGTCTCGCTGCGCGCGCACATGGCCACGCGCGCGCCTTCGCGCGCGAATTGAAACGCGGCTGCTTTGCCCAGCCCCTTGGAGGCGGCGGTTACCAGGGCAACTTTGTCAGACAATCCGAGATTCATTGTGATGCACTCCTTTCGAGTGGTCTGTTCTGATGCTGCCTTCTGGCTGCAACCTCTCTATTGTACCAATGATTGGGCGCGCTTCGGTGGGTCAGTTATAATCGCGGCATGATCGCCCGTCTTCGGCAACATGCATCCTTTGTTCTGTTGGCGCTACTCTCGCTTCCGGCCGCTTTTCCATTTTTGGGTGGAAACCTGCCGCGCACGAATGACATTGCCACGCACGTTTTCCGCGCCTTCGAACTAGAGCAGCTTTTGCGCGCCGGGGTGCTCTTGCCGCGCTGGGGGCCGCAACTAGTGCATGGCTACGGCTACCCCATCTTCAATTACTTCCCCTATCTTCCTCATTATTTCATCACCTTGACGCACATGGCATCCGGTGTGGATTACCTCTGGGCGTACCGGTTGGTGGCAGTCGGCGTGACCTTTGTCGCCGGATGGGGTGCCTATCTGTGCGCCGGCGACCTTTTCGGCGATGAGTCCGCCGGGCTGCTGGCGGCGGTTGGGTATGTCTACTGCCCGTATTTACTGATGACGGCGAACGTGCGCGGAGGCCTGCCCGAATCTGTGGCGCTTGCGGTGCTCCCTTTTGCGCTTTGGGCTTGGGCGCGCGCGGCGCGAGGGGAACGCACGTTTGTGCTCTGGGGCGGCGTGGCTTATTCAGTGATTATCCTCTCCCACAACGGTTCTGCGCTGCAACTGTCCCCGCTGCTGCTGGCGTACGCGCTCTGGCGGGGACGCGAACTTGTAGCTGCTGCCCTCGGTCGTGTCAGCGCGGCTGCCGGGCTGGGACTGGGACTGGCGGCCGTTTACTGGCTGCCGGCGCTGCTCGAACTGGACTTTGCGCAGGTGGCAGCCGGATATGCATCCACCGGCATCGTCTATCACCAGAACTTTACCCCACTTTCCGGGCTATTCACCTATCCACCGGTGCCGGTGGATAGCGACCTGCTAAACCCGCCGGTATCGAGTCCGCTCGCAGTGGTCACGCTCGGGCTGGCTGTGCTGGCGGTCTGGCGCGCGCGCGCGGCGCAGGCTGCTGCTGTGCGTGAACTGGGCTTTCTCGGCGTACTCTGCCTCGCGGCATTGTTTCTGGTGCTGCCGCAGTCGCGCTGGATCTGGGACGCCCTGCCTCCGTTGCAGCTCACACTCTGGCCGTGGCGTTTCGTCGCGCCGGCCTCGTTGCTGCTCGCGCTGCTCGCCGCAGGGGTGCTGCCGGCGCACGCGCGCGGGAGAATTCCGGTGCTGCTCATTTGCGTTGCTTTGCTCATCGCCAACGGCCTACCCTGGTTTTACCCGCCGCGGGAAGCGCTGACCGCTCCGGAAAGCGCGGCCGACCTGGCGCGTTTTGAGCTGCCGCCCTGGCTGATCGGCACTTCCTCCACTGCGGAGTATTTGCCGCGTTGGGTGCAGCAACTTCCCGATAGCGAGGCGCAGCGCGACGCGCTGCTATCGGACCCTGACCCGGACCGGCTGCTGCGCGCGCGACTGCCCGCAGGGGTGAGGGCGGAACATGTGCATAACCAGCTGCTGCGCGATGAATACCGCGTTCTTGCCGAGCAGAGCGCCACGCTGACCTTCCGTCATTTTTATTTTCCGGGCTGGCGCGCCAGCCTTGACGGGAACCCTACGCATCTTCGCGTTACGCGCCCGCACGGATTGATGGCTGTTTCTGTACCCGCCGGTGAACACACGCTGACGCTCTCTTTCGACTCCACTCCGGCGCGGCAGTGGGCCGGCGGCTTCAGCTTGGCGGCGCTGGCGCTGGCCATTGCTTTGGGATTCAAGTTGTCCACAGCCCGGCTACCTGTGCGGTTTCGGCGGATGGCCATGCGACCGGTCTGGCTGTTCGCTGCTGTTTGGCTGCCGCTCTTTCTGTTTTCGACCCGCGTCGAAAACCCAGTGCGGCGACACGGCCTCGCGCCCGGCAATCGGCCATTGACCATGGAGAACGCGCTCGGCATCGACTTTGGCGGTGAGCTCTGGCTGCACGGCTATTCGCTCAGCGCGGCCGCCATTCCCGCCGATGGCGAAGTGCAACTCGACCTTTACTGGCAGGCGCAGCGGCGGCTCGGGCTGTCTTACGGGTTCAACGTACGCCTGCGCGATGACGATGGCCGCCTGTGGAATACGCCCGAGATTGTGCGCCCGCAGGGATGGCGCTTCGCGCCGGGCACAGATTTCTGGCCACCGGAAAAATACGTGCTCGATAACTACGCGCTGCGCCCGCTTCCGGGCACGCCCCCGGGCGAATATCAGTTAGAACTGGTCGCCTTCCGCAAAGACACGCTGCAGCCGTTGCATATCGCGCGGCTAGGAAGCTTGCACATCACGCATCCGGACCGTACTTCATTCGTGGGAGCGCGGCCGCTGGCGCTGCTAAGCGAGGAATGGTGGACGTTGTGGGATTTTCAGGTCGATCGTGCCGAAGCTGCCCCGGGCGACCTGATTGGAATTCACGCTGTCTGGGGCGGTGTGGGCATTGTCACTGAGAGGCGCAACGTGCGTCTCATCCTGGAGGAGACCGACGGGGACAACGGAGCGCAATTCGGTTTTCAACTCAGTCCAGATTATCCCTCCGGCCGCTGGCAGCCGGACGAGGTGCTCCGCGACCAGTACATCTTTCGGCTGCCAGCGGCGCTCCCTGGCGGTGAATACAGGTGGCGGTTGACCTTGCTGCGCCCGGACGGTTCTCCTGTGGGCGAATTCCTTCCACGTGGAGGGCTCAACGTGATTGCGCCGGAACGCAGCTTCAGCGCTCCGGCCGGCACTGAGCCGCTGCATGTTCCTCTCGGCAATGTGGCTGTGCTCGCTGGGTATCTACTGGATGGGTACAGTGTTACCGCTGGTGATAAACTTGCGCTCACGCTGGTCTGGCGGGCACGCGCGGAAACTCCGGAGTCATACCGCGTGTTCGTCCATCTGCTCGATGAGCGCGGAGTGCTGCGAGCGCAATCGGACGGCGAGCCGGCGGGCTGGACGCGGCCCACCCCCGGATGGCTTCCCGAAGAGTACGTCTCCGATTTTCATGCACTTACGCTTGCGGGCGACCTCGAGCCGGGCCGCTACAGCCTGCGCTCCGGGATGTATCATCCCCGCAGCGGCGAGCGCCTGACATCATCTGATTTTCCGCATGGTTCGGTGGTGGTCGCCGAAATAAACGTGCTGGCAGACTGAGTACTGACGGAGCGATGATTGGAGGTGGATTATGAGTGACATGCCGATGGATATCCTCCCCGAGGTAGCTGCCGCCCTGCAGGCCGGAGGGCCGGTGGTGGCGCTAGAATCAACCGTGATTGCGCACGGTATGCCGCGCCCGCAGAATCTGGAAATCGGGCGGCGTCTACAGCATGTGGTGCGCGAACAGGGCGTAATCCCTGCCACCGTGGCTGTGCTGGGTGGGCGAGTGAAAATTGGTCTATCCGAGAGCGAGCTGGCGCAGCTGGCCGAGAGCTCAGGTGTGCTAAAAGTGAGCCGGCGCGATTTCCCGACTGCAGTCGCGCGGCAGCTTGACGGCGCGACCACTGTGGCTGGCACCATGATGGCTGCGCACTGGGCTGGCATTCGGGTGCTGGCCACTGGCGGCATCGGTGGGGTGCATCGCGGCGATCGCTTCGATGTGTCGGCCGACCTTCCTGAACTGGCGCGCACCCCGGTCGTGGTGGTTTGTTCCGGCGCTAAAGCGATCCTTCACCTTTCCGCAACACTCGAGTGGTTGGAGACGCACGGCGTGCCGGTGGTCGGTTATGGCGTCGACGAGCTGCCCGCGTTTTATTCCCGCAGCAGCGGACTGACGCTGGATTTGCGCGCCGACGAACCCGTACAGGTGGCTGCGCTGCTACAGGCACAGCGTGCGCTCGGGTTGAGCGGTGGGGTGGTGGTGGCGGTGGCGCCCCCCGAGCAGGCCGCGATGCCGAAAGCTGAAATGGAGGCAGCCATTGAGCGCGCTCTGGAGCGGGCGCGAGGCGAGGGCGTGCGCGGCAAAGAGACGACGCCATTCCTGCTGCGGCAGATGGAGGCGCTCACCAGTGGCGGCAGCCTGCGCGCGAACGTTGCGCTACTCGAAAACAACGCGAAGGTGGCCGCCCGGATCGCCGCTGCCAACGTGACCGCCAGCGGATGAGTCGCGATTGGCAGGCAGCCGTAATCTCTGGTAAAATGTTCACCCCCGACTGCCGGGGAGTTGACAATCAGGGCGTTGTACCCTTCGCCCCTAGTGCCATGAGGTTGCATTACCTCGGAAAGGGCTTGAATCTCCATGAAAGTTTTGCTGCTCAGAGATGTATATAAGTTGGGCCTAGCCGGTGATGTCAAAAAGGTTGCTGATGGCTACGCGCGCAATTTCCTGCTGCCGCGCGGTTTTGCCACCGCGGCCACGGCTGGAGCGCTAAAGCAGGCGGAGCGCGTGCGTGCGTCCGGCGATAAACTGCGCCAGCACGAAAACCGCGAAAAGGCGGGAGTCGCGGAAGCGCTCACTGGCCTGCGGCTGGAGTTCCCCGTGCGCGCCAGCGAGCAGGGTCGGCTATACGGCTCGGTCACGCATCAGATGGTTGCAGATGCGATTGAGGCTGCGACCGGTGAGGCGGTCGACCGCCGCAGCGTGATGGCGCCCCCGCTGCGCGAGACCGGCGTGTTCGAGGTGCCCGTTCGCTTGACCGCGGACCTGGTGCCCACTGTGACTGCAGTGCTCTATCCTGAGGATGAAGAGCCCCCTGGCCCGGATGATGTCGCCACAGACGAACAGCAACTGGAAACGGAGACCGATGCGGTTGCCGCGCAGCCCGAGCCAGAATCCTCCGGGGAGGCCGGGCAGATTGAACCCGAGGTTGAGGTCGACGACCCGCCCCCTGCAGCCGAGTAGCTTGATGTGGCGGTTCGCCATGGGCTGACCCGCCGAAGTTATCGACACACCCACAGCTTGACTATAGCCCTAGCCAGGGCGACGCACGGGCTGCATGCAGCGGTTCTCTGAGTATAATGGTGCGGGCATCCGTGCTCCCTGTGCGCACAACCCGCTCTGAGAAACCATGTCATTTCCGTCAGCGTTCAACTTGATGCCGGGAAGGTGATGGATGCGTTTGCAGCCAAACCAGATAATCACAGGCGAGTGCATTTCTGTAATGCAATCAATGCCGGCGCAAGCGGTTGACCTGGTTTTCGCTGACCCGCCCTATAACCTGCAGTTGCAGAACGAGCTGCATCGCCCCAACATGACCAAAGTAGATGCAGTCACAGACCGATGGGACCAGTTCGAAGGCTTCGCCGCTTACGATGAATTTACGCGCGCGTGGCTAACCGCGTGCAAGCGCGTGCTCAAACCCACCGGTTCTCTCTGGGTCATCGGCAGCTACCACAATATCTTCCGCGTGGGCAAGATGATGCAAGATCTAGGCTATTGGATTCTGAACGATGTACTCTGGATCAAGACCAATCCGATGCCCAACTTTCGCGGCGTTCGCTTCACCAATGCGCACGAGACCCTGATCTGGGCTAGCACCGGAAAGGGCAATCGATACACCTTCAACCATCAGGCCATGAAAGGGATGAACGAAGAAAAGCAGATGCGCAGTGACTGGTGGCGGCTGCCTGTTGCCAGAGGCGCGGAGCGCGTGCGTGACGAATACGGCGTCAAAGGGCATTCCACCCAGAAGCCGGAGGCGCTCCTGTATCGGGTTATTCTCTCCTGCAGCAATCCCGGCGACCTTGTTTTAGACCCGTTCTTTGGGAGTGGAACGACCGGTGCCGTTGCGAAGCTTCTGCACCGCGCCTGGATCGGAATCGAGCGCGAAGAGAACTACGCAAAACTGGCCCAAGAGCGCATCGACGCTGTTGAACCTGAGTTTTTTCAGGCGGCTTCTTTCGATGTGCGCAGTAAGAAAAAAACGGCGGCGCGCATACCGTTCTCGGCCTTGCTGGAAGGCGGTTATCTGAAACCCGGCCAGAAGCTGTACTTCCGCAAAGACAAGCAGCGCAGCGCGACAATCAAGCCAGACGCCCGCCTGCGCACCAATGACGGCTTCGAAGGCAGCATTCACAGAGCCGGGGCGCATCTGATGGACGGCTCGCCCTGCAACGGATGGGAGCACTGGTACCTGCAGGATAACGGCGACATGGTGCCGTTGGATGACTTCCGCAAACGCTATCGCATTGAGCAAATAACCCCGGATGGGTGACCAGATTGTATATGGCCTAATACACCCAGTTTGTTGCGGGCGGGGGCCGTGCGGAAGGTGTTGTTAGCTGAACTGGGCGAGCAGCTGCGCCACGCGCGCGAGGCGCGCGGCCTTTCGCTGCGCGAGTTGGAGCAGGCCACTCGCATCCGCGTGAAGTACCTGCGGGCTTTAGAGCAGGGCGACCTGGATGCATTGCCTACCGAGGTGCAGCTGCGCGGATTCTTGCGCAACTACGCGCGACAGGTGGGCCTTGAGCCGGAGAGTGCGTTGCTGCGCTTGCAGCAGGCATTGCAAATTAAAGAAAGGCACGGATGGCGGAAACTGTTTCGGCGCAGGCGGGCAAGCGTTCTCCCGCCGGTGGCGCCCCGGGCCAAGCCGGCTGCAGCACCCGCTACGCCCGCCGCCACTGCGCCGGTTGCGAGCGGTCCGTGGTTGCGCGTGCGCCGGATTATCACGCCGGACACCTTTGTCAGCGCCATTCTTTTCGTTGGCCTGATTGCCTTTTTCTTCTGGGGCGGCGCGCGGATGGCGCGGTCAATCCGCTCTCCGCGCCCGGCGGTGGCCACTCCGGTGGTACTCGGTCCGACCATCACCCCGACATTCCTCAGCTATGCGCCGGCAACGCCCACACACCCGCCGCCGCTAGTGAATTTCTCCGATGTGCAGCTCACCCTACTTGCGGAGCAGCGTTCTTTTGTGCGCGTCACTGTGGATGGCGCGCTGGAATTCCAGGGCATGCTGCAGCGAGGCGAGCGGCGCGATTACTTCGCTGATGAACAGATTGAACTGACAACTGGCAACGGCGCAGGCGTGCGCGTGCTTTTCAACCAGCGGGATGAAGGCATAATGGGCGAGTTCGGCGAAGTGGTCACATGGACATTCTCGCCCAATTCCATGAGCACGCCGGCGCCTGTTTCGGCGACGCCGCCCCCTGGGACGCCCGTGGCAGCCACGGCTGCGCCCTGACCGACAACACGTTCATTGCTTCCGGAGCACGTCAACACTTGACACCTCCGGTGCACTCGTGATACGATATGTTTTACTGAAAGGAACTGAGTTTCGCGTAATGAAACTCTTCACCCTGTCAACAAACTGCTATGTATAAAGTAGAGGCGCTTGCGCGCGGCCTGAACGTGTTGGCGCTCTTCTCTCGTGAGCGGCCGACAATGTCTTTTTCCGACATCGTGGCTGCCAGTGGCCTGAGCAAGGCCACCGTATTCCGAATTCTCTCCACCCTATCCAATCTAGGCTATCTTGAACGGAATGACGAAAACAGGCGCTATCGTCCCAGCCTGAAGGTGCTGCAACTCGGGTTCACCACCCTTTCCAGCCTCGAGCTGCGTCATCTGGCGCGGCCTTTCACCGAGCGGTTGGCGCAGCAGGTCGGCCAGACGGTGAGCATGGCCGTACTCGATGGTATGGACGTGATTTACATCGACCGGGTGCGGCACAACGCGGTGCTGGGCGTGGTGCTCGGGTTGGGCTCGCGCATTCCGGCGCACGCGGCCTCGCTCGGAAAAGCGATACTGGCTTTTCTGCCGTCGGATGAATTGCAGCGTCGCCTTGAGGGGGCCGAGCTGCCGGCTTACACTCAGCACACCACTTCCGGTCGTTCCGCGCTGCGCGCGGATCTGGAGCGGGTGCAGGAACTTGGCTATTCGCTCAACGATGAGGAGTGGGTACTCGGATTGCGTTCCACGGCGGCGCCGATATTGGACGACCACGGCGAAGTGGTCGCCTCCATCAATAGCGCGGTGCCGGCGGCTCTGGTTTCGCGCGCCGAGCTCGAGAACCGCATTTCACCGCAGGTGCGCGCAACGGCGCTCGAAATCTCGCATGCGCTGGGCTACGACGGTGCGCTCGGTAGCGTGGGGGAGGATGCATGATAGCTGCATCCACGCCCGCGGTTCCGGTGCGAGCAGCTGTTGGCAATCTGCAGCCCTCTTTAACTCTTCAAATCAATGACCGCGTGCGCCGGCTGCGGGCGGCGGGGCAGCCGGTCTATCACCTCGGCTTCGGCGAATCACGCTTTCCGGTGCACGCGCTTATCGCGCAAGCTTTGGGTGAGAACGCGCAGCAGCGCAGCTACCAGCCACTGCTGGGAATACCCGCGCTGCGCCAGGCAATCGGCGCGTATTATCAAAACAAGTTCGGCTGGGAACTGGATGCAGAGCAGGTGGTGGTGGGGCCGGGAAGCAAGGCGCTTCTTTATGCTCTGATGCTGGCGCTGCGCGGTGAGGTCATCCTTCCGACGCCGACCTGGGTCTCGTACGCGCCGCAGGCGGCTTTGACTAATCGGCCCTTCTCTTATGTGCCCATGGACGGGCGGCAGGGTTATCGCCTTGATGCGGAACGAGTCCGCGCTTATCTTAATAGGGGGGCGAGTCCGACCACACTTCTCTATTCGAATCCGCACAACCCGACTGGAACGGTGATGACGTCGGCGGAAGCGCAGGCGCTGGCCGCGCTGGCACGGGAGCGCGGATTGACTGTGCTCAGCGATGAGATTTACATGCTGACCACCCATGCGGACGCGCCGCGTGCTTCGGTCTATGATCACTACCCGCAGGGCACGGTGGTCACCGGCGGCACGAGCAAACATCTTTCGCTGGGCGGCTGGCGTTTCGGGGTGGCCATTCTTCCACCGGGAGCGCCCGGCCGGGCGTTGACCGATGCGCTGCACAATCTGGCAGGCGCGATCTGGTCATGCGTGGCCGCCCCGGTGCAACATGCGGCCATGGTGGCTTACAGCGGCGCTGCCGAGATAGAGAGACACATTCAAGATTGCACGCGCATGCACGCGGCGCGTACCCGCCATCTGTACGACGCTCTGGCGGAGTTTGGCGTTTCGATGCCGGAGCCGCAGGGTGGCTTCTACCTCTATCCTTCTTTCGCGCGCTGGAAGGCGGCGCTGGCCGAGCGTGGGGTGCGCACCTCTGCTGAGCTTGCACAGCTGCTGCTGGAGGATTACCAGATTGCTGCGTTGCCGGGCAGCGCCTTTGGCGATGACCCCGGAGAACTCACACTGCGGCTCTCCAGCAGCTACCTCGATGTTGGTACCGATGAGCAGGCAGCCGGGCTGCTGGCAGCTTTCGCGGATGACCCCGACCCGGAGCGGCTTATGCAACAGCACCATCCCGAAACGCGGGCGGTGGTGCAGCGCTTCGCTGATTTCATCGGCTCGTTGGAGCGGGTTTCGTGAGCAGCGAAGCTGTAATCGTCGCCGCGGTGCGCAGCCCGGTCGGAAAACTGGGTGGCGCGTTGGCAGCCGTGCGCCCCGACGACCTGCTGGCCGAGACGCTCAAAGCGCTGATTGAGCGCGCCGGCATCGACCCGGCGCTTGTGGAGGACGTGTACGCTGGTTGCGGCAATCAGGCTGGGGAGGACAACCGCGACGTGGCGCGCATGGCTCTGTTACTGGCCGGCTTCCCGAAGGAAGTGGGCGGGGTGACGGTGAACCGAAATTGCTCCTCTGCGCTTGAGGCGGTCAATCAGGCGGCCAAGGCGATACTGGTTGGCGAGGCGGATGTGTTTATCGGCGCGGGCGTGGAGAGCATGAGCCGCGCGCCGTGGTCACTCCCCAAGCCGGGGCGCAGCCACCCGGTCGGCCACCCGCAGATTTACGACACCACGGTCGGCTGGCGTTATCCCAATCCGAAGCTGGATGCACTGTACCCGATAATTAGCCTCGGCGAGACGGCGGAGAACATCGCTGAGGAGATGGACATCACGCGCGCGGAGCAGGATGCCTGTGCGCTAGAGAGTCACCGGCGCGCGGTCGCGGCCATCAACTCCGGCAGGTTCGCAGACGAAATAGCACCGATTTCCGTGCCGCAGAGCAAAGGCGATGCGGTGATTGTGGACAACGACGAACACCCGCGTTACCGCCACGAGAATGGCGAATACGTACTCGATAGCAGCATGGAGCAACTGGCGCGGCTCCGCCCCGCCTTCCGCAAGGGCGGCACAGTGACCGCGGGGAATTCCAGCGGCATCAATGATGGCGCGGCGGCGCTGCTGCTGATGAGCGCGGAAAGGGCCCGTGAACTCGACCTGCAGCCGATGGCGCGCTGGCTCGGGTCCGCCGTGGCCGGCGTCGACCCCGGCGTAATGGGATACGGTCCCATCCCGGCCACCGAGAAGCTGCTCAAGCGGCTGCAACTATCGCTCTCTGATATCGGCTTGATTGAACTGAACGAGGCCTTCGCCGCTCAGTCCATCGGGGTGATGCGCAA